>Ga0247841_10007101_pt1 | contig 16810 bp, 22 predicted proteins | sample LaCruzMarch2015__2_FD_192410 | JGI IMG/M metagenome (GOLD analysis project Ga0247841, IMG submission 192410) | Freshwater microbial communities from meromictic Lake La Cruz, Castile-La Mancha, Spain - LaCruzMarch2015_18m | ecosystem: Environmental > Aquatic > Freshwater > Lake | place: Spain... | reverse complement strand
CTTCTGTTTCTTTTACTGTTATTTCATTTTCTGTTATGCTCATTTTATCCCCTCCGTTGAGATTTTTTGAGATGGAGGATTTTTGGTCCTCCGTACTTGTTGTGATTAAACAAGTTACAATAACTTACTAACTACCTTATATTTAAACCTTCGTTAAGTAAATTGCCGTTGTGGTGTTTAAAACTCATGCAACGTTTTTTTAGAGTATCTTGTTGGAAATACTTTAAACAAACACGCTTGTTAGGGTTTGTATAAGTACAGTATTTGCAAATGCTTTGTCCTGGCAAAACATGAAACACCACGCCTACTCAACCCCATTCAACTCTTTAACTTTATTATAAAAAGCTTCATCAGCACCAAGCACTTTAGGAGTAACAGAAACAGGATAAGTTCTACTAGCCAACTTACTCAACATCCTAGCTTTAGTAGAACCAATATTAAATTCAAGCATAATTTTTTCAGCTTCATAATTAACACCATTCAAAAACTTTTCTTTATTCTTACCAATCTTTTCAAGCAAAGTAGAATACTCTTTACCTTCTTTAAGAGTTTCATTCTTAGAATCCCTACTAACCTTATTCAACCAAATCTTTTCCTTATCTTCAATATACTGCATTTTTTTAACTTTATACAAATCAATAAAATTTTGAGGAGGAGAATCAATCCAAATATTCTTCACTTTCAAAACCTCATTAGTTTCCATATCCACTAGTCTTGGTAAAGTTAGCCTACTAGCTTTTCCAAACTCATTAACAGTATTCCAATAAAAACTAGCTTTACTTTTCTTGTTTTTAAAATCAATAGACTTTAACCTAAAAATTCCATGAACACCAACATCCCTAATATCTTTATCTAACTGAGTTAGTTTTGGTAAGCATATACAAAAAACTAATCTTTTTGCTCTAAAGTTAGCAAACAAGTAAGCAAAGGTTACATTGGTTTTTGATAGTGATTGTCTTGAGTAAGCTCCTTGCTCGTTTACTATTTCATCCATTAGTATTGCTTGTCCTGGTTTTAGTTTACCTGTGTCTTTATCTCCATAAACCATTAGTTCTAAAACTTCTTTGATTGAGTGGCAGATTCTGTTTGGATTAAAAGTTGGATCTATATCTAAGCAGACTTTCATTGCTGCTGTTGATTTTCCTGAGCCTGGTCTACCAATGAAAACCATGTTTACTCCACTGTCTTTTCTGTGAATGTAGTTGTGGATTTTTCGGTATATAAAATTTTTTTTGATTATTAGTGGCATCATAGGTTCTCAGCTTCTATATCTTCTGTTAAGTCTATATCTACTGATTTTTGTGGTAGTAAGTCTACTGATCCTAAATGTCTTACTAGTAGATCATACCATTGTGCTAGTAGTTCAAAGTAATCATCATCGTTGCGTGCTGGATCTGTGTGTTCTATTCTTGTTTTTATTACACTTACTTTATCATAGTATTCTTCTTTTAGGTAAGGACATATCATTGACTCTACGCTTCTTAATGCTCGTCTTACGCTTTTTGCTAATTCTGGTATTGTTAGGACTTGTGCTATTCCTGTTGTGGTTGCTAGTCTTTGTGTTCCCATTGCTAGTAGGTAGTTTATTTGTTGTAGTTGTTTTAGTATTAGTGTGGGGTAGTGTTGGTTTGCGTTGGTTACGTCTGAGGGTTCTATTTGTCCGTAGTTGCTTGCGTCTAGGAAGTTTGAGTTTGGCATTGAGTTATTCATGTTTTCGAACCTCTTGTTAGTAGTTGTTTTTGTATAATCACTATACTTAGTATAGTTGCGTTAAGTTTAAAAATAGCACTCACACTCGCTGTTAATATTATTTTACTTTATTCATGTAGTGGAAAACACAATATATTGGACAAATAAAGCATAAAATAGATAGCAAACAACACTATTTATAAATTGTTGCATAGCTAGTTAGTATAGATACAAATGGAAAAACATAAACAAAAACATCCAGAAAGATATACATACGAGCAAATAAAAGCAATAATAACAAGCATACCTAATGAAGAAGATAAATACATTGCTTGTTTAGCTTATGCAACTGGAGCAAGAGTAAGCGAACTATTAGCTTTAACAAATCAAAGCATTTATTTTGATGAAATAAAAGGATCTAAATACTTAGGGATAATTTGTCCTGTATTAAAGAAAAGAGATATTAAAGTTAGAGGTATTCTAACACCTAACATTCCTGATAGGAAAGCATGGGTTCGAGTGGATGAGGGTTGGCTTGTTAAACCGATACTGGACAAGTACAACATTCTGAGTAAAGACAAGCTAATTCCTTACCACAGAGTTACAGTGTATAGAAAATTAATGGCTTGTACTGGATTTAATCCTCATTTCTTTAGAGCTTTAAGAGCTACTCATTTAAGGAGAAACTTTAATTTTGATTCTTACCAACTTAAAAAATTCTTTGGGTGGAGTAGTATTGCACCTAGTGAGTTTTATGTTGGTTTGGATGATAGAGATATAATGTATTAAGGACTTTAAGGGGGTTCGTGTTATGGTAGAAACTAAGGAGTTTGGGTTTGTTAAGAAATTAGCTGGTGAAGGTATTGCGACTGGTAAGCGGTTGTGGGGTGTTCCTAGTGGTATGGCTGGTTTGTTGATGTGGTGTGGTGCGTTGATTACTGCGTTTAATCCTTATTTTGGTGCAGTGTTTTGTTTTGGTATTGGTTTGGTTATGGTTGTTAAGGCTAAAAAGGAATTAAAGGCTAAGGAGGCTTAAAGGATGACTGAAACTGTTAAAGAACTGGCTACAAGATTGGCTTTGGAAAGAATGGTTAATTATTGTGCTGAGTTACTTGAAAAGCTTGAGTATAGTGCTAATGATTTGGCTAATGGTTTTGGTATTGTGGCTGAGATCCAAGCTAAGCAGTTAGAAGATTATGAAAAAGAACTAGAATCAACTCCTGAGGTGTATAAACCTGAACCAAAAGCAACAAAGTGAAGCAATTAAACTTTTTTGCTTGTTCTTGTTTTGTTTTTTAGCTTTCGCAGGAGTTTTTGTTAGACCTACTCTTTTTGGCTTTGATTCTTATGCCTCAGCTATTTGTGTAGCTGGAGATTGTTCTATGCTTGGTATTCAACCTCTTGCTGTTGAATTATTCCAATTAATGCCTGATTCTATTTTCTTTTTTAAGATAGTAATGTTTATTTGTTTCTTTTTGAGTGTTTTGGCTTTGTGGTTGATTGTTAAAAATTTTTTTGAGGAAAGGATTGCTTGGTTAAGTATTTTTGTATTGTTGGCTGCTAGTCCAATCATGTTGTTTTCGTTTGGGAATTTTGAGAATGAGATTTTTGCTTATCCTTTATTGTTTTTTGCGTTTTATTATTTGATTCAGAAGGATTTACCTAGTCTTAAGTGGTTGTCTTTGCCTTTAATGGCTATTGCTCTATTTTTTTGGGGGGGTAGTGCGTTCTTTTTGATTGCTTTAGTACCTTTGTTCTTTATTTTGAGTGTTCCGAGTGTTTTAATTATAGTTAATTCAATGCCTTTGTTCTTAGGTTTCTTATTTCCTACTAATGTTCTTGAATCTCGGTTATTTGCTGGATTTTTTGACTTATTTTTATTAGTTTTAACTGTTCCTTTTATTTTTGGATTAAAAGATAAGAAGTTGTGGTTGAGTTTTGTTATTTTACTAATTTTTGTTGGACTTCAAGGGAAGTTTAATTTGTTGTTAATGCCTTTTTTGGTTGTGGGTATTGGTTTTGCTTTGTCTAAGTTTGGGTTGAACAAGTACCTAACTATACTTTGTATAATGCTTTTGGTAGGTTGGCAAGTAGCTTTCTTTTTTCAACAGCCTACCTCAGATGATTGGATTTTAATAAACTCTACTAAACAAACGCTTTCAGATACTAATTTTAGGTTGGTTAATGATTGGAGTGTGGGTCATTGGCTTAATTTTGTTGGTGTTGATACTAATAGTAGAAGTGGGGGTTTTGATATTAATTTTGTTTTAGAAGAAAAGCCTTTTGTTGCTTTGACTGTTCAAGAACTGGATTGTAATAAAATAAAGAGTTACCAATCAGTAACTCGTAACTTAAATCTGTTTCTTTGTGAGTAAGCAATATATTTATAAACACATAGCACGTAATATGTGTAAGGTGGTTTAGTTAATGGTGAAATTTGAATCAATTGTAAGAAAAAATGGAGGAGCAATACAAACAGGAAAAATAACCTCAGTAAAACTCAATCCATTAATAAACAAAAAAGTAGAAGTAACCATAAAAGAAAAAAACAAGGAGGAATCAAAATGATTAATGCCCAATTACCAAAAAGATACAAATGGCTAACAAGCGAAAAACTTTATTCACTATTTAAAATTTTATATACACACACCAAAAAACTTTCGCTTTAACTCACTAACTTTTCTTTTAACTTCTACGCTTGGTCGTGGTGCATAAATACTCTTTCTTCCAACAATAGTTTTTTGCAAACCATGTCTTTCAAGTTCAGCAAGTTTAGTTCCAACTCTTTCGTGAGTTTCCATATACTCTCTTTTAGCTTCTCTATAAGATTGTTCTGTTTTAGCTTTAGCAACTTTAAAATTACCATAGCTTTTAGTAACACTAGAACCTAACCTACCTACTTGATTTTTTGTTTGATTCCAATTTCTTAAAGGCAAACCCATTAGTAACACCTCCTTTAGTTTTATTAAGTTTAAGCAAACTATATTGTTCCTTTTTGTATTCTAACAAGTTTTGTAATCTCTTACACTCGTTTCTTAATCTGTATTCTTGTCTATCCATAAACATTACCTGTTAATTGCTTTCAATAATCCTAAGATTAGAACAGCACCACCAATCATTATTGTGAACATGAATATTCCCATGTAAATTTCAGCACCACTCATTAACCACATTGTATAACTTAAAGCCATTCCGAAAGGAAGTAAAAGAGTTATTGGAAAGTTAAATCTCACAAGTAAACCAGTAAACATAATGGTTAAAATTATTCCTGCCAAAATTGGGTCGCTTCCAAGAGTAACTTCATTCAAACATTTACCCACATCAGCAAGATTACCATAGTTAAGTCTTTGACAAAAATTTGATAGTAATAACATTGGATTCAAAATACCCCCCTCCCAACAATAGCTCTAACTATTAGTGAACCAGCGTAACCCATTACCAAGATTTTTATTCCAAGAACAAAAAACTTTATTGATAAGAAAATTGCTGCAAAAGCAGGGAATAATTTAATGTAAACATCCATGTATTGTTCTACTCCAAAAATTGCATTGTTAATTAAGTAAACATTATTAACTCCTATTAAATTATTAACAGTATCTCCTACTCCTCCCCACCATGTACTCATATCAAAAATATTAAATCCTGCTGTTGAATTAGGAGTAGCTTGATTAGATGCACTTGGATTATAATTAATACTACCTGCTTGTTGGTTTAAATCGCTTCCAAGTTGAGTAATTCCTCCACCCATTAAAGTACTAAGAGGAGTTCCTGTTGTATCTTCTAATCCTCCAGCTACAATAATAAATCCATTAATTCCAATCATTATAAAGAATAAAAACATTGCAATTGGCATAACTCTTTCTGTAATCATACTCTATTACCACCCATAGCAATACCAAGAACTACTGTTAAAATAATCATTAACCCATATAATAATGCAGGAACCCATGTTAAATAAGCAAATATTCCTAAGAACGCTAAGAATACAATGGCCATTGATTCCATACTCGCATATCCTGTTAGTGAAGCTAAACCAATAGTACCAATTAAAGCTAAAAATAGTGCTGCTAAAAGCATTGGACCACAAGGAAACAAAGGATCAGGATTAACAGGACAACCAAAAGTTGCTTTCAAACCATTACCAAAACCTTCAGTAATACTATAAGTGTTAGGCAAACCAAATTTAACAGTTCTAACAATTACATTTCCATCACTCGTAACAACTCTTGTATTAACATAAATAAAGTAATTCCCATCATAACTTATTGCATTAATTGTTTTAGCTAAAGCATTCATATCAACATGATTACTTGTGCTTAAACCAGTTGGTGCTACTGAGCTAGAATAAAAATTAAAATCTCTATCTTCATTCTCAACCCAAACCCATATACTTGTAATAGTTGTTGTATCAGTTCCACTATTTAGTAAAGTTATTATTTGCCAAAAATTATAATCGCTAGTCAAAAGTTTACCTCTTACTGGAGTATTTGAAATGTTTACTAAATAATAATCAAAGTTAGTGTGTTGTGTTGTTGAACTTGGGATTTTAATATCAACACTTGAAGAAGAAGCAATTATTATATCTGTTCTTAATAAATTTCCATTTTTGTATATTTCAAATTGATAAGTTTGCCCTATAATAAATAGTTGAAGCATTTGTCCTTTTGAATCTGTTGTTCCTTGTCCTATTAAAGTGTTCCCAATTCCAGCTAAATTTCCATATATTTTTATTGTAATATTTGGAACTGGATTTAATGTTGTTGAATCTATTGTATTTATTACTGTTGCTAAACTTGTAGCAACTGCATACAAATAAGGTTGTAAAGTATCATATCCTGTGTTTGAATCATTATAGTAAGTTCTTGTGTAAATGTTTTGTGTATAATTTCCATTCACATCACTAATATAAAATGTTGTTAGACTTCCATTTGGAACATAAATATTATAATCACTAGTTAAATCTGTTAAACTTAGTGTAATTGCTCCAGCAGTTAAAAGAGTCCATTTTTCTGTAAGTTGAGCTAAAGTAGCAATATTTTTTGGGTACTTGATTGTTAATTTAACTGGCATATTTAAATCAATTGTTTGAGTAACTTCATTAGTATCTAAATTATCTGTTGAATACACTTTAAGTGAATGGTAACCTAATCCATAGAAGTTTAAATCTTTTGTTGCACCTGCTGTTAAAAACTTTGTTCCATTATTATCAAACTCAAAAGTAATTGACTTACATCCACTTCCAGCATCTATACAAGTTGCATGAATAAACTTGTAAGGAGAATTATTATAATCAGTTAAAACAACAGTTGTTACTGGTGCAAGAGTGTCCCCAGTAAAAAGAGTAGCAATTTTAGTACCATTTGAATCATTTCCAGCTACATCAGTTGCTTTAAAATTAAACTGATAAGTTTGAGCATTAACAATAGTTAAACCATTTTTATAACAATGAGTAGCATTAACATCAGCACTTAACCAACTTGAACCATTTTGAGTATAACTACAACTAGCTAAACCACTTCCAGCATCACTTGCTGTGGCATAAATATTTCCAGTACCTGTAATATAAGTAGTAGAATATAAATTGAATCCTGTTTGATAAGTTTGTCCTACACTTGGTGCAGAATCTATTAAATAAACTGTTAAAGTTTTATTAGCATCCACAACTCCAGTATAAGCATTATTTGCATCATACCCAGTTCTTGTGAAATTACAACTAAAACTTGTTCCACTATTAACATAAGCTGAACTAAAAGGAGAATCTTGTAAAGTAGCATCCATTGAATTATTATTACAATCAATATTAACATCGCTAATATGTGTAGTTGTTGCTGATTTATAAACATTCCAAGTAATTCTAGATTGAGGAGGATAAGCACCATAAGCTATTCCAGCACCACTATTATACAGTTGAGTCACTTCCGTAGGAGTTAAAACTCTATTCCAAACACCAACTTCATCAATATAAAAATTAGAAGTACCACCAATAGGACTTCCTAAATAAAAATATTGAATCCATGCTGAATTAAAAACTAAAGTTGAATTATAAACTCCATCTAAATACGCTTTACTTGCAGTTCCATTATAATCAAAAACAATATGATGCCAATTAGTAGTTCCTAAATCAGAAAGTTTAGCAATAACATTAGTATGATTACCATTAGTTCCTAATGCTAACACTTGACCTCCTGCTTTTGGAGGAGTATATAAAAACCAACCTGTATTTGCAGTTGTTCCAACATAACATAAACCAGCAACAAAACCATATTCTTCTAAAGTTATTGAATTAAGTTTAATCCACATACTTACAGATTTTAATCCAGTTGAAGTCAAACCAAGTGAATCTTCTCTAGTACTTTTATCAGATCCATCGTATAAATAACTTGTATTAATTAAACCAGTTTGATTATAGTCCACATTTGTATTATTTAAATTATTATCTTTTCCAACCCAATCTATTAAAACTCCACTTGTTTCATCAAGTTTATAATAAGCAATCAAATTAGTATCTAAAGCACTTGTCCAAGTAGCCCATTCATTTACTATTGCACCATATAATTCAGGAATCCATTCAACTGTTTCGGCTTTATCAATTTGAACCCACATTGAAACAACTTGTTTTTCTACACCAAAATTCTTTTCAGTTAATAACTCATAACTTGTAACACCAACAAATTTGCTACTCACAATTTTATTATCAAATAATTTATCTCCATTATTATCAAGTTTCCCTGTATCAACTAACTCATACATTGGTTCTTCAACTTGTTTTATAACTTCTTTCTTTAAATCAAAACCACGTCTAATACCAGCGTTTTTATTTTTTACATCAAAGAAATACATTTGTTTTAAAAAATCAGTATAACTAACTTTTGAATCAATTTCAAATTCAGCAACCTTTTGATAACCCAAACCAACTAAATTATTCAAAGGAGTTAATAACTTTATATTCGCAAGAATTGTTGTTCCTGTTGGATTCTTTATTGTAGCAGTTTTAGTTTGTTCATCATAAACTTTTACATTACTTGTAGATGCAACAAGTTTATCTATTTCAGTAACAACACTATTTCTATCAGCAGTTGCAGTTAAATCCCCAGCAAAAACCATTGAAGAAAAAAGCAAAATTAGTAACCAAAAAATGTAAAACCTTTTCAAATCAAAAACCTCCTTGAATAGGAACAGCAGGAGGTCTTTGAGTATTTGGACCAAACAAAATAATATAAATTACTAAACCAAGTAAAAAAATAAAACCCATACCATACAGTATACTCATAGTTAAATTTCCAAGCGAAGCACCACCATCAACCAAAACAGTTTCCTGAGTAACTGGGTCTCTTGCATATCTCGTAGTTCCTTGTAAACCAGTTAATTGAATATCAGCTTGTTCAACTAAAAAATTTATTGGTGTCATTAAAGCTAACAAAACAAAAACAGTTATTATTATAGCAACTATAATATTTGTTATTCCTCCACGTTGGTTCATCCAAATAAACTCCTTTTGCTTTTTTTTGCTTGTTGGATTAAATTTGTTTCTCCTCTTGTTGCTAAAGGATTCTTTTCAATATAAACTTGTTCTCTTATTTTACTTGTAGGTTTTTTTAATCTATATTCATTTAAGTTTGGTGCCATTGTATCACTATACTTTGTATACCCAAAGGTTTTTATAAAGAATGATTGACTTAATCCTTTTCTTGTTGCTGTTTTTCCTTGCTCTAAAGCCAAACCATACGACAAAGGCTCATCACTTATTTTAACTATTTTTCCTTTTCTTCTAATAAAAGTCAAATAACCTTTACCTTTTTTCTTCTCATATTTTGTTTGTTGTAAAGGATATTTAGTTGGATAAGGTGGTTTATATGGTGGCTTGTAAGGTGGAGTGTAATTAGGAGTGTAAGGTGGTTGATATTTTGGAGTGTAAGGTGGGGTATATTTAGGAGTATATTCAGGAACATAAGGCGGAGTATAATCAGGAGTATAAGGTGGAACATAAGGTGGAACGTAGTCAGGAGTATAAGTAGTAGAATATTTTGGAGTATAATCAGGAGTATACTTTGGTTCGTAACTTGGTTCATACTTTGGAGAATAACTTGGAGAATAATTAGGCTTATAAGAAGCAACATAATTAGGAGAATATTTTTGCTTATACTTAGAATCAACAACCAATTCTTTATCTTTAGTATTAATTATAACAGGAAGTTTTGTATAAGCAAACGCATTAAATTCTAAACCATATCTTGCATCAGTTTCACTCATAGGTTTTTTAGGTTGTAAAATCATTTGATTTTCTTTAGTTAAATTATAAGTTCTACTTGGAACTAATCCACTATTATTTTGTTTACTTGTTAAAAGTTTTTTATTAGTTAATTGTAAAGGTTTAAACTCTAATTGTAAATTAGATTCAATTTGTAAATTCTTTGGAGAAAGCATTTTTTGATTAGGTGCATTTAGTTTCAAACTATTATTTTTAATAAACCTTTCATAATTCAATGGAATTAATTCCCCTTCATTCCAAACATAAGCATCAGCATAACCCTTTTTTCTAAAAGCAAGTTTAGTTGGATTAGTAGTAGGGATTCTTTCTCTTGATAAACTTGTAACAACTTCATTCTCAGTAGTAACTTTTAACATTCTTGATTGAGAAGATTCAAAATCAAAACCTTTGTTAGAAGGGTTAACTCCAAAATTTTCAACCCAAGCCTTCTCTCCAATCAAATCAATAAAATATCTTGACTTAAAAGAGCGTGAAGCAATTTTATTACCAACACCTTTTCCACCAGTAATCTTAAATAATTCCATTTCTCTAAAAGTAGTACCCTTCTTAAATAATTGTCCTTCAATAACAATATCTTTACTAAAACTTTTATCCAAACCACTCTTAGAATAACCACTCAACTCTTTAACATAATCATAAGCCTTTAAAGAAAGTTTATTACTTTTTAATTGAGTACCTAAAGCACTATTCCCTTTAACTAATTCTAAACCAGCTTGACTTGAACCAAGTTGATACTCATCATAAATACTCGGTCTTGGTCCAAGTAACCTTGCTCTTATTCCTGTATTTCTCATTGAGATTGGATTACCTTGCGAACTAAAAAAGTCTTTTTGCATACCTTCATAATAAGTAGGCTTAGGAGAAATAACATCTTCCAACTTTTTATTAATACTTCTAACAGCAATAAACAAACCTTTCTCTTTAGGATTTACACCAGTTTTTGTAAAATATAATTTAGCAGCACTTGGTTTACTAATATCCTGCATTGATAACATCATTTGTTTTTCATTACCAACTAAAGTAGGAGTAACACTAATATCTTCTTGCATCAAAATATTTTTATTATAAAAATCATAAGGAGAAATATCCTTACCCTTGTATCTAACTCCAAACATATTTAAAGTATTTCTTGAAACACCCCTCAAACCAATCTTAGTAGTATTACCCAACATTATACCAGTATCAGCAACCTTATAACCAATAGGTGTAACAGCATTATACAAACCCACATTTCTAATATACTCATACTTATAATCAGTAGGAATCAAATTCATTCCACCTAACTCTAAAGCAGTTCCACCAAGAACAATAGCCCTACCAACCTGAGCATCAGTAATAGGTTTAAACACATTAGGAACAATCACATCTTTAGGCACAGGTTTATTACCAATCAAAAGTTTACCTGAATACTTTGTAACTCTTTCATTAACCCCCATAATTCCTTTACTCAAAACATTACCAACTTGATTACCAACAATCCTTCCCCCAACACCAAAAGCAAAAGGCAAAACCATTTCCTCAACATTCTTAGACCTAGACACAGCACCAATAGTAGAAACAGTTGCTAAACCACCACCAGCTAAATAACCAGCAGATTCAACAACCAACTTATTCATATAAAACCTATCCAAATTCTTTTGAATCTTCTCAGCTTCATTACTCTTAGCTAAATTCAAAGCACTCTTATAAGGCAAAATAAACTTTTCAGATTTACTTTGTATTAAACTTTCATCCCCAATACTCATTCCAAAAGTATTAGCTTTAGCACTAGCAAACCCAAGAGTATTAGTAGCAAAATCATAAGTTCCACTAACAAAATCTTTAACAGGATTATTAAAAATATTCTTAACCAAATCAGGTTCATTATAATTTCCATCATTATATTTATTAATCATATTTTTATAAGTCAAAGCATTAGGTTCTAAAACAGTTTTATAAAAACCAGTTTGCTTTTCAATATTAGATTCAATCAAACCAATTTGTTTATCATACTCAGCTTGACTAATATCCACCATAGGCTTATACGCTTCAATCTTACTTGGCGCGTATCCTTTAGCCTTAACACTATGATCAACAAAAGGCAAACTTGTTTTAGTATCAACAGGATATTGTTTACCAACAAACTTACTATTCAAAGCAATCTCATTCAAAGTTTGAAGTCTATTATATTCAATCTGAGCCTTTTGTTGCTCACCTAAATTTTTAATAACACTTGAAGAATAACTAATCTTTGCAGTATTAATTAATTCAGAAGCTCTTTTTTCAACATCACTAACTTTATCCCCAACACTTCCAACCTTAACATATTGACCAACAAAAGATTTATTCAAAGTCAAAGCATTTTCAAAACCAGTTGGTTTATTTGCTAAACCAAAAAAATCATTTACAGTAGAATTATTTTGTATAATACCTTTATTCAATTCACTAATTGATTTACTACTAGATACAAGTCCTCCTGTTGGAGTAACATAAGTTCCACCACTTGAATTAAATTGTTTAATTTGTTCAGAAGTTGCAGGAATAGAAATCTTTTCAGGAGAAACACTCATCTGAAAACCTTTACTTGAAGTAAAAGTTCCTGTGCTTGAATTATAAGTTCCTGTTTGATTTCCAAAACTAGCGTTTGAATAAACAATATCTTTTGGAGTATTATATGTTGTTGTTTCTGTTCCAACTTTGACACGCTTCATAAATCTTCCTTTTTCAGATTCAACTTTAGATTGTAAAGCACCCAACTTAGCTTTCTGACTAGCTTCAAAATTAGTTTGTTCAACATTAGCTTGAGTATTCAAAGCAGTTTCTCTTTGAGTAGCCATAAACTTAGCAATACCAACATCAGGACCACCTGATTCAATCTGTTGAACCAACCTATTCCTATCCTGATTAGATTGCCTTTGAGCTAACAACTTCTGATACTCACTCTGATACTCACTACCATAAAGTTTAGACTGTTCCTCAACAAACTTATTATAAGCCTCAACATCCAAACGATTCTCATAAACATTTCTAGTTGAAGTTCTAGAAGAACCACCACTACCACTAGAGCCACCACCACTAGAACCATTACCACTAGAACTATTACTCCCACTTGTATTATTGTTATTAACATTAGGATTAATCCAATTCGAAGGAACACCTAAACCAATACCAACCTTGTCTTGAATAGTTTGATTTTTAGGAGGAATAAAAAAATCAGTAGTATTACTCATTCACAATAATTTAGTAACAAACTTAATTTAAATCTTTGTATTTAACAGAATAAACTTTAATGTTCCCATCTTTAATAAGTTGCTGAACTCTATTAGTTTCATTAACCATATTCTCATTTAAAACAATAACCTCTTTCTTTTCAACAACAACTAAATTTGCATCAACTTCTAAATTACTTGGGTCAGCAAAATTATAATTAACATCCTCTTCAAACTCACTTAAAATAAATTGACCAGTTAAATAACTTTGAGTAGTTTGACAAGTCAAACCTTTAGATTCCTGAAAATAACCAATAAACAAAACACCAAGAAGAAAAGCACAAGTTAAAAACAAAATAAAAAAGTACCCCTCCATTTCAACCAAAGAACCTAATAACATTTTAACACCAATCATGGTTTGGGGTTTAGGGGTTCGTGACTAAACCCCAAACCCCACAAAGCATTAAGCCTGTGAGTTTAATTTATCATCCTCTAAACGTTTCTTCTTAGTCAAATTCTTATCCAACAACCAATACTCAGCACCATAATTCGCTGACAAAGGTTTAACCAAATCTCTATCTAAACAAAAATTAACAAACTCCTTAACACAATTCTCCGGTCTTTGCCCTCTAATTGGTTTAGTTTTATAAATATTTTCCCAAACCCTAATCCCATTCTTATTACCATTACTAAACTCTTTATTCAACTCATCACAAAACAAAACCACATCCTTAGTAGTAATATTCTGATACACATTAACTCTAATTCTCTTACCACCTCTAGAACCCAAACCCATCAACCCCTTTAAGCAACTGGAGGAACTACTGTGCTAGTGGCACCAATAATTCCAGCAACTCCCTGAATAACTGTGTCAGGTGTACGCATAACCATAAACCCAACTAAACCTAATCCAGCTAAAACAACAATCATTAATAATAACAATATCTTTGTTTTATCTTCACGCTGAGCAAGTTGCTCTCTTGCAATCTCATAACCAGTATGTAAAGCATTACCAACCATAGAATCAATATCTCTACCCTTACCACTTGGGTCCACATCTTCTCTAATAACACTAATATTATTTCTATCCTCTTGACCCATAAACACAACAGGACGACCATTCAAATAATCATAATGTTTACTTGGGTTATCAACAACAACCTCAGTCTTTTTCTCTTTAGGATTAAACAACATAATAGGCTTAATATTCTCAATTGAAAACAAAATTGCTCTCGCATTAAAAATTCTCACAACAATATTCCTATCCTTTCTTGGAAGTAAAAACAAAAACTTTACTAACAAAAATCCAGCATAAATTAAAATCGGAACAGCAACACCAATCAAAACAAAATTATTCCAAGCATTAAAATTATTAGACAATTGTAAATAAATCTCCTCACTAATCTGAGGCTTTAAATTTTCTACCAAACCAATACTCATAACTCTTGTAACTAAAATAGTAGCCAAACCAATTAAGACACTAAAAACTAAACCAATTATTTGAGGAACAAACAAATTAATTTCAGTAAACAATTCTTTAGAAACAACAGGCTTACTCCAAGTAGATTCTTTCTTCTCTTTAATCTTAGGTTGCTCAACCAACTTTGGTTCCTCAACAATTTTAACTTCTTCTTGTGTAGGTATTCTTCTACCAAAATTCATTCCAACATTCACTTCATCAGTCATTTAAATCTACCCTTTTTTTGTTTCTTTAAATCATATAAATATTCTTCCATCTTACCTTCACTAACAGCATCAAGCATAGAAACAGTCTTACCAGTTTGCAACTTCAAACTATTCTCAAAATAAGGTTTCAATTCTTTAACAATAAAATCCTTATCAACCTTACTAACTTTTTGTGAATCACTAAAGTATTTCAAAATTCTTTCACATCTAATTTTACTAGCTTTATTATATTTAACATCAACACCATTTATAACATAAATCTTCCAACCAAAAACCTGCCACTTAGTAGGAGTACCTTTAGCAAATCCATCAATAGCCCAAAAATAAATCGCATAAACCTTATCCAAACTCTCCTTAAATAAACCTTTAGTCTTCCACATCAAATCAATCTTCTTAGCAACACTAACTTCCTTAGCTCTATCCAACAAATCCTTTAACACAAACTTACCCATGATAACCGAACCCCACTAAAAATAATTATAACCCAAGCATACCAATACCAAGCAAACCCTTCTGCTCAGGCTTTTGCATATTACCATCACGTCTAATCAAAGCATTAGATTCAACATACTGCGACTTAGCAACCTTAGCAGCTCTACCAGTAGCCCTACTCAAACCCATTAAAGACTGCCTAACTCTAACAATCTCATTAAAAGTCTTATAAGTTGGCTCATCATAGTTATCAGTAAACTTATACATTTCACTCAACAACATATCAATCTCTCCAATAATATTAGGCTTCTGACCTTCCAAAAAACTAACAGGCTCATCTCCCCAAGGTTCAACAAAAGGATACTTTTCCAAACAAATAAAAGTATTCTTATTAAAATCAATACGATACTTCAAAAACCTAGACTTAGTTTCAAGAATCAAAGCACTAATCTGAGAATCAAGAGCAACCTTATTTGGGTCAAACATTGATTCAGCAACACGTACATCAGCATCCATCATACGATTTTCTTTATCGTTTTGAAGCTGTGCTTTAGCAAACTTTACTTCACTTGAATCAAACCCTAACATACTTGAACCCTCTTAAAGATTAATATTTTTCTGTTTCTTCAAACTCTTTTTCTCTTTTCAACTGCATAATTTTTCCTAACCCAATTAATATAATTAAAAATCCACCAAAGAAAACAATATTGGCAAGAACCCACAAAGGAGAACCATCACTAACAGTTAAAACAGAATAAGTATAATTCATTACTTCACTTGAAGTATCAATACTCGCTACTTGATTTAATTCTAAACCACTAGTCCAAAGCAAAGCTCCAGTAACAATAAAAACAATACCAGCTAAAGGAAGTAAAGCAATACCATTCTCATTAGCTAATTTAAGAAATCCTACAATTAAAAGAATCAATCCAGCCAAACAAAGTAAACTAAATAATATTAGTGGTAATGCCATAAACTTTCACTTGAACCCTTGAATCTCTTTTGTTTGCCATATCTCAGGCAAAGAGTTTTGAATACGTCAGATAACTTAAAACAAGTTAGTTACATTCACATTCGTGAAACGTAAGCTAATCCGCCTAAGATACCTAGAACTATTACTGCTGCCAATAATAGGTCTATAACGTTCAAAATTGAAACAGCTGAACTTGACACTTGTGCAGTGTTTAGTCCTGAATATACTGCTGCAAATATTACAATTCCTATAATACCTGCAATAGCAATTACTACTGTTCCAACAATATTTACTTGTCCTCTATTATCCATGTTTGAACAACTCAATATGTTTGAACTTTTTAACTCAACTATACTTTGTATAGTTAAGATAAATATAATATAACTAATCAATTTTTAAACTTATGGTAAACCACAATACTTACACTTAACACCATTCACTACAATCACTTCTAACTAATTTCCTATTCTTGTTATCACTAATTGAAAATCATGAATCATAGCAGAATTACTAGTAGAAACATTCTCAATCTTAACATTCAAATAACTTCCAACATTCAAATCTACAATGCAT
>Ga0247841_10007100_pt1 | contig 16817 bp, 25 predicted proteins | sample LaCruzMarch2015__2_FD_192410 | JGI IMG/M metagenome (GOLD analysis project Ga0247841, IMG submission 192410) | Freshwater microbial communities from meromictic Lake La Cruz, Castile-La Mancha, Spain - LaCruzMarch2015_18m | ecosystem: Environmental > Aquatic > Freshwater > Lake | place: Spain... | reverse complement strand
TTTGTCCATTCGGCTTTTGTTGGATTGCGCACAATGCCATACGCACCGGACCAGTTGTCCCACAACATTAAAACGTGATCCTGAATTGCTGTCGAACAGACTACCCATTCAAATTTACACCATATTCTCGGACGCCATGCCAAATAAATTTCGCCCACGGCGCGTGCCTCTTCGTTGAGTTTGTTTAGTTCACGAAGCTGCATTTTTCGTGTGGATATAAAAGCGTTATCCCTGGCATCAATCAGAACGCAATCCAATGTGTAACAATCATCTTTACCTTGGCGGTGCTTAATTTTAAAATTCCAGCCGGCTTCTGTTATCCTGCGAATAAATTCCGGCATATCGTCGTCTTCTTCGATTTCGATTGAGTTTCCGCGATCATAATACGGACAGAATTCCCAATCTTTGTTCATTCCAACTGCGGCCAGGTCGGCTTTGGGGACGCGAAGATAGCCGTGTGATGGCGTTTCTGTGAATATGTAAGTTTTTATAGACCCTTTATCATTCTTACTCATCCTCAAATCCTCCATCATCCAATAACGCATATAGACCATGCAGTGCCCAGGTAAAAACACCATCGATTTGTTCAATGATTTGATTCGATAGTTGCGTATTTATTTCTTCAGTGGAGAGAATTCCTGGAAAATTGATAATTACCAGCCTTGAAAATAATGACGGTAGAGCTTGGGCGCGGCTATGCTGCATATCATTAGTATTAAATACTATTTTGGCAAAATTATAAAAATTTTCATCGGGTTGATATTTAAAGTGACCGGGACTATCACCGGAAACAATTTGCTTAAAAGCAATACTATCTTTTTCTGTGGGAATAAGGGATTTCTGTAACAATATGGCAAGGCGATTTTTCAACTCAATTATCCGAAAAGAGTTCTGGATTAGTTCTGAAACACTGGCGCAGGGAGCCATAACATTATCCTCGCCCAGCATTGCTATTAATACATTTAAGATTAATGATTTCCCGCAGGGGCCGGAGCCACAAAGCACAAGCGCTTTACTGTACCGGCAATCGCGCAAGAGACAATAGCCGAAGAACTTTTGCAGTTGACGCTGAGATATTTTCCCTTCATCGCCGGGCAAAACTTCATCCAGGAACTGCTGCCAGCGAGGTGATTTCTTACCAGTAAAGTTCGCCGGTATAAAATAATATCCAGTAGGTACTGACTTATGCGCGTGGATCCCATGTGATATGAATTTTCTTTCTTGAACATCAACCACCCCTCCAATTACCTGAATCAACATCGGATCATCCGGCCATCTTTTTTCTACATCTTTTTTTTGTTTGCTCATATTCAATCCTCCTTTATTTTTAATACCTATCCGTAAACGGTTTTTCTGCTCTTTGTTGACCGCGTTGGGCGTAATTTTCGCCTTCACTCGTTAATTTGATACCCGTGAACAGAGTCGGCTGTGACCCATCTGGAAGCTCTTTGCGGGATTTCCGCACACGGGAGAACGTCTGCTGAATCTGCTCCAGGAACTTATTGCGTCCCAGGGGGCGGTTATGGCCTTGCTTGCACCATTCCGAGTAGGCGTGCCATAATTGTGTTGTCGTTTCGTAATAATCCAGCTCTGGCGAGTCGTTAACCTGGCAACATTCCGTAATGAAAATGCGGAAGGGATTGATCGAATCCATCAGCGCTTCTGTATCCGCTGCCACACCTTCGCCTATCTTAAAGCCCTTATTTTTCAGTAGCAATTCCAATCCTTCGACGGCCCAGTTAAAAATACCATCAATTTCCTCAATTAGATAATCTTCATACTTTGGTATAATATCTTTGCCTTCCAGCCGGAGATTAAAATAAAGGCTCACCATTCGGCGTTGGAAACCATAAGACTTATCCGCGATCACCGGCGCGTCGTTCATCGCCACAATCCATTTTGCGTAACTGCGGAACTGATAAGGCTTGCCGTATTTTTGTTCACTCATGATCTGGCTGCCATCCACCACTTGCTTGAAAAATGATGACTCTACCGGATCACTGCGGGAAGTTTCTGACGATAGATTAATCAATTTATGTTCAAGGAATGATGCCCGGAACTTCTGCGCCATGTCGTTGAGGCTCAAACTGGAAGTGTTTTCTTTGCCGACCATTGCTTGCAAGACATCGATCACCGTGGATTTACCGTTAGAACCTGTGCCGTATAGAAACAAAGCTTTTTGATAGCGGGCGTCGCGCAGCAGACAATAGCCGAAGTATTGCTGCAATAGAAAGCGTTTGCTGCCGTCTTTATCGTCGAAAAAGATTTGATCCAGGAAGGCCATCCATCGTTTCGACCAGTCGGCCTTTGGGTTGTAGTTTACCGGCAGTTGTTGTTGAGAGCCGTATTCCGGCGCGTGTGGCAGAAATTCGGACGTATTGACATTTAACATCCCGTTTTTGCAATTAATCATGTGCGGATTATCCGGCCATTCTTCAAACTCGCGATTGACCAGGCCTGCCAGAATATCCCGGACATTGCTCATCCAGGATGCTTGAATATCTGTGCGCATGGCGTGAACACAAATCTGGGCGATGCTGGATACGGGATACTCCTTCCACCAACCGGATTCATAATGATAGAATTTACCGGACGTATGACAGATCGGATAAAGATAATGAGACAAATAGATTGCCAGACGCCAGGGAACAAAAACAGCGCGTTTGCCTTTGACCTCAAAAAACTCTCGATCAGGCACATCAGCAGGGGCCGGCACCTTTTGCGGGCTGCCGATACCGTTTTGCAAAGACAAAGCGTTGGTCATTGGGATAGATAATCCAGCGACAAGGCCAGTGCCGGTATCGCGTGGCCGCTGCCAGTTAGGATCATAACCCTGGCAAAATTCAGCCAGAGATTTATCGCCGGAAATTGACCGGCGGGCGTCTTTCCATGTATGCCCTTTACAGGAAGTATGAAAACACTGGTAATAAATCGCGCCGGCACGTGGCACGATAATCGCCGCTTCATTGGTTCCATGATCGGCATTAAAAATACAACGTTCCAGCCGATAGGCCGTGGCCGGTCCTTTTGATTTGTGCGTAATTTCCTTCACATCATAAGCTACGCCGAAATGAGACAGATACTTTTCCATATCAATCGGCCCCAGTTCACCCTTTTTGATTGGTCGGGATTGGTTGGTTGCGGAGGGCGCCGCAGGCCCGCTGGCGGCCGGAGGTTGGGCTGCCGCAGACCTGGGCACCGCTGGCGTCGCTTGACCGGATCCAAGCGCCGCGAATTTCTTTAAAACATCAAGTGAAGTGATGGGGACATCAGCCAGAGTTTCCGGCTGGCCTTTGAAAATATACGATTGACGATGGGGCCGGTCATCGGTACTGTCACCTTTACGGCCTGTTGTGCCGTAGAACTTCCAGATCCGGCCGGGATTAGTAACAGATACGTCAATATCTTCTTTACCGAATTTATCTGCCAGGGCAGCCGTGGCATTAACAACCAAGGCATGATGTTCTTCATCGTTAGGCAGGTCTGGCAGGCGATAAACAAGATGATAACCATTGCCGGAAAATGCCCGGATGCCTTTACTAAATCCTTCGCCTTCTTCTAAAAACTTGGCCACTTCTTCCGCGCGGGCCAGGCATAGTTTCAATTCTTCATCAGTAGCTGAAACTCCTTTGGGGCGGCGGGTGCCATCGGCAAGCTTTGCGTCCAGATCAATGAGCAACCAGCGGATGCAGGTCATGTATATATCGGGTGTGGTATTGGCTTCTTGCGGGCATATTAAACGATTGGAGGCACGCGATAGCAGTGGTTCTTTACAGGGATTGATTGTGAAATAAACGCCACGGGCTTTTTCTTTCTCTAAAGCGGCGGCGGCGGCGGCAAATTTTACCGGATCATTGAAGTAGCCGGAGACAATACCGCCCTTACCGCCGGCGAAACCTTCCCAGGCGGAAGATTTTCCGCGCAAACCAAGCGCGCGGATTTCCACAACCTCACCAACATTGAAAAATAATGGATAAACCTTGTTGACCATAATGAGACTCCGATTTTAGAAACGTAGTGAACTAAATCGGCTAGTCGAATTATCCCCGAAGCGTAGCGGAGTGGGGATTCTTCATCCTTTGCCTTTGCCTTTTATAGTGTCATTGCAAACGCACGGCAGTGCGTGTGGCAATCTATTCCTTCTTTTCATCCCACTTAGAATTCAAACAATCACCAGTCCATGCTTGGTGGATACAATACACAGACGTTGGATATTTCGACGACCTTGGATAGTGCGGGCATAAGGTTTCGTTACCTTCGTAAGCACAATACCTTTGCGCTTTTCTAGCTTCACGTTGCTTCTTCTTCAATAATACATCCTCTGGTTCAGGATCTTTAATCCACTTCCAATTTATCTTATCCCAGGTGTAGCCAAGGAAAGTAATTTCCTCCGGGATCGGTTGCCCGCAGTGTTTACATGTTTCCATTACAATAAATATGCTCCCAGCAGCTTTAAGGTGTTAGCTGCAAATACATCATGAGTTTCGGCAGTATCGCTTGCCTCAAATATCTTTTCCACCAACTCGATTGCTTTGCGTCCGGCTTCATCTCGTTTTTTCAACTCGGCGTAAATATCCTGATTGTCGCCATCATCAATCGCTTGCGCCAGTTTGTCAGCCTTGGCCAATAGGCGCTCTCGTTCCATTTGTATGGTTGCGATTACTCCCGACATTTCCGGATCGGCGGCGTTATGTTTTATTAAGGGAAACTTCTCCATGGCCAGGTTCATTTGCGGCCGGGATTTTACTGCGTTAGTTTTAAGTTTCTTGATGTTTGCCGGTGCTATCGGCTTGGTTAGATGCGACTCCGGACGTCTGCCACCTTTGCGCTTATAATTTGGATCAGAATATTTGATCTTTGCGGCCAGTAGGGCAGCGTCGTATTCAGGCGTGCCTTTGGTGAACTTTTTATAAACAGCCCAATAACAACTGGAATCAAGACCATCACCGATAATTGCCCTTTCCCGACCGCAGTTGCGACATCCCTTTATTGTTCTTGCCATGATTAACTCCTTTGCGAATCGCCTCATTTTATCCTTGTCATGCAAGGTTGATAATTGCCTTGGAAATCTTGTACCGCACATCATGCAGGCATTTTCGCCTTCCTGCTGATAAACATTCGGTGATGAGCATTTAGGGCATTTCATTAGTTGATAGAAGCCTCTTTTGCTTTTCGTCGTTCATTTTTTAAATGGCGGTGATATTGCTTTCCTGATTTTAGTCCCAGTGTTTTCATCAGGTATTTTTTCTTTTGCCGTTCGGGATTGATGATTTGTCCGGGTTTGCGTTCCGGCATGGGGATCATTGTTCTTCTCATACTTTAGCCCTCCTGGATTTCGGTATCTTCTTTTAGTTCGTCCCGCGTAGCTTCGCTCCTGGGATAGTTCGCTCTAGCTGTTTCCGTTTCGAAAACAGCAGGCTCATTATTCTGTGCTTTGACTATTTCTTCTTCACCTCGCGCCACCTTTAGGTGGTCAGCCTTCGTGCCTTCGACCTGCTTTTCCGGTTTCACCCAAATCAGGCGGCGAAGATTTTTTATCATCGTGTTGGTATAACAGGGGAGACAAAAAGCCAGCACATCTTCCGGCGCTGCCTCGTTGGTCACAGTGCGGAAAGCAAAAACATCAACGGTCATTGGATGCCCGTGATTGTCAGGTATCTTGGCTGTGCCTTTGGGGAATATTCCGATAACTTCAGTTGACATAATGAGACTCCTATTTCACCCTAAAGGGTGCCTTGTAAAAGCGCAGCGCATTAAAATTGGTTAGTCGAATTATCCCCGAAACGAAGTAACCTAAAGGTTATCTGCGATGTAGCGGGATAACGATCAATCCTTTGCTGCGGGACGTTCTCGGAGCCAGGCGTCACATTTCGCCCGGCCCCGAACAACTAAAAAATAACTACCCTACCGGCAGGCTTTTTACCTACCGCCGGAAGCCGATAAACCGGTTAAGACCTTTTAATCTCAAAACTATGCGGATGATTCCGCAGATAGCCCAGGATCACTCCCGGATAAACACCTCGATGCGCGGCGATCCTCCTGGCCATTTCAACTTTGGCCTGTTCTGCAGAGCGTGCATAAGCAAACTCTTCTTCGGTTTCTCCACTGATATTAAAATCTCCGCGATACAATTCCTTGCTGGCCATAATGATCCTTCGTTGGGCGTCACCGTGATGATACTTCTCGCACAGTTGCATCCATGTCATGCTCGTGCAGCGGATTTGATAAAGATATTTCAGCGCGATGCCCGACACAAAATTCTACCCATTCTTTAAATTGTTCAAGAGTGTGAGGCGGTAATTTGCTTTCATCAATACTCAAAACAACCAATGCCATTTTGGTACCCTCCACCATTACTTATTCCCTGAATAACAACTCCAATATTTGCCGTAACCGTTGCGGAGTGCGAAATCCAGAAGATGTATCTGGTCTTTCTGCGATTTCCAGTTTAAGTGCGGTAAACCTGCTTTTGTTTTCATTTCGTTGAAAGTTCTCAACTGCCATTGCGCCACGCCGTAGCTTTTACCGTTATCGCCCCAGACGCCTTCGTGTTTTATTCCACTTTCGCAGGTGAGGATTGAGAGTTTTTCTTGTTCAAGATTCAGTTCATATTGAAGCATACTTATTTTGGCGTAAAGATTGGAAATAAGCACATCGTCTTTGCCGCTGCTGCACGACATGATTAAAAGTATCGGCATTAATAAAATGATTTTTTTCATTGTAACCTCCTAATGAGACTCCAATTTCAAAAGCGTAGCGCATTGAAATTGGTTAGTCGAATTATCCCGCCTTGGCGGGATCAAAAGATCAACGCTTCCGCAAAGCACAATCCAGTGTGTATTTGTGTCCGGTAATCAACCCACATCCAATACCCGATGACGATGATTGCCAGAAAAAGAGCTGTCTCGGCAAAAACTTCTATTATTTTGTTGATTAAATTTTCCATATCTTTCCCCTCCTTGGTTTTTGTCAGCCATCCTTCCATTTATGGGCACCTCAAATATAAATAATTAATTACTCCAATGATGACGAATGCCGCCGTGACAGTTAAAAAGATTGCAATGTTAAGCGCGAATATGCGTACAAATTTTATAATTTTATGCCACTTGGTCATACTGAAGGCCTTTCTTCACCCTTCGCGGGTTCTTGTTGCGGATTAAACTTATCGAGATTATCCACGTGATAACGGCGGCGATTGCCAAAGCCCTTGAAGGGCACGTTATCGGACACCACTTTAAGAAACTCACTGCGGGAAATGCCCAGATAACTGCTGGCCAGGGCAATGTCCAGCCAGGGAGACTTGATCGTCACCGTCGTCTTCTCGTCCTTATGTATGATGACTTCCCGCATATAATGAGACTCCATTTTTAGGAACGTAGTGAACTGAAAATGGCTAGTCGAATTATCCCCGTAGCGTAGCGTAGTGGGATAATGATTCCCTATCCATTTCCGGCTTGTTCTTTTTTTTTACATAAATCAGCAAACATATTACCTTGAGGATTAAGCCGGATATTGGCGAAAACAACAGGCTGACTTCCATCAGCCGCGCTGATCCGTGCCGTTTTAACTGTGGTAATTTCTTCACTAAGAGCTTGTAAAAAAAGATTACGACCGAGGGGCTTTTGGCAGCCTACATTTTCGCACCAGCTTCTATACGCATCAAACATTCGGGTTCGGGCATCCCATGTTCTGGGCAGCAGTTCACAACAATCACTCACAAAATCACGAACATATAATGATGATGAATCAATTACCCGTTCCTCACAATCGGGCGTATCTTGGTTTGGCTGTTTTTTTGTCCGGGCTGATCCTTTGCGCTGTTCAATGCTTTCGATAACAGCCAGGAAACGGGAGAAGATAGCCAGAATTTCGGTAAGAGGTAATGAGTTGGTATCAGTTTTATAATGGGTATAAGCGCCGGTTTTGCGGAGCGATGGTAGAACTTCATGCGTGACCCATCGGCGAAACGGTTTTGCTTGCGGTTTGTTTGACCGGATAATGAGTGTATAAAGACCGGCTTCGCTAAGTGTAAGCATTTCCTGTATTCCACCGGGGGTATATGTTTTAGATATACCCTTCTCGTCACTGTCTAATCCATCGATTGCTTGGGCGACATTTACTATTTCAAGTATGTTACAAACATCTTTAGCCACAACCCAAAGCATGTCCGAACCGTCCTTCATTATGCGAAAAGGCTTTTCGTCATAAATAAACGGGATCATCTTATTTTCGCTCATAATTGCTCCTTCAAATGTTTGCCGGGAACATACGAAAAATTATGCAACACACGGTCGATTGCTTTTAGTAGTTCTTCATTGAGTTGTTTCTTTTGCGCCGGGGACAATTTTAAAATCTCGCGATGGGTGATTTCGGGAACACGCAGACCATACGTTTCCCTTAAGGCATCCGTTTCAATCGAAAACATCATATTCTCTTCATTTTTATCCGACATGACCATTCTCTCCTTTCAATGAAACTTGGTTTCCCAAAATCTTATTTCGGAAACCATAAGTTGAATTGATCCCGTCACCGCCAGGTGATCGGGATATTGCTTCCTTGCCGCTGGAACTATCACTTCTTTTTTCTTGATTTATTTGGCGGTTAGTGTAAAATGTCACAACTTCCAAAGACGTTCCGGCCAGAGTTTCTTGCAGGACGTTTTTGAGCTGTACCAGGTATTCAATGTAGGTTGATGATGAGCGATAGCCAGAGAGCGCCATCGCCAGGTTGCCTCGAGAAACTTTTTTGCCGATTCGGCAGGTGAGCTTTTTGGCCATGATGGTAACGGAAGCTTGAGAAATAATATTAGCATCCACCATCAGGTGAAGAACTTCGCGGCGAAGCATTTCCGCATCGCCGGGTGAATAATTAGTGGAAGGTGAGCTTGTCGAACCTTGTGTTTTCATAAATGATGCTCCAAAAATCATTTTTTGAGGTATTTTGTGTCTTTTAAATATCATCATTGTCTCGTGGGCGAATAACGCCATGACGAAAAAAAAACCGGAAACCATACCATCGCTGAAGAAAGAAATTGCGAGACTCCAGAAAGAAAACGTAAAAATGGAGAATAAAATTTCGGCACAAAACACGACGATACTTACGCTTAGAACTAAAAAGGCGAAGCTTGAGCATAAAATTGCTATACTTCAAATCGATTACGATATTTTGAAAAAAGCAACGCAACCATGTTATACAATTTTTAAAGATGCGGAATGAATTTCGGGTTGAAGGTGAAACGTTTTGTGTTGCCATAACCAGTTGCTCCAAATTTATTTTACGAGGTAATAATTTATGTCCAAAAAAGTAACGCTTGATGCCATGCTTATTGCGGCTTCTAACCTGACCATTGCGGAAGCCATTTTCGGCACACCCGGCGGGCCGAACACAGATTACAAAGGCAGTGACGATCCGGGTAAGGATGCCTTTGAATCATTCAAAGCGCACCTTAAGCGCCTTGAAGATGAGAATTCGTAATCAACGGCCCGGCGCATTCCCGATAGTTCGTCTTGGTGGCGATGTCGTCCATTGTCGGGATTTTGATTTCGGTTAGTGTGCCGGTTTGCATAGCAGCCAGCGCCAGGTTAAGAACGTTTTGGGCGTCTTCGACTGTTAAATTGAATTTGTTAATGGTGGTGATGATTATTTCTAATACAGTTTGTGCGTTTTCATTTTGCAGAGTTGCCTTGTACTTGGTGAAGGGTGGATGATTCATGACCAGTGATCTCCTTTGTTTTAAATGTTTTTAAGTGTTGGTTTTACTAACGTGGGTAACAAATAGCACGAGTAATATCGTTATGTCAAGAGATAATCGTAATAATTATGGATTATTTTAATTTTACTAATAATATCAATAAATTAATTACTAAAAATGGCAGCAAAAAAGATTTTGCCTCGGCTGTTGGCGTATCCTATGACACTGTGCGGCGGTGGGGTTTGGGGGCGGATGCTAGTTTCGAACGAGCTGGCCGTTATCTTATTCATATTTTTATTGGCAAACTAATGTCGGCGGAAAATAATGAAACCATTTTAAAAAAGTTAGAGACACTCCATGAATTGGCCTGCGGTGAATTCATGGATGTGCTTGTGCATATTGGTATTAGCGACGATGATCTTAATAGTTTAAAAAATTGCGCTGGTGCTATATTAATTATCGATAAACAAACCGGCGCCGCCGAATCGAAACTATACAATAACCATGAAGAAATAAAATCATTCATAGCAACATTGCGAAGACTCAACGCAAAACAGTTGCATTAAAATATCATTTCTCAATCGGCTTAGAATTGTAAATCATATCCGTCTTCATCTGCGAATTCCGATTCGTGCCAAAGAAGTACCCGGTTACCGTTCTATACTCCCCGACGATGATCCCTAAGAATCCGCCGACAAGTAAGGCTACGCTTGTTTCCATATTCGGAAAACCCCGAAACATTAAAACTAAGATTATTCCGATTGGCGCAAGAATACACCAGCCAGCTAACATATAAAGGAACAGGTCTGATTTCCCTGTGGTCTTCTCATGTTCGCCTTGCCGTTTTCTGGCGCTGTCTTTGTCAGCCACTTCCATCCCGAATTCTTGAATTGCCAGTTTTTCCAGTTCGAGTTTGTGATTCATTTCAAATTCTTTTAATTTCAGGGCCGCGTTAGGATCGGCGGCGATTGCTGCCGTGATTGCGTCCTGTGTCGGTTCACAGCCCAGGGCCGTGGCGACAAGTTTTAACCCGGCACTGGCCACTGCGCCAACTGCCGTACCTGCCGGGCCGAACAAAGAGCCTAAAAGCGGTGCCGCGCCGGCGATGCTATTAACTACATTTCCCCAAGTTGATGTTGCCATATATTCCTCCTAATGAGACCCAAGTTCCAGAAACGAAGTGTACTGAAACTTGATGGTCGAATTATCCCGCCTTGGCGGGATTAGTACCCATTGTTTATTTATGGATGAAAAAAATAAATCCTTTCCTTGCCTTGCGGCGGCGGCATAATATCAATATGTAGCCAATTAACTTCCGCCTCAATCCTCTGAATATTCGCCAAAAGAGGATTGCTCATATCCGCTTTGATAATACTTCTAGCTTCTTCTGCCGTGATCCCCTGGACATCCAGATCAAATGCCTTGCCTTTCTTGTGTGGTGAGTTTTTAGCGCCAACATCTGTCCAATATGGCCTATACCCTCTCATGGAGAATTGCCCGCCCTGTAGCCAGTTGTTGCAAGTAATCGGTACACCGAAAAAAGCACGCAGATTATCCAACATGGTCAACGCCTTTAAGTCGAATAACTGCCAGGCGGATATTCCATACTGGTCAAAAGTTTTTTTATCAGTAATCTCTTCAAGTTTAAAAAAAATCATTTAATCACCTTATTTTGCTCCCTGTTTAATATAAAAGCCCAGTGCCATTAATCCGAATATCCCGCCAATAAATAGGGTGACTATTGTTTTCAGCGCAACGCTTTTGCATTGTGCTGTCCATTCAACCCAGCTTTTGAGGAACTCATGATGCTGATAATGGATTTCCCGATCCACATAAAACGCCTTTAATTCTTCTCCCAGGGCTTCTTTTACAGCTTCCTTAATTGCTTCCCGTTCAATCATTGTAACCTCCGGTCAGATGTAGTTTTACATATTCAATCCTGACATCGATGCCTTGGCATATCCGCCCCAGCCTTCGGGCATATCGTCAGTGTATTTCAGGGAATAAATCATAATCCCAATCTCGCTTTGGCTTCCCGGCCCCAGGCACGGCATTCCTCGGCATAATCATTATACGCGGTGGATTCTTCGGAAAGGCCGATGCGCAGCAGTTTGATTTCGTCATTGAGGCTGTACCGTTCCCGGATCTTGGCCACAACTCGCTCGTTAATTAGGATGACATGCGGGGATGCGGCGCGGAGTTCGGCGATCAATTCATCGGTTAATTCAACTTCTTCCACCGTGATTTGTTCCGGTTGCGCGGGTAGTGTGATGCTGTCGGGCACGCTGACATAAGTGTCGGCGCCGATAGTGCAGAGTTCCGTAATCCGGTCTTCTGTTTCAAGCAGGTTGTAATCCGGCTCGGCAAGGCAGTGCGTAGTAAATTGATCTAAAACCTTTGGGTATTTGTAAATTTTTACCATGAATCATTTCCTCCTTTAAAATATTCAACATATAGGGCAAAGAATTAGTATATTTCGCGTGTCCCAGGAGAGAATTAATTGATTCCTGTTTGCCCGCCTTCACCACACGGCGAAATTTATACAAACTATATTTACGGATAAACGTCAGAGAGCGCCACGTTCTATAACCGCAGAAATTGACACCCTTCCTCACTTTTGAAATTGTGCTTTTGGATAGTTCCAAGCCAAAGAGCTCGCGCAGGAAATTAACAATTACGTTGCGCAGCAATAAACACGTTTCCCGTGCCAGCCCAATCAGTATAAAATCATCCACATATCGGACATAATGTTTGATCTTTAGAATGCGCTTGATGAAATGATCCAGGGGATTAAGGTAAATAAGTGCGTAGATTTGGCTTAACAGATTGCCGATCGGAATTCCCAGTGGTGTTTCCATGTCGGCGAATGTCATCATAATATCCACCATGCGTTCATCTTTGATTTTGCGGGTAAGCAGGCGGCGCAGAACTATGCGGTTAATCGAATAAAAATATTTTCGGATATCCATTTTAAGGATATAATCTTCTCCGGAGCATTTCTGCATTGCTGATCGGGTGCATTTAGCGGCTTTGTGTGTGCCATAACCGATGCGACAAGCGAAGGATGTATTGATAAATGACCGGTCGAAAATATCATAAATGACGCGATAGATAGCGTGCTGGACAACAACATCGCGGAATGTAGGCGCGTGAATTATGCGGCGCTTAGGTTCATATACCGCGAATTGGAAATAAGGATCGGTGACGTAAGTGCCATTGTGCAGTGTGGTATATAGCGTTTGGAGATTTTCACCCAGATGTTTTTCAAATTCAAAACAGGCACGGCGGGCGCGTTTGCCACGCCGGGCATCAAGATAGGCCAAATAAAGATTGTCCATACTGAAGGTTTTTTCAAATAAATTCCCGTATCGTTTCATCTTTGTTCCTGTATCCCTGGTCTTCGGTTTTATCCTACCAAAAAGGGGGCCTAAGTTGATTTCGCCTAAGGCCGGATAATATATCCCTGTGGCTCCACTATCCTCGTTAGAGGTTTGAGGAAAGAGCCGTAGTCCGCCCGGAAACCAACATTGTTGTTCGAGTTGCTCCGGTTGTTGTTCCAATTCGCATTCCAGACGCCGGCATTCGACGTGTTGTTCCAGTTCGCGCAGGCAATCAAGCACATTTTGGTATATTACCCGTTTGTTTACCAGCGGTTATCCGCCTTGATTATTGTAATCCATCCGCCGATCATTCGGCCTAATTCGTCCATCATTATGCTTAGGGTTAAGTATCGATGTTGCTCCAGTTCATCATGTGATTTTTTTACCTCTCGCCCGGCAGCAAAGCCAAAATATCCCAGTTCATTAGCCAGGCGGATCTGCATCCTGAGTTTCTCATGAGTAATATCCAAATCAGTCAGGGTGGTTTTCTTGTAATACCTTTTTTGTCCTTCCGAAATGAGATCATAAACTTCATAAGCCGTATTCCTTATTCTGTTTGCCAAGGCGTATTTTTCATGTTTCGGGAAGTGATTCAGATAAACATCCAGGAGCTTGGCAAACTCCAGGAATTTCCGATTCAAACCCGCTTCGCTATGTGTGCCCATTCTAATCCCTCGCTATCGCTCGGTTACACAGGGTAACAGGCCGCCCGGAAACCAACATAGCTGAGCGAGTCGCTCCGGTCGTCGTTCCAATACGCAGTCCAGACGCCGGCACCCGACGTGTTGTGCCAGCGCGCGCAGGCAATCAAGCACAGCTCATTGATAATATATTGATAATAACGATCTTTACCAAAAAGGTTGGTGCCTGTTCCGTCAAAACCACTAGCGTCTTTGGGTAAGCCCAGGCCAGTAAGCAGCCGGTTGGCGCCGGATAGGGCTTCCGATAAGACCTGATTGCTGCCGGAACCAAAGTATTTATCAAATGCTCCGCCGGAGGTTGTGTAAAATGCGGGAACAAATTCATCCATCATCGCGGCAACTCCTGTTGCTCCCCAGTGTCCGGTTGCGGTAGTGTTGTCGTGGGTAAAGTCTTTCATGTGTGTAGTGTGTTTAGCCGCATAAAATTTGCCGATAGTGACAGTGCCGGGGTCAATAGCCGCGTTATAAACGCCTTTGGTTATTGTGCCCGGATCGGTTCCGGCATCATAGGCGTCAGTAAATGCCGATGTGTTCACAGCGATAGTGATATTATTTTCATCGACAATGCTCGTTACTGTGTGTTCCGCGTTGAGTGCTGACCATTCGGCAGCGGTAATTCCGGCAATCCGTATTTTATTATTGGCACCCGAAAGCCCATGACCTACCCACGTAATAACACAGGCCGCGGCCCGTGATAATCCTTCTATTGCCACGGATGTTTCATAAGCGCTGGTGTTAATGCCATCCAGCGTGAAATTATCAGCATCTACCTTAGTCAGTTTGTATATTTTGGATATAAGCCCGGACCAGTTAGCTTGGGTGATAGAATTTACCTGCACGTAATCGCTGGTTACTTTGCCGTGGCCGGTTACTTTAACATTGCAGGGATTGGCAGCGGATAGTGCTTCGATAGCCGGAGATGTAGCAATACAGGTCAGGCCAATGCTGATTTCCCACATCAGGCCGTTAAGATCGGCTACACCGCAGGTTTGGCCATTGTGTGTCGATTTGGCAAAAGGGCTGGCCGAGCCGGTTTTGCCGCAGGTGTAAACACCGCTGCCGGTATCATATCCATCAGTTACCCAAAGCGGCCCGGTGGGGTTGGTGCTGCCATTGTAAGCATCATCTGCGCTAGACAGGGCATTATTGTTACATCCTTTGGGAAAATTATAAGTCGCGTGATACCAGGCACAGTGGGTTGTGGATGTTGCCGCTTGTCCATGGGCCAGCGCCAGCATAGCCAGTGCGGCTCGAACAAACTGTGAAGCGCAGAAGAAAATAGACGCGGCATTCACCAGACCATTAACTCCGTCACGGCGATGTGCCAGATCAAGGGCTGAATAATAATAATCGGCTCCGCCAGTTAAACCACTAAAAAAATTATGTGTTGCTGCCGATGAAAGCGGCAGGCCGTGTTGAATGGAAGAGGCGACAAAACCAGATCCTAAAGCGTTTTTAGAGCACTTATATTTATCGACAAAGAAACCAACCTGCTCTACGCCGCCATCAATAAAGGCACGGTGCAGGGCATAACCGGCGGCATTAGCGGCGGCGGTATCAACGTAGGTGTCTATGCCTTTAATGTCGGTGGAATTTACGCCATGCACAGCATAGGTGGGATTGGAAGCGTGAGCTATACGATAATAGAACTTAGGAATATAGCACATGATCGAGCCATCGGAAAACTGGTAGTTGCCATAATTGGAATCACCCAGGACATTATAGCCGGCAAGCGGCGTCATCCCGGTGGGAAGATTTGCTGCCGGGCATACTCCTACACCAAAACCGGCGGCGGCGGGTGTACCGATCAAGTTTGTGCCGATATCGCTGATCGAATCGTAGGTGAGTGTAGTAAAATATCCGGGCGCTGGTGTTATGTCGCCGATGGTTGTGTTGTTGATTTTCCCGGCAGTGATGTTCGCGTAAAGTATTTGCAAATAATTAATGATTCTCATGGTTTTGTCCTCCTCAATGACACTCGCTGAAAACGAGCATCGCGAAATTTGAAGCGTTAGTGGAATTGATCCAAGATCCGGTGTGCACCGGGTCTTGGAAATGATTCCTTTTATTAGGCATACGTATATCCTGCCCGGCTATCCCAGATGGCATTATAGTCATTGCTGCCGCTGGCGAATTTAACCGTCGTCGGCAATCCGGTGATTGAGTAAGTTATCTTGCGGATTTGCCATTGCGCGACGGTAGTTGCCACGCCTGCCGGCGCCCGGCCAACATATTCCGGCCGGTTGCTTGCATCGTAAGCAATAACAGATTGTAGATCGGAATCATCGAATGGAAAGGAAATGGTGTTTTTGTTAATCATATTGTGCCTCCTCAATGACACTCGCTGAAAACGAGCATCGCGAAATTTGAAGCGTTAGTGGAATTGATCCCGCCTTGGCGGGATAATTCGCAAAGCACATTACAGCGCGCTTCGCTTCTGCAATGTGGTGCTCATTAAAAAACCCGGAAGGCTACGGTGCCGACCGGGTTAGTTAAGTTCTGTTATTTTCCCGCAAAGCGGGATAATTCGCTCTAGCTGTTTCCGAAACGGAAACAGCAGGCTTATTATGTCTTGCGTTCCCGGTGATCAAGCCGGGTTCGCCTTGTTTGGTTGTTATAATTTCATAGATTTTTTATTTTGTCAAGTCAATTATGACACTTTCTCTCTCCGTTCTTTGCGTTCCTCCATAATCTTATCTCGATTATCGCGCAGCATTTCGGCTTTAATCTTTTGCCGGATAGATTTACGGGCATTGGCCACGATATGTTCTACCACAACACCTTTGCGATAATCAGGCATCGTTTCCCAGCCGGGTGATGTTACCAGCGTTTCTAGTTTGCGCCTTGCAACCTCGCTGGATTTATCCAGATATTCTTTGTATTGATCCATGCTCATCTTCAGCGGGATCCCGTTTATTTCCATGCTGCGGGAAGGCGGGGCAGTGTGCAATATTCCCTTACTGGCCATCTCCTGCAGCGCTTCGTAAACATTGTCATGGCCTTTGGCTTTGGTAATCGGCAGGATTGCCGAGGGAGCTTCCTTAG
>Ga0247841_10007098_pt1 | contig 16819 bp, 9 predicted proteins | sample LaCruzMarch2015__2_FD_192410 | JGI IMG/M metagenome (GOLD analysis project Ga0247841, IMG submission 192410) | Freshwater microbial communities from meromictic Lake La Cruz, Castile-La Mancha, Spain - LaCruzMarch2015_18m | ecosystem: Environmental > Aquatic > Freshwater > Lake | place: Spain... | reverse complement strand
ACGAGAGCCATTCATCGGCGACACCATCGCCATTCGCGTCGGTGGCGCCCAGCGGATTCGGGTCAAGGCCGTCAAGCACGCCATCGCCATCCGTGTCGGGATTGTTCGGGTCGGTGACAAAGCCATACGGCGCCAAGCCGTACACCTCGACGCCGTCCAACACGCCATCGTTGTCGCTGTCGGGGTTGAGCGGGCTGGTACCGAGCGTGCTGATGGTTGTCTGAGTGCGGCCTGCAACAGCAATCACAATAGAAGTGCCATGCACTTCTATGTCATCATATAAGGAGTCTGCGTCCGTGTCTGCCGCATAGGGATTTGTACCATAGCGCAGTTCATCGGCAAGGTCGAGCATATCAGCATCGCATTGCGCCTGCAGGTCTTGGCGAATAAAACGAAGGGTATAACGAACGGTACGGTCGCAGCTCAAGTTGATTATCTCATGATTGCTAATGCGAGTGCCACAGTATGTGGACTGTGTTTCGGGATTTTTTCCAAAAGCATAGACTGCAATATAGTAAGGTCCGGCATCAGAAAAATCAAAGAATATATTCCTGTTATCCGGATTCCAAACTTCATTTTCACGTAGCGGTTCGCCACCTGTCGACCCTGGTGTCATGTCCACGGGCGTTTTAAAGGCCACTAAGTATTCAGAATATTCGACCCCCTCAATGCGTATTATCCCGCCACCTTGGATCTCGACTTTAAGTAATGCGCCATGGCGAAAAGCATAAGCCCCAGTCGGCGTCATCAAGAGCGCTGCTGTCAACACCATCTGGCACACTACAAAAACAAACGGTGTGTGTTGCTTCTTCATGATTACAGCCAAGATGGTTGTGCTCATTTTACTGATTTCTTATTTTGCTGATACTCGCGCCAGTTCTCGTCGTCATAGGGCCCCGAATGCAATGGCTCGCGTTTGCCATCCTCAAGCCACCGTGAATAGGCGCGCTCGTACATGCCGACAAGGTTGCGCCAGCGCTTTAGGGCTATGCCCTTCATGTAAGGGTGCTCCTCTTTGGACCACCCCTGTCCCCAATAAGAATCCATTGTGGGGATTGCTTCGAGTTGCTTTATGTATTGACGCAGAAGCCCGGCGGTTTCTGGCCGGTCTGATTCAAGCCATCGATGCGCCATAACCTCTCGCACATGGAGTTGGGGGTAGAATAGCAACCACTCTTTGCCCTCTTCTGGATGACGATCTGGCGAAAACGTCGTGCCTCCAGGCCCGTATGCGCGACCTTCAGCAACACGCTGCTGATCGTACATGTTTAGCATGTGGCTCGCATATGGTGAATCCAAGTTACAAATCCCAAACTCCGATGCAGTCGACTTGCTGTGATATGCACGTCTTGTTGTCTCGTTAGTTTCATTTTGCGCAAGATCAGCAAATGTGCCATAACCCCAAAGCAAGTACGGTGCCAGCAGTTCGTTGGTTGCATTATAGATAATATCAAGAACGTCCCGACCTGTTCCGTCGCCGGTCACCGGCAAAGAATACAGCAATAGAAGAAGGCCGACCGCATTAGTGGGCATGTCAAGGTACACATGGCTGGCAATGGATGTGAGTAAACAGATGTTATCCCTGTCCACCCCAAAGATCTCGTTGTCCGCTTTGAACTCCCGAAACAGCGCCAGTGTGCCCTCATATGCCCAGTTTGTACCGCGGCACGGTCCTGCTGTCACGGGAATAATGTTAGCTTTTTCATTGGTGCCTGTTCGCACAAGTGTTATATTGGTGCAGGCAGCAAACGAAAAAGTGTTTGACGTTTCCGTTGGCGTACTGTTTTCGTTTAACGCAGGTTGGTGTTGAAGCTGCTTTATCAAACATGTGACAGCAATAAATATAATGATAGTGGTTGCACAGATGTTCACAATGGTTCTTGCTTTCATACTGTTCTCATCGGATAAAATCGCGCACGGGCAGGTACACTTGATTAAAACACTTTGAGGTGAAGAGCGCCGCTGGGGGGATGCGAATCTGACCTTTTTCGTCGGTGCCTAAATACTCGCGCGCCCATAGGCTACTCAGCATGCTTGGCGTACTGTCACTGAGGGGATACCTGTCCAGCGGCACATATGCCGCCAACGCGATAGTACCGTGATCAGCCAGTATTTGTTCCGGGCAATATGCGCCTTCGACAAAAGCGCTGCTCACGGGCACCACACCGTCACTCCAATAAGTCAATCCTCGCACATAGCGCCGCTCGAAAAAACGCCATGTCCAGAAATTAAGTTTGACGCGTGCCGGCGCGCCATAGCCGGCGAGGCAAATCAGCTTGCTCTTGCCACCCCAGTCATGCATTGCCCATGCAAATTCACTGCCACGCCGCAGCATCTTTAAGTTGTTCTCACTGCTTTGCTTGACCCATGCGCCTATTTTGCTGATCCACATGTTTGCCACGTCGCTGCCATAGTGCGGCGTGCCTAGTGTAACTGCGAGATAAATCTTGTCACTTGCGTTATGAAGTGCATAGCGTACGATGAAACCACCCATGCTATGCCCAATCAACACGCAAGCCATGTTACCATGCTTGGTGTACAAGTACTTAACGTTTGGGTGTTCTTCGTCGTTGCTTGAATCGACGATTTTGCGAATGATGCTCTCGCCCTCAAGTTTGAGTTGATCCGTGTAAGAATCCCAGCAGAAATTATAACACACACAGGGATACATCGCGCCGTCCCACGGCAAATTGTCATTCCAATTTCCCATTGAATTCCATGCCGGTGTATGACGCAGATCTTCCTTTGTTTTAGGATAGCACTCTATACCATGCACGAGAATGACCGGGCGGGCGCGGAAGACGCGGACTTTGTAGTCGAGCGCTGCTCGTGCGTTGGTTAAGCTGAGTTGCACATAGGCGCCGTTGTCGTTGTCGAGTGTAAAGTACACGCGCTGGCGCAGTCCGTCTATCTGGCCCTGATCGTTGTACACATTAAAGTCATTCGTCCATCCTATCTGGTCACCGTCATAGGCATTGTTATTGGCTTGCTTCTTGAACACCGCAATGCCAAGCGGTGATTTTCCGCTTGCGGCGAGCGTTGTTTCCACGCAGTACACGCCGACGCCGGTGTCGAGGCGCACGACATCCACATCCGCCGGCATATGATTCCACGCATCCCAGCTTTCTTCAGCATGCAAATGGCCTTCGAGCCAGCCATTGTTCGCGCTCCATGTGGTCTGCACGGCCAGCGTGCCAACATGGGTTGCGTCCGCCGGCCCGTCCGCGAAATCGTCGCAGTAAAAATGATGGTTGTAGGTCAGCTGATCGTCGGTGACCTCTTGTAATACCCAGTTGTCCTCGGCGCCATGGCTGTCATTGATATAGGTCTCAAGGTGATTGTGCATGGTTACCGTGTAGGTGGTCACGGGGGTCTGCTTGACCGCCGCCGCACTGATTGTGCCGGTCAAGGTGTGGGACGTTACCGTATAGTCACAGTCCAAAAACGGTTCGGGATCCACAACGTGATCGTGCTTTATGGCTAGAGCAAGGCCGCCTGGATAGCTGCCTTGCGCGTGCCGTGTATTCAACCAGACTTGCTTCGGTATAGGTGCCATGAAGAAAATGGCCCACCCTTGACTTTCGGCTCCGACATCAATCGCCACGACATCATTTGAATATACTTTGTACAGCGGATGATAGATATAGTCCGTCGCGCACAGCGACGGCAGCCATGGAACGCCAAGGCATATCATAACAAAACCGCACAATCCACGCATCCACGCGGCAGCCTTGCTTGGTGAACGGCACATAAGCAGCTCAACGGTTGAGGATGACGAAGTTGACGGGCGTGTCCTGCGTGGCGGGCGCGGGCAGTTTGATCCAGAAGGTGGCGCCGTCGACCTGCGCGTAGGGCGCGCCGGGCACCGCGGCGCAGGGCGTCAACAGGATCACGGACGCGGCCGTGACAGGCTTGTCGCTCACTTGCACGTCCCGCTCGCCGACGGGGATGGTCGCGCGGCCGAACTGCTCCGCGCTGAGCTGCGTGAACGATTGCAGGCGGATGGCTTGCTGGGCGGGCGCGCTGAACGTCAGGTCGCCGCTCGTGCTGCGAATCTGGGCGGCCGGGTGCTGGAGCACAATGTCGGCGCGCGCCTGCGCCGCGCCGACCTGCCAGTCACCCGCGCCAGACAGCGTCAGCGCGCCGGTCATCGTGTCACCGATTTTCCTGACAAAGTCATCCGGATTGAGCGGGCCGCCGAGGTTGCTGGCGGGCGCCCAGCCGGTGCCGTTCCACGCGAGAACCTGGCCGGCGGATGCGCCCATTTGGTTCAGCGCGGCGGCCGTGACCGCGCCGTTGGCCAGATTGGCGGCGCCAATTTGCCTGGTGTCAATGTAGCCCTTGGTGGCGGCGTGATTCGCGCTGGTGGGCGGGCCCGCGAGCGTCAAGGGGCCGGTCATCGTGTCGCCCGCCTGCTTGACATAGGCGGCGTCATTGCCGGCCGGATAGCCCGGCCGCACGCTTTGTGGATCTAAGGCCGTGAGGGTGCCCGCCTCCCCGCCGTTCATGCAGCCGGTGTAATACACGCCATGATACTGTTGCTGGCCATTGTTCGTGACGCTTAAAAAGGTGACGTTGTCGCAGTAGATCTCGTCGCACGCCGTGCTGGCGAGATACACGCCGCTCACGACCAAGTCCTTCAAGTAAAGAATGGCATTGGCCGTGTTGCAGCCGGCCGGCCAGGCGTGCTGGATGCGGTCGATGTACGTGCCGAGCTCGCGAAACACGGTCGTGTTGCCGTGGAGGTCCGCGTGGTTGTTCCTGAAGTACATGCCGCGCCCGACGATGCCGACGCGCAAGTTGACGTTCGGGTCGTTCGGATCGCGGTACGAGGGATAGGCGTAGGCGCCATGGCCAACGTGATACACCACCGGCTGCGTGTGGCCGTAAAAGGCATGGCTGCCAAGCTGCGCCAAGGCCTGAAAGAAGTTGGTGAAGGGCGCGCGCGCCGTGCCCAGACCGCCGTTGCCGCCGGCGTAATACTTGTCGATATAGACATAGCGGGCCTGGTAATCGAAGCCGGTGAATGCGGCGTCCACATAGTGCATGGTGGCGGCATGCAGTGCTTGCGTGGGTTCTCCGCCGAGGGTCAGGAGGCCGGTCATGGCGTCACCGGCCTTCTTGACACCGGCGTCACTGACCGCGGCGGCGAGCGCGTCCGCATAGCTTTTCGTGGCGGCGTCGCGGGCCGCGGCCGGCGCGGCCACGTTCTTGATCTGCACGCCGCTGGCGTCAATGTAATTGCGGCTGCTGTCGGCGGATCCATGGGGATACAGGCGCACAATGGAATAGCCGGTGTTGTCGCCCGCGGCGGCGCTGGTCTCCAAGGTAAGCTCGACGTTTTTGGCGCGCGCCTGCGCGGCGTCAACCAGGATGACTTTGCCGGCCGCCTGCGTCCGGTCGGCATTGCTCAAATCCAGCAGCGCGCCCTGCAGCGCGAGATTGCCGCTGATGGTGTCGCCCGTTGCATTGACATAGCGGGCGTCAACGTCCGCGGCCAGCTTGGCGCTGGTCACGGCGTTGTTGGCCAGGCCGGCGGTGCTGACGGCACCGGCGGCCAGCGCGGCGCCGGTCACCGCGCCGGCGGCCAGTTTGCCGGCCGTCACCGCGTTGCTGGCGAGATTATTGGCGCCAAACTGGTACGTGGCCACCTCGGTGCGCGTGGCATAGGTGGTGGCAAGCTCATTGCTGATCGCGTTGCGCACGGCGGCGGTGGCGGTGTCCAGCCCGCCCTTGCTGACGGCATCCCCGGCGCCGGCGGGCGCGGGCAGATTGGTGATGCGCCGGCCATTGGCATTCAGGTCGCCGCGCAAACTGTCGCCGGCGGCGTTGAGAAAACGATCGTCAAGCGTCTGGCCGTCGAGCGAGATGGTCGCGCCGTTGGCCAGCGCAATGCCGGCGGCGTCAATGCGCGTGCGCTCGACCGGATCGAACGCCAGCAGCAGGCCAAGATCTTGCGCAACATCGGGCAGCCACATTCCGCCGTCCAGCATGTTCATATAGCAAAGTTCGCCGCGCGGATAGGTGCTTCCCGGACATTCATTAAACGCGACGGGCGCCGCAAGGCTCAGCACGATCGTATATGTTTGGCCACTGCTTACGGTCGCCGCGCCGGGCGCGAAATCGAATTGCGTCGCGCCGTCCGGCCCGGTGGTGCGGGTGCTGCTGGCGCCCGCCACCTGCACGGCGTTCCACATGACGCCGGCATACAGGGTTGCATGCAGCACGGCCGCGGGCGCCGCCGGCCAGCAGCGCGCGGTGCGCAAGGCGCCGGCGCAGGCGGGCACGAACGACTGCCCGACAGACAAGGTGGCGCGCGCGGCCGCCTGGGTCATGGCATTGGTGATAATAATGGCGCCGGGCGCGGTGCGGGTCACGAACAGGTGCTGCAACTGGCTGGTGACGGCATTGGTGGCGCTGGCGAGGTCAAGGGCGAGGCCGGCCATGTCTGCCGCGACCGTGGTCATGGCCGCGCCGAGTTGGTCGGTGACCTCGCGCCGGGCGTCGGTGAGTTGCCCGAGGATCACGGCATCGCGGGCGTCGGTTGCCGGCGCGAGGTTGCGCGCGGCGCCGCCCGCGAAGTCGATCAGCGCCGTGTTCGTCAGCACGGCGGCGGCCAGCGTGGCGCCGCTCCACTGCGTCACGGGCGGCTGGGGCTCTTGGGCATACTGCTGTGCGGCATAGCACGGCGTGCCGGACAGATTCGGGCCGATGCGCCATTCATAAAAACCGTCGGCATCAGCCAGATATCGGTAAAGCAGCACGCCGGCGGCGTTGCCAAAGACCGGCGCGGCATTGTTGGTCTGGCCATTGGCGCAATAAAAGCCGTCGGCCTCGGGCGGCGCCGCAATGCCGGTGGCGATGTAGCCGGCGATATTGGTGCTGAGCATGAAAATGTGCCCGACGCGCAGCGGGCCGGCCATGCGGTCGCCCTGCTTGTTGAGAAAGGTGGACAAGGCCCACGACTGATTGCTGGCGCTGGCGCGGTCGGTCAGCGTGGCGGCCGCGTCATAGGCGGCGCCGAGCGCCTGGCCCAGCGTGGCATTGGTGGCGGCGTCGGTGTAGGCCGTCAGGTCTGCGCGGAGGTGCGTGAGGGCGGCGACGGTCGTGCTCGACGCCGCCAGAATGTCGGCGGCGAGGTTGCTGTCGGCGGCCGCGCGCTGCGCCGCCTCGGCCAGGAGATTGGTGGCGAGCGCGGTGTGTGCCACGGCAAACTGATCCGCGACGGCGTTGAGTTGCAGCACAAAGCCGGCCAGGGCGAATTCAACGGTGACGCTGTGGGCCTGTTGCGCCGTTTCCAATTGCGCGGCCAGCGCGGCGCCGGCCTGCACGCGGTTGGTGATCTCGGCCGCCAAGGCGGCTTGCACCGCCAGCACGTCATTGGACAGGATTGGGAACACGGCGGCCACGGCGGCGAGATCCGCGACCAGTTGGCAGGTTGCGGCGGTCGAGGCGAACGCCTGCGGCGCATAGCCGTCGAGCAAGGCGCTGTTGAAGGCAAACGGCGCGGGCAGCAAGGGCGTGTCCGGGTCAAGCTGTTCCAACGGGCCGGTGCCGGCTTGCAGCCAGACGCGCAGCATCAGTGGCGCCGCGCTGGCAAACACCTCTGGCGGCAGCGCCTGCATATGCGCCAGCGTGGTGTCGCCAAGCTGCAGGCGGCAGGCGCCCTCCACGGCGGTCGCGGCGGTGGCCCGGGCCGGCTCGCCGGCGGCGGTGCCGTCGTTCGCCCAGAGATTTGTCTCCGGCGCCGCGTCGGCAATGATGGCAAATTTGAGGTGGACCGGCCCGCTGAAATTGGCGCCGTCAACGCGCACCTGCGCGCTAAACGGCAATTGCGGCGGGACGCTGGCCGGCCGCGCCGGTTGGGCCGGCAACACTAGCAGCAGCAACAGCGCAGAACACAGCCGCGATTTTGTGGTCATGACACACGCCCCATCGGCGACGGGCTAGGCCGCGCGCGCCGCCGCGCGCAACCAGGAACAGCACGGCCGCGCCACCGCAGGGCAGCAACGGTTCCGGAACAGGCTGGGTGTCGGCTGCGGCGACAAGGTCGATCGCGACCGCGTACAAGGGCGAAAAGCTGGTGCCGCCGCGTTCGGCCGTGGCATAATAATGGCGCGAGGTTGACACGCTGTCGCCGGGGGCGACGGCCGCGCGCACATGGTACTCTGCCAAGGCCGTGGCGCTGGTGAACCCGATCGCTAGTAGCACTGAAAACACTTTCATCCGCACAACTCCAAAACCGGACACGCAAATGCATGCCGGTAGATTCATGGTAGCACAATAATGGTCGCGTGTCAAAAAAACGCGCATAACGCGCGGATGATCCAGTAAACACTGCAATTTAGGCGTGGGGCGGGCGGCCGGGATGCGGCATCCGTTTTCAGTTTTAAGTTTAAAGATAGCTGCCGGCAGCGGGATCGGTGGGGCGCCAATGTGCTTATGTGCAGCGCAGGCGTGGCAGCAACAGGAGCAGCGCGGCAACGCAGGCCAGCCCGGGTTCGGGCGCCACTTCGACTTGTGGCACACTGCTGGTATTGTAAAGGATGTCGGCGCCGGTGTTGTTGTACGGATAGATTTTAAAGTAGTAGTGTGTGGCGCCACTTAGGCCGGACCAGCCACTGAAAGACTCATCGGTGCTGGGGAGATTTTTTCTGACTGCGCCCGTGGAAAAATCAATTTGGTCTGTTTCTGGCGTGGCGTTCACCGGCGCCGTGATAGCAGCAAAGCTGATATCCGAGCCTTTAATAAGGTAACCTTGTGCGGTGGTGGTCAGCGCCCAGCCAAGCAGGATTTTGTCCGCATCATGCGTTCCGAAGAAATCGGTGACATGCGCCGAGGGTGCCGTAGTGCGCGGGGTCACATCCGCATAGGTGCGGCCGATGCGCAATTCATCGGCGAACAATCTGCCACCGGTGCTGTTGCCACCGTACCACCGCACTGTGTCAAATGACGCATTATAGCCGGTGTTGGTTACCGACGCATTGGCCGTGCTCAGCGACGGTTCGGATACAGTTGAAGGATCGATCCATAGATGTGCCATAGTCTGCGTGAGATCAATGCGGGCAACGACAAAGCGCCGTGCGCCAACTAGTGCCGAGGTCAATGCATTTGTATGCGTTTGTTGATTTGGATTAAAGCGCAGTGACCACGCACTTGCCGATGGATTAGGCCCGCCGATCCAAAACTTATTGCTCAAATCGCCTGTATAGTTCAGGTAGTAGTGCGAGAACGCAAAGCCGGGATAACCGCCGTAGGTAATGGACGGATCGCGCTCGCCCAAGAATGAGATCCAAGCGACGCCATCGGTGATGGCTGGTGTGAATGAGCGATTGGCATAAGCGGCCCCCGCCGATGCACTCGCGCTATTGCCCGACGTTGTGAGATTGCCATATATTTGGTTGATGACGTTGGTGAGTGTGAACCCCTTCGGGGATCCGCTGTCGTACCATGAGGTAGACCAGCCTGAGCCGCCGTTCTTGCCGTTCAATCCTTGGTATACTTCGAGGTAGTTAAAGCCCTCGTACACAATCAACTCACCAAACAGTCGCGCTGCCATCAGGCATAGGACCAGAGCCAGAACCAGAACATGCTTGCCGGTGCAATCGTACAGGTGAAACATACCTACCATAGTCCATGTTGTGTGGTTAATTGATAAAAATATACTTCATTCTTACTATACAACAAACTATAACAGAATGAATGGAAATTTGCAAACGGGCTGCGACTATGGCAAATGGCGGCGGATTTTGCTATACTAACAGCCTTATATGAAAACGCCCATGATCAATAAAACCAACGAATGGCGCGCGCTCACGCGCCACTATGCCAGCATGCGCCCGCAGCACTTGCGCGAGTTGTTCAGCAGCGATCCGGCGCGCGCGCAACGGTTTTCGTTGCAGGCCGGCGATCTGTTTTTGGATTACTCAAAGCAGCGCATCACGGATGAAACGCTGGCGTTGCTGCTGGCGCTGGCCGAGCGGGCCAAACTGCGCCCGGCAATTGACGCCATGTTCCGCGGCGAGAAGATCAATCGCACGGAACAGCGCGCCGTGCTGCATGTCGCCTTGCGCATGCCGGCGGATGCGCGGGTCGACGTGGATGGCCGGAATGTCATGCTCGAGGTGCATGCGGTGCTCGACCAGATGGCCGCGTTTGCCGAACAGGTGCGCAGCGGCGCGTGGGCCGGTTTCACTGGCCAGCGCATTCGCGCGATTGTCAATATCGGCATTGGCGGCTCGGATCTTGGCCCGGCCATGGCCTATGCCGCGCTCCTGCCGTTCAGCCAGCGCGACCTGACGGTGCGCTTTGTCTCGAACGTGGATGGCACGCATATCTGCGAGGCGACGCGCGACTTGGATCCGGCCACGACGCTGTTCATCATCGCCTCGAAGACGTTTACGACGCAGGAGACCATGACCAATGCCGCGACGGCGCGGGTGTGGTGCCTGCGCGCGTTGCACGACCCGGCCGCGATTGCGCGCCATTTTGTGGCGGTCTCGACCAACACGGCGGCGGTGACGGCATTCGGGATTGACCCGCGCAACATGTTTGCCTTCTGGGACTGGGTGGGCGGGCGCTACTCGTTGTGTTCGGCGATCGGGTTGCCGCTGATGCTGGCGCTTGGCGCGGCGCAGTTCCGCGAGATGCTGGCCGGGTTTCACCAGATGGACGAGCATTTCCGCACCGCGCCATTCGCGCAGAACATGCCGGTGATCATGGCCTTGCTGGGCATCTGGTACAACAACTTTTTCGGGGCGGAAACGCACGCGCTTTTGCCGTATGACCAGTATTTGTCGCGTTTTGCCGCCTATTTTCAGCAGGCCGACATGGAGAGCAACGGCAAATCGGTGACGCGCGCCGGCCGGCCGGTCGGTTATCAAACCGGGCCGATCATCTGGGGCGAGCCGGGCACCAACGGCCAACATGCCTTCTACCAGCTTATCCATCAAGGCACGAAACTGATTCCCTGTGATTTCATTGGGTTCTGCCGTTCGCACAATCCGGTCGGCGATCATCATCTGAAGTTGATGGCCAATTTGTTTGCCCAGACGGAGGCGCTGGCGTTCGGCAAGACGGACGCCGAACTCGAGGCGGACGGCGTGGCCGCCGCGCTGCGGCCGTTCCGCACCTTCGCCGGCAACCGGCCGACCTCGACCATCCTTGCGCCACAACTGACGCCGAACGTGCTGGGCCAGTTGATCGCCCTGTATGAGCACAAGATTTTCACGCAGGGCGTCATGTGGGATGTTTACTCGTTCGACCAATGGGGCGTCGAGCTGGGCAAGAAACTGGCGCAGCGCATCCTGGATGACGTGGCGGCCGGTGGCGCGCCGCAGCATGACAGCTCGACCAACCAGTTGCTCGACTATTTTCAGAGGCATAGCGGGGTCGCCTCCTGACGTTATGCGGTCACCGCAATCTTGATGGTCATTATGAACACAAAGCGCCTGCTTGCCGCACTGGCCGTGCTACTGACCCTGCCACTGGCGGCCGAATACGACAACTTGAATATGGCGCGCACGGCGGTGGCTGACAACTTGTGGGACGGAATCAACCGCAACAATGAAGTGCAGGCGGGCAGCGACTCTATCAGCATTCTGGTTGAGGGCTTTGACATGCGCGGCCACAATTTCGGCGCATGCCCGCGCGTCGGCGATGTGGATGGCGACGGCAAAGCCGAGCTGGTCGTGGGTGATGGCAAGGGCTTTGTCTGGATTTACCCGCTCGGGCCGCCCGGCAAGCAGCGCACGATCAAGCCGGCGCGTTTTGTGCGCACCTTCACCGGTGATGCCACGACGATCGGCCTGGCCGACGTGAATGCCGACAGCCAGACCGACATCATCATCGGCAACATGCTGGGTGTGATCGGCTATTTGCGCAATCGCGGCAAGGGCGAGTTCACGACGGCCGATTACCAGCCCTCGATTTTCGCGGTGACGAACCCCATTCCGCTGCTGCAGCTGGATCGCAAGACGATGGACATCGGCAGCTTCTCCGCGCCGCTGATCATGGACTGGGACCGCGACGGCAAGCTGGATGTCGTCACCGGCGAGGGTTCCTACTCGGCCAACGCGGTTTACTTGTACCGCAATAGCGCCGGCGGCGGCACGTTTCAGCTCGCCAAGGACGAGCGCTACTGGCTGATTTACGGCGAGGGCAAGGAACAATTGGTGCCGGCGGTCGGCGATCTCAACGGCGACGGCCAGCGCGACATGATCGTGGGTGACCGGTTGGGTAACTTGACGATGTATCTCTACGAAAACCTGCCCGAGCGCGCGCCGCGCGAAAAATATCTCTTGAGCAGCAAGGGCCTGGTGCCGTTTGCCGATGGCATGCCGTTCACCAGCCCGCTGTGCCGGCCGGAGTTGACCGACTGGGACGGCGATGGCGATCTGGATTTGCTGATCGGCACGCAAGACGGCAAAGTGCTGCTGGCGCTGAACAGCGGCTCGGCCAAAGAACCCCTGTTTGCACAGCCGACCGCGCTCAAAGCGCTCGACACGCGCAAGCCGCTGGTCGTGCCGGTCAACTGGAGCCCGCGTTTCTCGTGGTATCGCCACGGCCTCAATCCGCACAGCAGCGCGTATTTGCAGATGACCAACGACGTGGATGAGAGCGGGCAGAATGTGCGCTTTGTGCGCTATGCCTATATGGACGAGTATCTTGGCATGCAGCCGTATCTTCTGTTCGCCGGACAAAAGGAGATGCAGCTCGACAAGGTCTACACGCTTGAAGTCAAAGTGCGCGCGACGGCGGTGACCGACATGGAATTCGGCTTTTGGTTTGGCGAGCGCGGGCGCGGCAAAGGCGATGTTCTGCGCGAGACCTGGCCGGATACGCTGGTGCATCTCAAACCGTCGAGCACTTGGCAGACATTGCGCAAAGGCTTCAAGGTGATGTCGGAATTCGGCAAAGACCGCGTTGAAACCGGCAATCCGATGGTGGCCATGCGCTGCCGCATCTATGGCCGGCCCAGTTTGACCTGTGACATCGCCGACATTCGCATCACCGAAGGCGGCAACATGACGCCGGACGCGCCGGACGCGCCGGACGCGCCGCCGCCCAAGCCCAAGCCGGCCAGCACCGACCCGCCCAAGAAACCGGCGGATAAAAAGAATAAACCGACCAAGCAATGACGGGTTGGATGAGCGATTGAGATGGTGACCATGATGAAAATCCGCTGTGTGGGTGCGGCCGTGGCCGCCTTGCTGCTGCTGCCCGCCGCGGCAGAGTATGAAAATCTCGATTTGGCCAAGACGATCCTGGCCGACAATTTGTGGGATGGGATCAATCGCAACAATGAAGTGCAGGTGGGCCGCGACACGATCAGCATCTTGGTCGAGGGCTTTGAAATGCGCGGCCACAATTTCGGCGCATGCCCGCGCGTCGGCGATGTGGATGGCGATGGCAAAGCCGAGCTGGTCGTGGGTGACGGCCGCGGCTTTGTCTGGATCTACCCGCTGGGCCCGCCCGGCAAGCAGCGCGTGATCAAGCCGGCGCGTTTTGTGCGCACGTATGTGGGGGATGCCGCGACGATCGGCGTGGCCGATGCGAATGCCGACAATCAGGCGGACATCGTGATCGGCAATATGCTGGGGGTGGTTGGCTATCTGCGCAATCGCGGCAAGGGCGAGTTCACCGAGGGCGACTGCCGCCCGGCCCTCTATGCGATCACCAATCCGATTCCGCTGCTGCAACTGGATCGCCAAACGCTTGATGTGGGCAGTTTTTCCGCGCCGCTGCTGCTGGATTGGGATCGTGACGGCAAACTGGATGTCATCACCGGCGAGGGCTCGTATTCGGCCAATGCCGTGTATTTGTTCCGCAATCGCGGCGGTGGCGGCACCTTCCAGCTCTCCAAGGATGAGCGGTATTGGCTGATCTATGGCGAGGGCAAAGAGCAGCTTGTGCCGGCGGTCGGCGATGTGACGGGTGATGGCCAGCGTGACATGATTATCGGCGACCGGCTCGGAAATCTGAGCCTGTACGTGTATGAAGAGCTGCCGGCGCGCACCCCGCGCGAGAAATATCTCTTGAGCAGCAAGGGCCTGGTGCCGTTTGCCGATGGCATGCCGTTCACCAGCCCGCTGTGCCGGCCGGAATTGGCCGATTGGGACGGGGACGGCGACCTGGACTTGCTGATCGGCACGCAAGACGGCAAAGTGTTGCTGGCGCTCAATACCGGCACGGCCAAGGAGCCGCTGTTTGCGCAACCGACCGTGCTGAAAGCCATGGATGTGCTGAAGCCGCTGACGGTGCCGGCCGGCTGGCGGATTGAGTTCTCGTGGTTCCGCCTTGGCCTGATGCCCAACAGCGGCGGATATTTGCAGTTGACCAACGAGGTTGATGAGGCCGGCCAGAACGTGCGTTTTGCGCGCTATGCCTGCTTCAATGAGTATATGGGGTCGCAGCCCCCCTATCTTTTGTTCTATAAAAACGATTACGAAAGCAGAATGGCAATGCAGCTTGAGACGACCTACACGCTGACCATGAAAGTACGCGCCACGGCGGTAAGCGAGATTGAGGTCATGTTCGAGTATGAAGAGCGCGGGCGCGGCAAAGGCGACACCTTGCAGCAGAATTGGCCGAAAACGTATCTGCGGCTCAAGCCCGCGTCCGGCTGGCAGACCATCCGCAAGGGCTTCAAGATCACCTCGGCGTACGGCAATAATCGCATTGAGACGGGCACGCCGAACGTGGCCATGCGCCTCAGATTTTTCGGCCGGCCGAACCTGACCTGTGACATCGCGTCCATGGCCGTGACGGAGGGTGGCGCCATTACGCCGGACGAACCGGCGCCGGCCGCGCCGGCCGCGCCCAAGACCACGCCGGCCATGCCAAAAGACCAGAAAAACAAAAAGAAAAACTGAGATGACCACGCGCACCAGCCATAGCAAGCTCCGCAGCACGGGCGCCGCCCGCAGCTTTGAGACGCGCCTGCGCCGGCTGGTGGCGGCGCAAGCCATGCTGCTGCGGCGCAAAAACGCGGTGGATCCGCACTGGTACAACGGGGTGGTCGAGCGCTTCAAGCAGCCGGTGCTGACGGCCGCGCATGTGCCGCTGGCCTGGCGGTATGACTTGGATCAGCGTTGCAATCCGTTTCTGCAGCAACGGCTGGGCGTGAATGCGGTGTTCAATGCGGGCGCGATCGAGATGAACGGCAGCGTGTGCGTGGTGGCGCGCGTCGAGGGGTATGATCGCAAGTCGTTTTTTGCCGTGGCGGAAAGCAAGACCGGCGTGGATCGTTTTCGTTTTTGGGACGAGCCGGTGCTGCTGCCGGAAACAGACGAGGCGGAGGTGAATGTTTATGACCTGCGCCTGGTGCGGCATGCGGACGGCTGGATCTACGGCCTGTTTTGCAGCGAGCGCAAAGATCCGGCCGCGCCGCCGCACGACCAGTCCAGTGCCGTGGCGGCCTGCGGCATTGCGCGCACCAAGGATTTGAAGACCTGGGAGCGCTTGCCGGATCTGCGGACGCGCGCGGCCCAGCAACGCAACGTGGTGCTGCATCCCGAATTCGTGCAGGGCAAGTACGCCTTGTACACGCGGCCGCAGGATGCGTTTGTCGAGGCCGGCGCGGGCGGCGGGATTGGCTGGGGCTTGTGCGACAGCATGACGGCGGCGGTGATCGACCATGAACAGGTGCTTGATCCGCGCGTGTATCACACCATTACGGAAAGCAAGAACGGCCTGGGCCCGGCGCCGCTCAAGACCGAACAGGGCTGGCTGCATCTGGCGCACGGGGTGCGCAACACGGCGGCCGGCTTGCGCTATGTGCTGTATCTCTTTCTGTGCGACCTAGCGCAGCCATGGCTGGTGACGCACCGGCCGGGCGGCTATTTTCTTGCGCCGGACGGTGATGAGCGCGTCGGTGACGTGTCGAATGTGCTGTTTGCCAACGGCTGGGTGGCGCGCGCGCAGGATGAGGTGTTGCTCTATTATGCGGCGGCGGACACGCGCCTGCATGTGGCGCGCGCCAGCATGGCGCGCCTGCTGGACTATGTGCGCAACACGCCGGCGGATCCGCTGCGCTCGGCCGCCTGTGTCGCGCAGCGGCGGGCCTTGATCGCGCACAATCAGGCGCTGGCACGCCAGGCCGGCACGGCCTTGCTCCGCCGCGCCGTGCGGCTCTGATGCCTCTTTGACCAATGAACAACTGACGGCAACAAGTGACGAATGACGATCAAGGAGTGATGAAGGAAGAAGTGCTGGAAGCGCAGATCCTTCATCCTTCAATTGTTCTCCACTCGTCACTCGTCACTCACGCTGCCTTTGACCTATAACCCGCTGCGCAATGCATACCATCTTATGTCCCTTATGTGGCAGTGACAGTCGCACCGTGCTGGTGCGCGGCAGTGATCTGTTGCACGGCGTGCCGGGCGACTTCAGCGTGACGCGCTGCAGTTGCGGGCTGGTCTACATCAATCCCCAGCCGGACAACGACGAGCTGCAACTGTATTATCCGGATCATTATCTGGCCCACAAAGAGCTGCACGGGATGACGCGCTTTCAGCGCCATCGCGCGCTGAAAGAATTTGTCCTGCGCTGGTATTATGATTATCCACTGGGCGGCCAGCTCCCGCCGCGCTGGCAACGCCGGCTGGTGCGGCCGTTGGTGTGGCTGTTCAGCCGCGGCACGCTCAAGAGCGCGATCCCGTATCATGGCGGCGGCCGCCTGCTGGATATCGGCTGCGGCAACGGCGGCTGGCTGCGCGGCATGCAGGAATGCGGCTGGACGGTGCAGGGCGTCGAGATTGACGAGAACGCCGCGCGCACGGCCAATGCCGCCGGGGTGCCGACTTTTTGCGGCACGTTG
>Ga0247841_10007095_pt1 | contig 16824 bp, 15 predicted proteins | sample LaCruzMarch2015__2_FD_192410 | JGI IMG/M metagenome (GOLD analysis project Ga0247841, IMG submission 192410) | Freshwater microbial communities from meromictic Lake La Cruz, Castile-La Mancha, Spain - LaCruzMarch2015_18m | ecosystem: Environmental > Aquatic > Freshwater > Lake | place: Spain... | reverse complement strand
AAAACCAAATCGGACATCAGGAAATGTTCACCCAAATGGCCCAGGAATGTGGGCTTTTGATTACCGCCGGAAGCGACTTTCATTTTCCGGATGACCAAAAACACGGTTCCATTGGCAGCGTCAGTCTGCAAGGGTCGCATCTAAACGATTTTTTAGGTAAATTAAGAAAAGGAAATCAATGAACGCAAGAAAACTGGCTTTTGAAGCCATCGATAAAATCATCACCAACAAATCATTCTCCAATCTGGCCGTCAATGAATTTTTGAATAAGTTCGAGCTTTCGGCCGAAGACCGGGTCTTGTTCACCAAACTGGTTTACGGAACCATCGAAAGGCTGATCACGCTGGATTTTTATTTGGAGCCCTATGCTGGGCAGCGCAAACAAAAAACCTGGGTTCGGGCTTTGCTTTGCATGAGCGCATATCAATTGATCTACATGCGCATCCCCGATTACGCGGTGGTAAATGAAGCCGTTGAGCTGGCCAATGTAAAAGACCGGCACATCGGGGCATTCGTCAATGCGGTCCTTAGGAATTTACAAAGAAATCCTCTGCGCAGCCTGGACGATTTAGACGAGATCGGACGCCTGAGCGTCAAATACTCATTTCCAAGATGGCTGGTGGCTTACCTGCTTAAGGATTATGACGCCTCCGTCATCGAGAAAATTCTTGAAGAATTCCTGAACGTCAAAGAGACGGCGATCCGGATCAATACTCTCAAGGGAACGAGGGAAGAGGTTCTCGCCAAATTGGATGAAGAACAGATCGAATACAAGTTGGCCCCGATCGGGAAAAACGCCCTGGTCGTCACCGGTGACATCCAAAAAAGCCAAGCCTTCTTAAACGGAGAAATCACCATCCAAGACCTTTCCGCGCAATTGGTCGCGGAAACGATGAACCCGGCTCCGGGTGAGGTCATCTTGGACATTTGTAGCTCCCCGGGCGGAAAAACCGCCCATCTGGCCGCGCTTCTTCGCAATACCGGAGTCATTTACGCCTGCGATGTTTATTTGCACAAGCTCAAGCTGATGGACACAACTTTCCGCCGGCTTGGGGTAACCAACGTAAAAACGCAGCTGATCGACGCAAGGAACCTGAAAGAGCATCTCGAACCGGAATCTTTCGACCAGATCCTGGCCGATGTGCCTTGTTCGGGCCTGGGAGTTCTTTCACACAAAGCCGACATAAAATACAATTTACAGCTGAGTGCGATCGAGGAAATCAAGAAACTGCAACAGGAAATATTGGAGAGCACTTACGCGTTTGTAAAAAAAGGCGGATTTTTTACCTATTCCACCTGCACCATCAACAAAGAGGAGAACGAAGAACAGATAAAGGCCTTTTTGGAAAAACACCCGGATTTCGGGGCCGTCGAACAAAAGACGATATTGCCGTTTCAATATCATTGCGACGGTTTCTTTATCTGTAAAATGAGGAGAAAATAGAGTGAAAACTAGCATTTACAATTTTTCGAAAGATCGTCTGGATCAATATTTCATCGCCAATGGCAGCCCCAAGTTTCGGTCTACTCAAGTGTTTGAAGCCATATACAAACAACGTTTGACCGATTTTTCACAAATGACCAACTTCAAACGCGATTTCATCGCCAAACTAACCGAAGACTTTGGTTTTCCGGTTCTCAAGACCGTAACCGTTCAGACTTCGAGCGACGAAACCAAGAAATACCTGTTTGAGTTGGAAGACGGGAATCTGATCGAAACCGTTTTGATGAAACAAAGTTACGGTTACAGCGTCTGCGTGACTTCCCAAGTCGGGTGCAACATGGGTTGTGCTTTCTGCGCCAGCGGAACGACCAAAAAGATCCGCAACCTGGAGCCTTCCGAAATGGTGCTTCAGGTTTTGACGATTGACAATTACTTGAAACTGGAAGAAAAACGCGTCAGCCATGTGGTCATCATGGGAATCGGCGAGCCTTTCGATAACTATGACAATGTCATCGAGTTCGTGAAGATCATCAATGATGGCAAGGGTCTGGAGATCGGAAGCCGCCACATCAGCGTTTCCACCTGCGGCATCGTTCCGAAGATCTACGAATTCGCGGAAGTGCCGTTACAGATCAATCTGGCCATTTCCCTTCATTTTGCCACCAACGAAAAACGCAGCAAATACATGGGCATAAACAAAACTTACAATCTGGAAGATTTGAAAAAAGCCTTGAAATATTATTATTCGCGGACCAATCGCCGTCTGACTTTCGAATACATCCTGCTCGACGGGATCAACGATACTTTGGATGACGCCCGCGACCTCGCGGAATTTGTTCGGGAATTCAATTCGTACGTCAACTTGATCCCTTACAACCAAACCGCCGGGGTTTTCAAGCGATCCACCGAAAAGAAAGCTCACATCTTTTTCGATTACCTGATGAAAAACAAGATCAACGTCACCTTAAGAAGAGAACAAGGGCATGACATTGATGCCGCTTGCGGCCAATTGCGCATCAAGGAGCTTAAATGCAAGGACTAGTCATTAAAGCCATCAGCGGAGAATACAGTGTCTTCAATGATGGCCGCCTGCTCGTATGCAAACCCAAAGGCTTGTTTCGGCTGCGCGAAGAGTTGGTAAAAGTCGGAGACCGAGTCGTCGTGGACGAAAAGACCAAAACGATCATCGCGGTCCTGCCGAGAAAGAATGAACTGATTCGGCCGGCCGTCGCCAACCTTGACAAGATTTTTTTGGTGTTTTCGGTCAAAGAACCCGAGCTAAACCTTAATCTTCTGGATCGCCTGCTTTCGATTTTTGAATATTATGATTTGCATCCGATCATTGTTTTCACGAAAGTCGATCTTTTAGAAAACCAGGAGGAATTTTTAAAAATCTCGCATTATTATCATCAAATCGGCTATACGACTTTTTCGACCGGCCGGGGTTTGAGTTTTGATTTGATCAAACAAGAGATCTCCGGATCGATCTGTGCCTTCGCCGGCCAAAGCGGAGTGGGGAAGAGCACGCTTCTCAATTGTTTCGATGGGAGTTTTCAAATCAAAACTGATGCCATTTCCCAAGCTTTGGGCCGCGGGAAACATACGACCCGCCACGTTGAACTTCTGAAACTGGGCGACGGTTGGGTGGCGGACACTCCGGGATTCGGGACCATCGAGTTTCCGAACATTGACATGCTCACTTTTTCCCAAACTTTTCGAGAATTCTTTGAGGCGCGGAAGGATTGTCAATTCAAAAAATGCCTTCATGTTGACGAACCGGACTGTGCCATCAAAAAAATGGTCAAAGGCGGAAGCATCCTTGCCAGCCGTTATGATAATTACTTGCTTTTTTACAAAGAAATCAAAGAAAACCTTAAAAATCAATATTAGGAGGACTTATGATTGTAGCGCCATCGATTTTATCGGCTGATTTTCTGAATCTATTGGAAGAAGTCCAAGACGTGGAAAGATGCGGAGCGGATTTTCTTCACATCGATGTGATGGACGGGCATTTCGTTCCGAACCTCACTTTGGGTCCGGTGGTTTTCCAAAATCTCAAAAACCGGGTCCAAATGGTTTTTGACGTGCATTTGATGATCAGCGATCCGAAGTTTTACGCTCGGGAATTCGTTAAGGCCGGGGCCGATTATCTGACCTTTCACTTTGAAGCGGTGGATGACGTGTCCGGAATGATCGATTACCTTCGGTTTCTGGGGTCGCGGGTCGGGATTTCCGTCAAACCAAAAACGCCGATCGAAGTTTTGGAGCCGTATTTGGAACGGGTCGATTTGGTGTTGGTCATGTCGGTCGAACCGGGTTTCGCCGGTCAGAGCTTTTTGGACTCGGCCCTACCGAAACTGGAGTATCTAAAAAAACAAAAAAACCGTCATCACTATCATTACCTGATCGAAGTTGACGGCGGCATAAATGACAAAACCGGGGCTTTATGCGCCCAAGCGGGAGCCGAAGTATTGGTCGCGGGGACTTATGTGTTCAAATCCCCGGATCGGGAAAAAGCGATCGGAGGGCTGAAGAAATTATGATCATTAAAATCGTTGCGGCGGGAAGCAATTTGTTTTCTAAACTTTATCGCCCCAGCCCGGAAGAAATGCTGATCGGAGTGGATGGCGGGATCCATGATATTCAAAGAAAAGGGTTGGTCGTCGATTTGGGCATCGGCGATTTTGACTCATGCAACATTGAGGATGTCGTCAATTCTTGTTCCAAAGTGAAAGTCTATCCGAAAGAGAAGGACTATAGCGATTTGGAATTGGCCATCCGGGAAGTCATTAGCATCCCTCATGAGAAAATCGTCATTTACAATGCTACCGGCGGGCGGCTTGATCATTTTTACGCCAACCTGAACATTCTCATCAAATATTACCAGTACAATCTGGAGATTGTTGATACCGCCAATTTGATTCGGATCGTTTGCCAGTCAACCAAGCTGGAAAAGACCCCATATCAATATCTGTCCTTCTTCGCGTTGGAAGAAGGAACGATCATCACCCTGAAAGGCTTTAAGTATGAACTGAACGGTTATCATCTTGAACCTCTGGACAATCTTTGTCTGAGCAATGAACTGGTTGGGGACGGATACTTGGAGGTCAACAACAAGAAACTTTTGATGATCGAGTCCAATAATCCCGAGAACAAATAAAAAAAGGCTTTTGCAGCCCTTTTGTCAATCATGATTAAGCACGTTGCACTAAACCTGATTTTAACGCTCTTGTTGAAACATAAACGCGTTTCTTTTTGCCATCAACATCAATGATTCTTACTTTTTGTAAGTTTGCTTTCCAGTTTCGGCGCGAAGCAACCAATGAGTGGGAGCGGCTGTTTCCGGACATGTTGCCAAGACCGGTAATATAACATCTGCGAGCCATAGTGAACCTCCTTAACATAATCTGTTCTACTTTTTACCTTTCATATTATAACACGGACCACAGATTAAGGCAAGCAGAATTTAATTAATTTGTTCAAACCGAATTTCGTTTTCAAAAAAGAATCAATGGTGAAATTTTTATTTGGAATGGATGGCGGATTGGCGAAGATTGCCCAGCCCGGAAAGACATTTTCCTTGATTAACCAACCAAATCGTGATATAATACTAAAAAGTGAACCAGTTTACCTGGTTCAATGATATTTTTTGGACAAAAAAAGGACTGGAATGGAGGATTTCCATGGATATATTCAAGCTAGACGGATCATTATTCAAAACCCTGCTCGTGAATGGGTCCGAAAATCTGAAACAAAACTACAAACAAGTCGATGCCCTAAACGTCTTCCCGGTTCCCGATGGCGACACCGGAACCAACATGAGAATGACCATGGAAGGCGGAATAAATGAAATATATGCTCTTGACGATGAAAATATTTGCGAAGTAGCCAAAAAATTACAACGCGGAATGTTAATGGGGGCCCGGGGGAACTCCGGTGTCATTCTTTCCCAGTTATTCCGGGGAATTTACAAGGGCTTTGACGGCTTTCAACAAGTCGATGCCATCCATTTGGCGCAAGCTTTTGAGTCAGGTGTCAAACAAGCTTACAAAGCCGTCATGAAACCGGTCGAAGGAACCATCCTGACCGTTGCGCGAGAAGCCACCGAAAAATTAGCGGCCATCTCATCTTCAAGAATGTCGATCAATGAATTTTTCAAAGAATTCGTCGAAGAAGCCAAAGCTTCTTTGGTTCGCACGCCGGATTTGCTTCCGGTTTTAAAAGAAGCGGGAGTCGTCGACAGCGGCGGAGCCGGGTTGGTTTATGTTCTTGAGGGTATGTCTTTGGCTTTGGACGGAAAGTTCATCACCGAAAAACCGGTCGAAGGTTCAATGCATACCATCAGTACGCAATTCCTAAGCAAAAACGAAAATGTCACCTTTGGGTACTGCACCGAATTTATCATGAAACTGTTCCCGGAAGTCAACAATGAAGACTTTGATGAAGGCATCATCACCAAAATGATCTCGCCGATCGGCGATTCCATCGTGGTCGTGCATGATGAAGACATCTTGAAAGTTCACGTTCACACCCTGCATCCCGGGGACATTCTGAACATCGGCCAAAAATACGGAGAGTTTCTCAATCTGAAGATTGAAAACATGACCATCCAGCATCATGAAAGCAAAGAGTTTGCTCATGCCCAGGAAGGCCCGTGCGAATGCGGAGAAGAACACCATGCTCCGGTTCAAAAACCGGCTCTTCGGAAAAAATATGCGATCGTGGCCGTGGCTTCGGGGGCCGGTCTGGTCAAGACCTTTACCGAAATGGGCGCGGATTTCATTGTTTCCGGCGGACAAAGCATGAACCCGTCAACCGAGGATTTCATCCGCGGATTCGATACGCTGAACGCGGAACACATCATTGTGCTTCCGAATAATAAGAACATCATTATGGCCGCTCGTCAGGCTGCCAAGATTTATACCGAAAGCAAAGTTCACATTTTGGAAACCAAGAGCATTGCCCAAGGCTTCGCGGCCTTGACCATGCTTGATTTGAACGGCGAACCGGATGCCATTCTCAACGACTTGAAATCAGTCATTGAAGGGGTTACCACCGGTTTGATTACTTACTCGGTCCGCGATACCGATCTGGAAGGGATCCATATCAAGAAAGACGATTTCATCGGCATTTGTGACAACAAGATCGTTGCATCCAACCATCGTCGCAGCGACGCCGTCAAAGCCCTTCTAAAAGCGGGAATCAACGAAGAAAAAGAAATTATCACCATCATTTACGGAAACGATGTCAACATCCGGGAAGTAAACGAGTTAGTGAAATATATTGAGAAAAATTATAGCAATCTTGAAATTGATGTTATTGAAGGAAATCAAGAAGTCTATAGTTTCATTCTAGCAATAGAATAGAAAAGGGCTTTGGCCCTTTTTATTGTTTAGAGCGGGGATATGGATGGACCGATTGGGATTAGGAAGTTATGAAAAACACCTTATTGAGCGAATTAGAGTACATTACTCCCAAACAAGTATCATATTTCAAAAAATGCAACATCATAACGGTTGAAGACCTGCTTTTGAATTTTCCGACCAAGTTTGACGATTATACGATCACGGCTTTCAAAGACATCGCCCCGGGGGTCAATCTGACCATCGCCGGAGTCGTCCAGTCCAAAGCCACCGTGACTTCGGTCAAAACGAAATTGTCGGTCATGAATTTCTACGTTGACATTGAGAACCGAAAGATCCGGGTCTCCATTTTCAACCGGCATTTTCTGAAGTCCCGGATCTATTACGGGGTTTATGTCCGTCTCACCGGAAAATTCAGCGATAACCTGAAGTCTTTTACCGCCTCTGAGATCCATTTTGAGGAGTTGGGAAACGACATCAATCCGGTCTTCAACGTCAAAGGCATTTCCGACGCCAAAGTTTTGGACATCAAAGAGAAAGTCTTTGAGGATTTCGGAGAAAAGATCGCGGACATCGTTCCGGAAGAACTGACCAAAAAATATGACCTGATCCCTTACAAAGAAGCGCTTCGCTTCATCAACATTCCGGAGAATTCCGACGAGATCAATCTGGCCATCAAAAGGATCAAGTTCGAGGAATTGTTCCTTTATCAGCTGAAAATCAAATACATGTTTTACATGCGCAAACATTTTCCTCAGGGCGTTTCCATCAATTATGATCTGGCCAAGGTAAGTGCCTTCATAAGGAGCCTGCCATTCGAACTGACCGTCGACCAAAAGAAGGCTTTGGATGAGATCCTCGGGGACATGCGAGCGGAATACAAAATGAACCGCTTGTTGCAAGGCGAAGTCGGAAGCGGAAAGACCGTGGTCGCGGCCATCTGCCTTTATGCGGCCATCACCGCCGGCTTTCAGGGGGCCATCATGGTTCCGACCGAAGTTCTGGCCCAGCAGCATTATAAAACTTTCCTGGACTTATTTAAAAATACCGATGTTCGCATCAACATGCTGTCCTCATCGGTCGCGGGTAAGGATAAAAAAGATACTTTGAACGGTCTGGCGGATAAGCAGGTCGACATCGTCATCGGCACTCATTCTTTGTTTCAGAAGGATGTTGAATTCGATCGTTTGGGGTTGGTCGTCACTGACGAAGAACACCGCTTCGGAGTTAAGCAAAGAGTTTCGATCATCGGAAAAGGCCATCTCATCGACCATCTTAAAATGAGCGCCACCCCGATTCCGAGAACTTTGGCCATTTCCATTTTGGGCGAGACGGACATTTCGATCATCAAAACCCTGCCCGGGAAGAAAAAACCGGTCATCACCAAGTACATGACTTCCAAAGACCTTCCTCAAGTCGTTTTGCACATGAAAGAAGAGATTGCCCGGAATAGACAAATCTACTGCATCGCACCGATGATCGAGGAATCCGAAGTCATGGATCTGCGCAATGCCACCGAAATATACGAAAAAGTATCCGGCTATTTTAAAGGGATCTGCGAAGTCGGGCTGATCCACAGCCGGCTGAAACCGCAAGAAAAAGAAGAAGTGATGAGCCTGTTCACCGCAAACAAGATCCAGATTCTCGTTTCCACGAGCGTCATCGAGGTCGGCGTGAACATCATCAATGCCACCACCATGATCATTTTTGATGCCGATCGGTTTGGAATCGCCCAGCTGCATCAGATGCGGGGCCGGGTTCGAAGAAGCGACGAGCAAGCTTACTGCTTCCTGGTCAGCGATTCGACGGTGGCCACCGCGGTCGCCCGGCTGAAGTTGGTTGAAGAAAACAGCGACGGTTTTGTGCTCGCGGAAGAGGATTTAATCAACCGCGGACCCGGAGATTTCTTTGGGGAAAAGCAATCAGGAATGGTGACGTTCAAAATGGCGGACATCGTTTTAGACAAAGACATGCTTTTCACCGTCAATTCCGAAGCCGAAGCATTGATCGCCAATCAGAAGCTGTTCAATGACGAGAAATATAAAGACATTCTGGAGATCGTCCGGAAAAATTACGAAGACAAAAAAGCGATGCTTGATTAGGAGGAATTATGATTAAATTAGCGATTGACATCATGGGGGGAGATTTTGCTCCTTTGGCCATCATCGAAGGCGTGAAACTGGCTCTGAAAAGATATGATGATTTGGAAGTTGTCCTCTTCGGGGATGAAGAAATCATCAAACAGCATTTGCAACTAAGTCCGCGGATCACCATCGAAAACGCCCCGGAAAAAATCGACATGGGCGAAAAAGATCCGATCGGCGAGATCCGCCGTAACCGCAACACGTCCTTGGTCCGGGCTTTTCAAGCCGTCAAAGAACGCAAAGTCGACGGGGCGGTAACCGCCGGTCCGACCCAGGGAACCATCGCCGCGGCCCATCTGATCATCCGTCGGATCCCGGGGATGAAACGGGTCGCTCTTTGTCCGATCCTACCGAATTTAGGCGGAAAAAATCGTTTATTATTAGACGTTGGCGCCAACCTGGAATTGCGCCCCGAACACCTTTTGCAACTTGCGCAATATGCCTCCGTTTTTGCGCGGGAAGTCTGGGGAATTCAAAAACCGATCGTCGGTTTGATGAACATCGGGACCGAACCTGGGAAAGGCCGCGAATTGGAAAAAGAGGCTTACGAGCTGCTTTCCCATGATCCCAACATTAAATTCTTGGGAAACATTGAAGGCAAAGAATTGTTCTCCACGCCTTGTGACATTCTCGTTACCGACGGTTTTACCGGGAACATGATCATGAAATCGAGCGAGGGCGTCGCCAAAGCGGTCGGAGTGTTCTTCAAACAAGAAATCAAGAGTCATTTATGCAATAAAATCGGCTATCTTTTCATGAAAAAAACTTTTCAACGGTTTAAGAAAAAACTGAGCCCGGATGAAGTCGGCGGCGCCAATCTATTTGGCGTTGACGGTGTCGTCGTCAAAGCCCACGGCTCCAGCGATGCTTATGCTTTCTCCAACGCCATCAATCAGGCGCGGATGATCGTTTCCGGAAACGTTGTAGAAAAAATGAAATCCATCATCGGCGAAGCCGCGAAAGATGAGAGCAGCGTTGAATAACCTCGAAGATAAGATCAAACAGGTTGCCACCAGTTTAGGCCTTCCGCTTCGAAATACCGAATTGTACGTCATCGCCTTTACCCATCAGAGTTTTGCGAATGAGCATCATTTGGAAAGCAACGAACGCCTGGAATACCTCGGTGATGCCATTTTGGACTTTTTGGTGGCCGATTATCTGTATAAACGGTTTCCCAATCTTCCGGAAGGCCAATTGACCAAGATCCGGGCCAAATATGTTTGCGCCAGCGCCAATAGCAAATACACCGCCGCTTTGAAACTGGACAAATACCTGATGCTCGGAAAAGGCGAATCGGAACAAGGCGGGAAATCGAAACCGTCGGTGCTCGCCGATCTTTTTGAAGCCTTTTTGGGCGCATTGTACCTGGATCTGGGCCTTGAAGCGGTCAAAGGGATCCTGGAAAAAGTCGTCTTTCCGGAAATCGGAAGTCTGGACGCCGGGTTTTTCATTGATTACAAGAGCAAACTTCAGGAATACGTGCAGTCCGAAAGCCGCGAGGGCGTCCGTTATGTGCTTCAGGAAGCCAGCGGGTTGGCCCATGACAAAACTTTCAAATTCGCCGTCTTCCATGAAGACGTGAAACTGGGGACCGGGATCGGCAAAAGCAAAAAAGAAGCCCAACAAAACGCTGCCATGGACGCTTTGGAAAAACTGGCTTTGAATTAGGAGGGAAAAGCATGTACACGCTTCTGAAAAACAACATCATCGAATTCGATCGCTTGCTTCTGGAAAAGTACAGCGCTTTAAACCTTGACGAGACCAATACCATCATTCTGATCAAACTGAACAAATTCTTGCGTCAGGGAAAGCGGTCGCTTTCGGCGGAAGAACTTTCCGATACGATGAAGATCAGCAAAACCGAAGCTGCCAAACGGATCGTCGATCTGGTCAACAACGGCTTCATCACTCTGGAACTCTCGAATGTGGACCAAAAGGAAGTTTTCAGTCTGGATGAAACTTACAAACGCTTATCCTATCTTCTGGAAGGGGTCAAACAGACGAATCTCGAAAACAATGTGAACGAAAAGATCAAAGAAACCGTCCAGATGTTAGAGAGAGAATTCAAAAAGATCCTGAGTCCTATGGAACTGGAAATGGTATCCCGCTGGTACATGGATTACAAATATTCCGATGAAAAGATCGAAGCTGCCATCATCAAGACGCTCGGTTACAAAAACCGCAGCATCGGTTATGCGGACCGATTGCTTCGGATCAAAAACGAAGAAACGAAAACCGAAGAAAACCACGCCGCCGGCGAAAACATCCAAGATCTTTTCAACAAGGTTTATGTCAATAGCAAATGAGGTCTATTCCGAACTGGAAAAGATGTTTCCGATCGTTAAAAGCGAACTGAACTTTCAAAATGCTTACGAACTGACCATCGCGGTGATCTTGTCCGCGCAAACGACGGACGTTTCGGTGAACAAAGCCACGAAGACTTTGTTTGCGAAGTATCCCGATTTTGAAACCCTGGCCCAAGCCACTTTTTCGGAAGTGCATGAATGCATCCGGTTTTTGGGGTTATCAAATAGCAAGGCTCGGCACATCCTGGCCCTAAGCCAGGAACTGACAAAAAAGCCAGGCGGGAAGATCATTCCGGATTTTGATTTCTTGATCACTCTTCCGGGCATCGGCCGAAAAAGCGCCAATGTCATCTTAAGCGAAGGCTTTGGAGTCCCGCGGATTGCCGTTGATACCCATGTTTTGCGAGTTGCCAACCGTTTGGGCTTCATTGCTTCCAATGATCCTTTAAAAGTCGAAAACCGGCTGATGGAATGCTATGATTCCGCCATTTGGCACCAAGTTCATTTGCGATTGGTATTTTTTGGACGGTATTTTTGTAAAGCCAAGAATCCGAATTGTTCGAAATGCCCATTTTTCTCTTTCTGCACCTATGAAAACAAAAAGCGCTGACGCGCTTTTTTATTTCTTTTGGCCGGTGGCCTGTTTGATGATTTCATAATCCGGGGTCACAAAGACGGTTTTTTGATGGGTATAGGTGACGAAGGAGCCTTTGGTGCCGGGGACTTTTTTTACATTCCGCACTTGGGTATAATCAACGGGAACTTGCCCGGATAGCCGGTTTTTGGAGTAGTAAGCGGCGATCTCACCGGTCAAACGGATGTTTTCGTCGGATAGAACCTCGGCCCTTAAAATGGTATGGCTGCCCGGGGCATCCTTGACATGGAAGAACCAGTCGCTTTTTTTGGCCAGGGTGTGGGTCAGATAATTGTTCTGAACATTGTTTTTCCCGACCATTATGGTGTCGTCTCCGAAATGAAAAATGGTTATTTGCGGCTTGAGGGCCTTTTTGGGGAGGGCTTTTTGTTTCCCCAGTCCCAATTCCGAAATGATTTCTTTCAACTCGCCGGCTTTGGCCAAAGCCAGCTGGTCGCTTAAGCACTCCAGATAACCGAGGTCCGCTTTCGTGAGAGCGATCTGTTCGTCCAAATGAACGATGGTTCGTTTGGCTTTTTTGTATTTCGTGAAGATGGCCGCCAGATTACGTTTCGGATCCATCAACGGATCCAGCGGGATCGTGATCGGTTGGTTTTGTTCGTAAAAATCCAAGACCGTAACCGAAGAGTCGCCTTTTTTTAGAAGATACAAGTTGGAAGAAAGCAGATTTCCGATTTTTCCCAATTTTTGGTTATCCAAAGCCGCCAGGTACTCAGCTTCTTGTTTTTGCCTTTTTCCCAAATTTTTTTGGATCTCTCTTTTCAGATGGCTTTCGATCATTTTCTGTTCGGCGTTGCTTTGGTTCTGTTTCTTAAGATTGTGAAAATAAGTTTCCAACATTGAAGAAAGCGTCGGGAAGTAGGTCCGTTCGCCGGGAAGGTGGGGAAGATCGAAACAATAGAAGCGCAAACGGCCGGAATCGTCAATGATGACCGGTTTGGCCGGCTGGCGGAGCAGCTCAAGATCATTTTGGAAAGTCATTTCCGCGAAGAGTTCGTTAGAAACGCCGGTATAGATGTTTTGGCTTTCCAGTTCCTCGGCTAAGAAAGGATCGGTTTTGTCATTTTTCGGAAAGACGTATTTTACCTTGGGGAGCATGATCCGGTCAACTTTTTCTCCCAAGGTGAAGACTTTTCGTTCGCATTCCAGCACCACATATTCCGCATCGGTCAGAATGAGGTTGGCATTGCGGCCCAAAAATTCCATGATCAGGCGGACTTCCCGGACCGATCCCAAATCGTCGGTTCCTTCGCAGTCAATGACCGCGACCCGGTCGCTGCCGATTTGGCGGACGTTTTTGATGACCGCGCTTTCCAGATATTTTCTTAGCATGTTTAGCAATGATGAAGTTTTGACGTCGAATACGAACTCCAGTTCCGAAAAACGGAGATGAGCGCTGTCCGGCTGGCTACAGATGAGAAGCGACGCGCGGTTGGATAACTGAAAAACATAATTGGTCTTATCGAAAACATAGACCTTGTTGATCCGCTGGTTCAGTAAGTGAGGGCGCATTTCCTCAAGCAGATAATGTAAAAAAATCCCGTCAAAGCTCATAATCATTTCCTCTTGGTAATTTTATCACAAATCCGCGGGGAATACAAAGGTTGAGAAGCATGTTTTAAGAAGTCTAATCCCCTCCGGGGATATATGAAAAAAAGTCTTTCTTTTTTCATGTTTTCGTAGTATAATAATTAAAACCAATTGATGAGGAAAAAAAATGAAACTAGATAAAAAAGGCCTCCTGGTGGTCATCTCCGGTCCTTCGGGGGTCGGTAAAGGAACGATCCGCCGCGCCTTGTTTGCCATGACCGGGCATGACTTGGTCTATTCCGTTTCCATGACCACCCGAAAGCCGCGCAGCGACGAGGAAAACGGTCGGGAATACTGGTTTGTGACCCGCGAGGAATTCGAGAAGAACATCCGCGAAGGCAAAATGTTGGAATACGCGGAATTCATCAATAATTATTACGGAACGCCGCTTGAAAAAGTCAACGAGCAGTTGGAAATGGGAAAAGAAGTCGTTTTGGAGATCGAAGTCCAAGGCGCGCAGATCGTCCGCGAAAAAATGCATGATGCGATTCTGATTTTCATTGCGCCGCCGTCCATGCAAGCTCTGTATGAACGTTTGCAAACCCGGGGCACGGAAACTTGGGACATGATCAATGAGAGAATTAAGAAAGCCGAACGAGAAATCAATTTGGCTTACATGTACGACTACATCGTGGTCAATGATACCGTGGAAAACGCCGCGGACAAAATCATGGCCATCATTCGAGCGGAACATGCGCGAGTGGAAAGAACGATTTCCGCTTACAAAGAAATGTTGGAGGTAAAATAATGGCTTATAACAATAATGACGGAATGCGCTATCCTTCCATCGACCAACTGGTAGCAATCACCAATTCCAAGTATAAACTGGTCGTGGGAACCGCCAAACGGGCCCGCAAGATCAACAAAGAAGGAAACATTTTGATTTCCAACCCTCGCAATAAAAAAGCCATTGGCATTGCCTTGGAAGAGGTTTTGGCGGGAAAGGTTGTCATTTGCGACACCAAAGACCTGCCGGTCGCTGAAGTTTTATTGCCTGAAAACCCTGAAGATTTGGAAGTTCCGGAAGTATCCGAATCGGAAGATGAAAACTTATAATCCAAAAAACAAAAACTTGACTTGGTCAGGTTTTTTTTAAATAAAGCAATCGCTCTTTATTTCCCCGGTAATTTATGGTAAGATTAAGCCAAGAAAGAAGGTGTCGCCATGTATGCCAAGGTGATCGTCGAAGTTGCTTCTGAAAATACCGATGATTTGTTTACTTACGCGGTTCCCAACGATTTGGCCGACTGCCTTCACATCGGTTCACGAGTCTTCGTGCCCTTCGGTTTTCAAAAGATCATGGGTTATGTGCTTGAGATCACTTCTGAAGCCGACACTTCGAAAAACCTCAAAGAAATTCTGGAAGTCATTGATTTCGAACAGGGACTGACCGAGGAACAAATCGCGCTGGCCAAGAAAATCAGCGTGGAAACCCAAAGTTATCTCATTAGCTGTTTGGACCTCATGTATCCAAGTTTCATGAAGAGCCGGGTAAGAAAATTCATCCGCGTTATCAATCATGATGATCTGGACGCGGAACTGGCGCTGGCTCTGGGGCCGAAAAACCGGGTGCCAATGTCGGGAGCATTGCTTAAGTATTACAAAAAAATCAAAAAAGAGATCAATAAAGGCAATTTGGAGATCGTTTCCGATGTTTTCAGTTACGGAAAGCGCAAGCTGACGAAATTCTATGCTTTGGATGATGGCGATCTTATCGGACGTAGCCTTACCCGCCGGAACATTCTCGAATATGTTCAAAGCCGCGGGGAAGCCAGTCAGGAAGACATCATTGACAATACCGGCTGCAGCGTGAATTTGTTTAAAAAACTGGTTGATGAGAAATACCTGAAAGTTGAGGAGCGGTTTGAAACGGCTCCGGATGGGGAAAAATTTTCTTATGAACCGGCGGTTTTTGATTTTGACGGGCGGATGCTTCGGGAAAAGTACCGGAAACTGAGCGGAAAACCGTTTTTGCTGTTTTCCGAAGACGAGACTTTCAAACTGAATTTTTTGCTTGATTTGGCCGGCGAAACCATTCAAACCGGGAAAAAGGTCATGATCGTGACCCCAACCATTCTCTCCAACGCCATCGTTTCCAATTTCTTTAAAAAAAATCTTCAAGGGGCTCGGCTGCTTAATTTTTCGTCGCGGCTGACCAATGATGAATATTACCGGAATTACCAAAATGTAATTGAACAAAACGTCGATGTCGTGATCGGAACCAAGCCGGCGATCTTCCTGCCTTTGGAAAACATTGGCTTGATCGTCATGATCGACGAAGAAAACCCGAGTTATGCATCGGAACAAAATCCGAAATACAGCGTTTCCGAAGTTTTGAAAGACCGAGCGCAAAACCAAGGCGCGAAAGTCGTTTTTGCTTCCGCCGTTCCCCAAATCACCACTTATTGGCGTTATGCTCAGTCGGATTATTTTTTGCTTTCCTATCCAACCAAAAATGAGAATGCGGTCGAATTGGTCAACATGCGCGAGGAACTGGAAGATCTCATTCTCAGCCGGACGCTTAAGGCCAAACTAGCGGCCAACATCCAAGCTCAGGCTAAGTCGCTTTTGATCCTCAATTCTTTGGGTTACAGCCCGATCAGCGTCTGCAGCGATTGCGGCACCACTTTGAAATGCGAGAAATGTCAGATCTCGATGGTCTATCACAAGGAAAAAGGGGTTTACAAATGCGGGTACTGTGGCAACACGATCGAAGTTCCGCACTGTCAAAAATGTTCCGGAACCCATTTCCAGAATTTTGGAGTGGGGCTCGAAAAACTTAAAGAACGGCTGAAAGAAGTCTTTCCGGAGGTCCGGATCGCCGAGATCGATTCCGGGACCATGAACGATCGTCTGGCCTATGAAGACTTTTTGGAACAATTCGAGGACAATCGGTTTGACATTGTCATCGGGACGGCCAATCTGATCAGCATGCTCGGGCTGGGAATCAACTTAGTCGGCGTCATCAACGCGGACGGGATCCTAAACTACGGCGATTATCGCAGTTCGGAAATGGTTTTTCGGATGATATCAAAGCTTCGGCGTTCCTTTTCCGGCTCGGTCATCGTCCAAGGTTACAATTTGGATCATTATGCGATCACCGATGCGGTTTTTGGGACCTATGACCAGTTTTATGAAGCGGAAATCACCAACCGCCAGAATTTCCTTTATCCCCCGTTTACGGAAATCAATCGTTTAATCATCATCGGCGATTACAAAGACATCTATTACTATGCCAATTATTTCAAGAAAATTTACCATCGGATCGGTCAGGGAACCGCACTGGGTCCGGTTTATCTTCCGAAAGTCCGGGGGGTCCAAC
>Ga0247841_10007092_pt1 | contig 16828 bp, 14 predicted proteins | sample LaCruzMarch2015__2_FD_192410 | JGI IMG/M metagenome (GOLD analysis project Ga0247841, IMG submission 192410) | Freshwater microbial communities from meromictic Lake La Cruz, Castile-La Mancha, Spain - LaCruzMarch2015_18m | ecosystem: Environmental > Aquatic > Freshwater > Lake | place: Spain... | reverse complement strand
CTATATACGGGCCAGTGTGCTGAACCTTCTCGACAGGATGTACATTTCTGATGCTAAAAACAACGACAGCTACTCTGTACCAAGCAAGCCTAATGGTTTCGATGCCGCTTCTGCCGGCGTTTTCTTTGGCGCCGGAAGAACTTTCAATGCATCCATTGCACTGAGTTATTAAATCGGAATTGAGTTATTAAACCGGAATATTGAAAAAACAATATAGACCAACAACCAAAAACAAAAAACCTTTTTACCCTGTTACTTTGTTACTTTGTCACTTTGTCACTTTGTCACTTTGTTACTTTGTCACTTTGTTACTCTTTAAAGAACCATTCAACAAAATCCGAAATATAAAAAACATGAAAAAGATTGCTGTATTGATCGTATCCATCATATTTCTGGCATTTGATGGCTTTTCCCAGGCCACCATTGCCGAAGCCAGAGCCATGCCCGAAGGTTCCACGGTAACCATCCGTGGAATTGTTACCAATGGTTCTGAACTGGGGATCATTCGCTATTTCCAGGATGCCACCGCGGGGATTGCCGCATATGGTTCGGCTGTCAGCTCGATCGAGCGGGGCGATTCCGTTTTGGTCACGGGAGTAACTAAAAATTACAACAACCTGCTTGAGCTTGACCCGGTAACCTCGATCCTTGCTATCGCCCCCAAACCGGTCCCTGCGCCCATTGTGCTTACTCCGGGACAGATGAGTGAACAATATGAAGCCAGGCTGGTAACAATGATCGATGTCGTTTTTGCCAACGCCGGTGGAGTGTTCGCGGGAAATACCAACTATAACGTATCGGCCAACGGGCAATCCTGCCAGGTACGCATCAATAACAATTCGAATCTTGTCAACCAGATCATCCCGGCCAGCGAGGTGACCATCATCGGGTTGTGTTCTCAGTTCTCTTACTCCAATCCTGCCACAGGATACCAGTTGCTGTTAAGGGATAAAAACGATATCATCAGTTCAAGCTCCATTGAATTCACCACACCGCTGACCATCAGCAACATTTCAACCACATCTTTTTCGTTGGGATGGACAACCAACATTGCCGGAACGACAGAACTTTTTTACGGTCTCACCCCACAGTTTGAGCTGGGGCATCTTTCTGCAGCAGGTTCAGGAACTACCCATGCCATCGATATCACCGGCCTGAATCCTTCGGATCTCGTTTATGTGATGGCGTTCTCGGTGGCTGCCCAGGATACCGGTTTCTCAGGATTGAAACCTTTCATTACCCGTTCTGTTTCTTCGGGGAGTATCAAAACCTACTTCACCCGCCCGGTCGATACCACCGTGGCAACCGGCCCCAAAGCCATCCAGATATACCGTGCCGTGGACGATACCTGCATCGCCTACATCAACAGGGCAAAATACTCCATTGACGTTTGCATATATAATTTCAATATTGAAGGGATTGCCAATATAGCCGGGGCACTCAACGCTGCATATGCCCGTGGCGTTACCGTCAGACTGGTTACCGATGGCGGAACCAACAACTCGGCCATCCAGGAACTGAACCCGGGGATCGGAAAAATTGCCCGCCCTGTTACCACCGGGATAATGCACAATAAATTCATGGTGATCGACGGCCATTCCACCAATCCCAACGACCCCATCGTGTGGACAGGCTCCTGCAACTGGACCGACCAGAATGTAAATACCGATGCCAACAATGTACTCTTCATACAGGATGCCAGCCTGGCCAAGGTTTACACCCTTGAATTCAATGAGATGTTCGGATCCGCAGGCACAACACCCAATGCTGCCAATGCCAGGTTTGGCCCCGTAAAATCCGACAACACTCCCCACGAACTCATCATTGGAGGTAACCGTGTTGAGGTTTATTTCAGCCCCAGCGACGGGGTGAACAGCCAGATCGTATCGCACATCAATACCGCCAATACCGATCTTGAGATCGGAACCATGCTCATCACCCGTACCCTGATAAGCAACGCCATCATTGCCAGGTTCAATGCCGGGGTAACCTCGAAGGTGGTCATCTCCAGCAAAGCTACCTCTGATGCCACCGTGGTGGCCAATCTGGGAGCCGCCCTGGGCAATTATTTCAAACAATACAACGAACAGGGAATGCTTCACAGCAAGGCCATGATTGTTGACCAGTCAAACCTCTCCTCCGATCCACTGGTCTGGACCGGTTCCCATAACTGGAGCGATGCCGCCAACGTGAGCAACGACGAAAATTCCATCGTTATCCATGATGCAGGTATCAGCAACCTTTTCTACCAGGAGTTCAAGAAACGTTTTGATCTTGGAATACCGATCAGCGAACATCCCATTCTTGACCTTGGCCCCGACCAGGTGGTTGTTTGTGACACCACCATCTCGCTGGTTGCCCAGCAGTTCAATACCTATGTCTGGTCAACAGGAGCATTTACGCAGAGCATCGTCGTTGATTCCTCGGGAGTTGGCCTGGGTACGAAGAAAATCTACTGCCGTGTCACCGATTCTTATGGCGTACAGTCTGATACGGTGAGGATCACCTTTGTCCCCCATGCTGGTATAGGCGAAACCAACACTCTGATCAACAGATTGCAAGTCTGTCCGAATCCCTCCGATGGTAATTTTATTTTGTCGGTTATTTCAACCAGGGATCAGACAGCCACACTGGAGATGATCACCTCCGCCGGGAAACAACTGACCAGCAGGAGTATTTCGTTGCATACCGGAAAAAATTCTGTAAGGTTGGATGATCTTGTGCTTTCTCCCGGAATTTATATGCTGATCGTCCATACATCAGAAGGCTCCCTGGGAACGCGGGTTCTGATTCAAAACAAAAAATAAAGGATGAACCTGTGAACAAATTTGCCCCTCTTTTAACGTTGTTTCTGGCAATTCTTCTGATTGTTGCTGTTCCTGATGGTCTGGCACAGGAGAAACCAGGCAAGGTTGTTTGCATTGCCTTCTATAACCTCGAAAACCTGTTCGATACCATCGACAGTCCCGATACGGATGATAAGGAATTCCTGCCATCTGCTCCCGGGCAATGGAACAGTCAGAAGTATTATACCAAACTGCAGCACCTGGCTGAAGTGATCAACCGTATTGGGGCAGAGGAGTCGAAAAATGGTCCCCTGTTTGCCGGATTATCCGAGGTTGAAAACCGGAATGTTGTAGAGGATCTGGTCAAAACTCCGCCATTGTCCTCGAGGGGATATTCCTTCATTCATTACGAATCACCCGATGCGCGTGGAATTGATGTCGCCTTTATCTATCAGCCCCGTTTTTTCAAGGTTCTGGAAAGCAAAACAATAGCGTTTAAGATACCGGATAATCCGGGTTTTCGCTCAAGGGATGTTCTTCTGGTGCATGGACTGATGGATAAAGAACATTTGTATATTCTGATCACTCACTGGCCATCGCGTTCCGGCGGTTTGAAGGTTACCGCTCCGCTTCGGATTGCAGCTGCCGATCTGTGCCGTGCGACAACTGATTCCATCCGGAAGATCAATCCTTCTGCCAGGATCCTGATCATGGGCGACCTGAACGATGACCCTGTTGATGAAAGTTTGATGGGACATTTGAAAACAGCAACCAGTATTGAAAATGTTTCCGACAGTGTCCTGTTCAATCCCATGTGGCTGTTGTTTAAAGATGGTGAAGGAACACTGGCTTACAAAAATGCCTGGAACCTGTTTGATCAGATTATTGTTTCTGGAACATTGGTCAATACGCTAAAACCAGGTTACAGGTTTTTTAAAGCGGGGGTGTATAAAAATGATTTTATTATCCAGAAAGATGGTCAGTATGCTGGTTATCCTCTGCGTACTTATGGCGGTAAAACTTACCTGGGTGGATATAGTGACCATTTTCCGGTGTACATGCTTCTTGTCAGGAGTAAAAAATAATTTTCACTTTTCATCGTTATTTATGTTGTTTTGACCGTATTTGGAAAAGCCTTAATTTCGTCAAAAATTTTTTCACGTGTCCGATAGTCTCGTCATCATCCCTACCTACAATGAAAAGGATAATATTGAACCCATTATCCGAAAGGTGTTTTCTCTGGGAAAAGATTTTGACGTGCTGATCATCGAGGATAACTCTCCGGATGGGACTGCCAATATCGTGAAACGCCTGATGACCGAATTCCCCGAAAGACTTTTTATCGAGGAACGAAAGGGGAAACTGGGTTTGGGAACAGCCTATATCCATGGCTTCAAATGGGCGCTGAAAAAGGGGTATGATTTCGTGTTCGAAATGGATGCCGACTTTTCCCATAATCCCGACGATCTGCTGCGGTTATATGATGCCGCAAAAAACAAAGGCGCTGATCTGGTCATCGGATCACGTTATGTTACCGGGGTGAATGTTGTGAACTGGCCGATCGGCAGGGTCTTGATGTCCTATTATGCCTCATCCTACGTACGCCTCATCACTCGCATGAAAGTGTGGGATACCACGGCAGGTTTTATTTGCTATACCCGCAAAGTTCTGGAAAAAATCAACCTCGACAAGGTACGCTTTACCGGTTATGCATTTCAGATCGAAATGAAATTCACGGCCTGGAAACTTGGATTTAACATCATGGAGGTGCCCATCATCTTCACCGACCGTACCCTGGGCGAATCAAAAATGAGCAAAGGCATCTTCAAAGAAGCCATTTTTGGGGTGATCAGCCTCCGTATGAAAAGCCTTTGGAAAAAATACTGATGGAATCTTCATTTCTTATCCATAATGCCATCATCGTGAATGAAGGACGGCGTTTTCCAGGCGCTGTTTTGATAGCGGATGGAATGATTGCCGAAGTGTTTGAAGGAAAAACGCCTCCCGGATTCATACCCGCTCAAAATTCCCGAGTCATTGATGCCGGTGAAAAATTCCTGATTCCCGGGATCATCGACGACCAGGTTCACTTCCGCGATCCCGGTCTTACACACAAAGGTGACCTTTTTTCAGAGAGCATGGCAGCCATCGCGGGTGGAGTGACCTCCTTCATGGACATGCCGAATACTACCCCCAGGGCAACCTCGTTAGAGATTCTTGAGCAAAAATATTCCCTGGCCTCCACGAAATCCCTGGCCAACTATTCCTTCTTTCTCGGTGCTTCAAACAATAACCTTTCTGAAATTGAAAAGGCCGATCCTTCGCGCATATGCGGGCTGAAGGTGTTCATGGGAGCCTCCACAGGGAACATGCTGGTGGATGATTCGGATACATTGGAAGCCATCTTCGCGAAATCACCGCTGCTGATTGCTGTACATGCTGAAGAAGAAGCAGTTGTTCAGAGAAATTTATATGCCTTCAGGGAGAAATATGGTGAAGATATTCCGGTTTCTGCTCATCCGCTGATCCGCAGTGAGGAGGCCTGTTTTGTCTCCTCTGAGAAAGCCGTCAGACTGGCACGAAAACACAATGCCCGCCTGCACCTTCTGCACCTGTCAACAGCAAAAGAACTGGATTTGCTTCAAAATGACCTCCCTCTCCGGGAAAAGAGAATTACCGGGGAGGTTTGCGTTCATCACCTCTGGTTCGATGACCGGGATTATGCAAAACTGGGTTCTTTGATCAAATGGAATCCTGCCATTAAAACTGCAGCCGATCGCATCGGGCTCTTCAAAGGAATATTGAACGATAAAATCGACATTATCGCCACCGATCATGCTCCTCATTTGCTGGAGGAAAAAACAGCATCCATATGCAACCTGTCCATCCGGTGGACCGCTTATCCAGCATTCCCTTGTGGCCATGATGGACTTTTATCACCAGGGAAAAATCTCGCTGGAAAAGATTATCGGGAAAATGTGTCATGGCCCCGCAATCCTGTATCAAATCCACAACCGTGGATTTATCCGGAAGGGTTATGCTGCCGATCTGGTGATGGTTGATCCCAATGATCCTTGGACCGTCGGGAAAGATAATATCCTTTACAAATGTGGCTGGTCGCCATTTGAGGGAGTGACCTTCAAATCACGCGTTACCCAAACCTGGGTCAATGGAAACCTCGTTTACGACCGGGGAAAATTTGATGCATCTTTCAAAGGCCGGCGATTGGAATTTGACTGTAAATAAAAACAATTATGAGAATTAAAACACTGATCCTGCTATCTGCACTATTTATACTGAACAGTTGCCGGTTGGAACACAAAGAGATAGAAGAAACCTATGCCGATGGCTCCCCGAAACGGGTTTGTGTTTACCTGGGAAAAGGCGACAACCGCGAACTGATCAGGGAAACAACCTATTATGACAACAAGCAGATCCAGATGGATGGCGGGTACAAGCACAAAAAACGAAATGGAAAATGGGTTTACTATCACGAGGATGGCAAAATATGGAGCGAAGGCTTTTTTATAAATGGGAAAAGCGATGGAGTCAGAAAAACCTATTTTGACAATGGGAAGCTTCGCTATGAAGGAAATTATAAAGAGGATGTACGTGTGGGCAAATGGCGCTTTTATGATGAAAACGGACGCCTTATCAAGGAGGTAGATTATTCCCCTAAGAACAAATAACCCACCCTTCAAATCTTAAAAAAAAGAGGCTGTCCCGGTTTATTGAGACAGCCCCCTGTTAATCCATGAACTTTCTGGTTAATTAACCATGATCACCAGGTATTTGGAATTGGTCCAGAATGCCTTGTAATCGTTGATTTGTAAGGATTGGATGATCTTTTTGTCGCCATTGAATTTGTACGACGATGAAGGATGGTTTGAAAGGATCTTGGCTTTCTTGCTCAGAATGGAGATCTCGGTAACTTTCCGGATGTCGATCTTGGTGAAAAGTTCCTTGTTGAAGTCGGCCAGGATTTCTCCGCTCTTGACTACACCGTTTTTCTTCAATTCCTTCGATGTTCCGATGACGTAATAGGCAGTATTCAGAGCTTCATCCTGGGCAGCAATGGTCTGACCCTGATCCTGGAGTTTATCTCCCTGGTTCTTGACGGTTTTCGACAAGGTATCGATCTTCAGGTTTGCCAATTCAATACTGATGTTCATCTTGTTCAACTTGGCGCGAAGATCTTCAATCTCCTGGGCTTTCATGGCAAGATCCTTATTGAGACGCTCAACCATTTTCTGAAGTTCAATCACATTCATGTTCGCGCTTTTCAGTTTCTTCGTAAGCGCTGCAATGGTTTGCTTATTTTTTTGCATCATCCCGTAAATGGTCTGGATGTCACTCTTGATCTGTTCCTTGGCCGATAGCTTCAATTCACCGCCGCGGTCTGTGCTGAGGTTGATGACATTTTCCTTCATTTTAATGGTGTCCAGGGTGCCCTGGATTTCGTTGATGGAGCGAACAAACTCGTTGATTGCTTCATCTTTCTGGAGGGTCTGACTCAGCAGGCTGTCATTTTTAGCCTGTAAATCTTCGGCTTTTTTCTTGGCTTCACGGCCACAGGAAAGGAAAAAGACCGGTACTAAAAGCAATAAAAAATACTTTTTCATCTTGGTGAATTTTTAATTTGCGGCAAAATTACTATAATTTTATCCATTGAAGTCAAGGAATTATGAAAATTTTATGTTCGACCTTTGCCCGATCTCCTGAGAGTCAACCTGAATCACCCTCTTGTTAATTAAAAGATATGAAGATTTATCCTGAAGTTTTTCTCAAACCCGGTAAAGAAGCAGCCGTCAAACGCTTTCATCCCTGGATATTTTCCGGAGCCATTTCCCATCAAACCGGAAACCCCGTTGAAGGCGATATCGTGGAGATATTTTCCTCTGCAAAGGAATACCTTGCCACAGGCCATTTTACCGGTGGATCCATTGCGGTCAAACTTTTTTCCTTCTCGCAACAGGAAATTGACGATACTTTCTGGAAGCGGAAGCTGCAAAGCGCCTGGGATTTGCGCTCAAGCCTGGGCTTGACCGATAATCTGATAACCAATGCTTACCGGCTGGTCTTTACCGAAGGAGACGGACTTCCGGGTTTGATCATTGATTATTATAATGGTGCAGTGGTCATCCAGGCACACAGCCTGGGTATGTATAAGGCACAACCGGCGCTGGTCAGGGCATTACAGGAAATCTACGGAGATAAACTGAAAACCGTGTACGATAAGAGCTCTGAAACCCTTAAAATGCCATTTTCCCAAAAAGGGAGTGATATTCAAACAAAGGAATCGCGGGTCAAAGACCATTATCTTGTCGGAACAACACAACAAGGGTTGATCTCTGAAACGGGTCATTCCTTCACGGTGGATTGGGAGAGGGGACAGAAAACGGGCTTTTTCCTCGACCAGCGCGCAAACCGGATGTTCGCCCAGTTCTACGCGAAAGACAAACGGGTATTGAATGCCTTTTGCTATTCCGGCGCTTTTTCTGTTTATTCCCTGAAAGGAGGAGCCAGCCTGGTTCACTCGGTGGATAGTTCACGGCAAGCCATTGAATGGACGGAAGAAAATGTAGCGTTGAATGGATTTGATGCAGCCCGTCACAGGTCATTTGTATCTGACATAAAAAAATACTTGAGCGAATCGGACGAAAAATATGACATGATCATCCTCGATCCCCCCGCGTTCGCGAAAACCCATGCCGTCACCAACAATGCATTGCACGCGTATGTCCACATCAATACAGCAGCCATGAAAAGGTTGAAAGCGGGAGGACTGTTGTTCACTTTTTCTTGCTCCCAGGCCATCAGCCGTGAGATGTTCCGTTCAGCCATTCAATCGGCTGCCCTTGAAAGCGGCCGGGAAATTAAAATCCTGCACCACCTGTCGCAGGGCCCCGATCACCCGGTGAGCATCTATCATCCCGAAGGGGAATACCTGAAAGGTCTTATTTTATGGGTGAAATGAACAATTCTTCATTTCTGCCTGTTTCCTGATAAAAGTGAAAAAAATGAGGAAATTACCACTAATTCTTTCAATGTTTTTTCTGATCATTCAGGCAGATGCCATGGCACAGGCCGATTCATCAAACCTTCCCATCAAAGAAAAAAAGAAGAAAGGATGGACCTGGGCTGCCCTTCCCGTGGTGGCCTACGATGCCGATATGGGATTGCAATTGGGGGCTTTGGGACAGGTTTTCTATTATGGCGATGGATCAACCTACCCTGAGTACAGGCATACGATCTACGCGGAGGCTTCCTGGTTTACCAAAGGGAGCGCTGTCTACCAGCTTTTTTATGATTCCAGGTACCTCATCCCCGGGAAGATCAGGCTGACAGCCGACGTTGACTACCTCACCGAACGTGCCCTGGATTTTTATGGATTCAATGGTTTCGAAGCCAACTATATCCCCTCTGTTACTCAACAGAATTCGGAGGATTATATTTCGCGTGTGTTTTACAAGCAGGAACGAAAGATGCTGAGGATCATGGCCGATTTCCAGGGGCCAATCCTCGGGCAGCGATTGCGTTGGCTGGCAGGGATCAATGTCATTGATATCCGCACCGCAACGGTTGACATCAATCGGATCAACAAGGGAAAAAAGGAGGAAAACAAACTTCCCGATACTGCGCTCCTGTACGATCAATACGTGAATTACGGATTGATCCGTCCGGATGAAACCAACGGCGGAACGACCGTGTACCTGAAACTTGGACTGATTTTTGATACCCGCGATAACGAAGCAGCGCCAAACCGGGGACTATGGTCGGAAGCCATGCTGCTTGCCGCTCCGACTTTTCTGGGCAATAATCCCTATGCCTTTGTTAAACTGGCCGTCACCCACCGTCAGTACATTTCAATCGTAAAGCAATATCTCGTTGCTGCCTATCAGCTGAGTTACCAGGGAACCCTTGGCGGTACAACGCCTTACTACATCATGCCGTATATATACAGTTCATACAGTTTAACGACCAAACCCGACGGGCTGGGAGGAGCAAGAACCCTGCGGGGAATTTTACGAAACCGGATCGTGGGCGACGGAATCGTCTTTGGAAATATCGAATTGCGCTGTACATTCCTTAGAACCATCCTCCTCAAACAAAATCTCGCCTTAGGCCTTACCGGCTTTTTAGATGGGGGCATGGTCGTTCAGGATCACCCCGTACAAAGAAACCTTGTTCCGGAGAACCGGACCTCGTTCTATTTCAACAGCGCTACCGACAGGCTTCACCTGAGCGCCGGTCTCGGTTTGCGTGCAGCCATCAACCACAACTTCATCATTACTGTCGATTATGGATTCGCACTCGACAAACAGGATGGAACCAGCGGGTTGTACATCGGGATCGGGAATATTTTTTAGAAATCCTGAGGCTTTTTTAATTCAACAGAATGGAATTCCGAAATAATGATAAAAGATCTCAAGAAGGGATGAAAAAATCCCCGCCATAATCGGAGGGGATTCCATCAATGAAATGGAGCCTGTTCAATCATCTGACCCCGGGTTGATCCAATTTCTTTCCAGTATAATTTTTTACTTCCTCTTTGCTTAAGGCAGTTTCTTGAACCACATGTACCATGCTACGAACCGGAGATTCTCCGACTTCTGCTTCAATAATTTCTCAGCATCAGCAGATGTATTCGGGCTTTGAATCATGACATCCTGCCCTGGATTCCAGTTGGCAGGGATCAGAACGTTGTTTTTTTCTGCAGTTTGCAACGCGATGAGGGTCCTCTTGATCTCCTCCATATTACGCCCAATATTCATGGGATAGAAAAACACCGCTTCAATTCTCTCACTGGGATCAACAATGAACACACCCCTGACATCTTTGGTTGTACTTGAAAATGAATGGATCATGCCGTATTTCTTAGAAATCTCCCGATCTGCATCCGAAATTAAAGGGAATTTAATTTTATAAGGATCCCTTCCTTTGTATTTGATGGATTCAAGCGATTTCACCCACTCAATGTGGCTGGAAACCGCATCGGTGGAGATGACCATCAAACGGGTATTCAGTTTTTCAAAATCTTCCTGCATGGCTGCCAGTTCAAGGATCTCGGAGCTGCACACAGCAGTAAAATCTGCAGGGTGACTGAACAGAATGGTCCACTTCGAATTGTTATCATCCGGAAAAGTAATCCGGCCTGTTGTAGATTGAGCGGTAAACTTGGGAGCCAGTTCTCCGATCAACGGAATACGGGTCTTTGGCGATTCCTGCGCCCGAACAATGGTTACACAGAATCCCATAAAAATCATATAAGCGATTATCTTTTTCATAATGATATTTATTTAGATTAAATAAAAACAAAGGTAATGCAAAATTCAACAATTCATAAAGAAAAGTGAAAAATTTCCCTTTTCTGTGAGATTTTATAATATGACAGGATATTTATAGGGAAAGATTAAATTTCTCCAATCGGGCGCCATTCCAGTTGAAAAGAATATTCGTAATTTTTTTTGAGCGTCAATTTATTTCATGGGTAATTTCTGCAACGATTTGTTTTGGTACATATACAAACTGTATCCCTGCGAAAGCAGATCATTGATCTCCGCCGAGTCGGGAATAGAGGGATAGGCGGTAAAACCGGTGTAGAACATCGTTTCAATGGGTCGTTCGGAATTGAACAGGATAACTTTTTTCCCGGGTATCTGTTGGTTAAGAAGGCGCAATTCTTTTGCCCATTGCGGATCCCTTTCGGTTTTTGTAAAGGGCTTTACGCGCTCAATGGTCAACCGGATGGGGAGGGCAATTAGCAAGAAAAGAAGGGTATATTTCAACCATAAGAGTTTTCGGTTCACCAGGGTCGATCGTAAATAAAACCAGTACCAGGAAGTAATTATAAAAAATGCCGGGGAGGCCAGCAATAAATAGGTATGTCTTTTGGTTTCACCAAATGAAAAAATGATCACGGGTAAAATCCACCAAACCGATAAAAGCATAAGCGCCCATTCTCTTCTGTTTTTAAGCATCCAGTAAATGGCGAAAACAAGTGGTAAATACACGATCTCGCCAAACATTATTTCCGCGTAGTTGATATAATACCAGAAAGGTGCCTGGTGCCCTTCAATTGATCCGGAATAGGCATACAGAAATTTATGAATTACCCAATTTGCTTCGTTGGGATATTCATTCAGAATATAAATAAACCATGGCGCAACAATGATGAGGCAACCGATTAATATTAATGCAAAGTGGTTGATACCTTCCCGAAGCGTATATTTCCTTGAAAAAATAGCGCCTGTAATCCATATTGGGAACACGATCAATGCCGGAAACCATTTGGATAAAATAGCCAACCCGGTAAAAATCCCAATCAGTAACGAAAAATGATATTTATTTTTCCTGATAATTGAAAGGACACAAAAAAGAACAGCAAGTTCAATGAAGAAAATATAACATGTTTCGACATGGTCAGATGATAATCTACCTCCCGCTACTTCGATGATAAGTCCGTGTATCGAATGAAAGAAAGCAGCCAGCAGTCCGGTTTTTTCATCAAAAAGATAGCGTCCCAACAGGTATGTCAGGTAAATAGAAAGGATCGAAAATATCAAGGAAGGAAAACGTACGGCAAACTCATTATTTCCGAAAGTGTATATGGAAAGAGCCATGAACCAGAGCGGAGCAGGTGGCTTTTCCAGCCAGATATGATTGTTGGTCCACATCTTATAATCATAGGGGCGAACAGGAACGTCATATAAAGTTGGCTTTAACGGATGCCCGATTAAATTTTTCGCGACCAGGGCATGGTACCTTTCATCCCAATCGTGGAGGTAATGGTCAGATGAAACGTAAAGCCGCAGTATGGAACCACATAACAGTATAAGAAGCAGGGTGATTTGAAATTTCCCCCGACGAAACATGAACCATGAAATGGTGAAACCAACTGCGGTGATGATCAGGGTTGAGATTCCATATACAAGATTGTCCATATCGTCACTGTTCCTTGAAGGCCAGCAGTGCCATCGACTTCATATTCAGATCGGAGAAGGATGCCGATAAATTCTCAATGGCGCCAGATACTTCCCTCGATATTTCGGTTGTTTTATTCACTTCATCTGTGGCATACTGGATGTTAGCGATAATTTTCTCAAACAGCGACTCCATCTCAGCCAGGTGGGGCTTGATTTTCCTGGCCTCATTATTTGAATCATAGGCAAGCTTTTTCACCTCTGCAGCCACAATGCCAAAGCCTTTGCCGGTACTGCCGGCTTTGGCAGCTTCAATGGCGGCATTCACCGATAAAACCTTCGTTTGTTGAGAAATCTCATTCAATGTTTCGGCAATGGTATCAAAATCCTGGATCAGGTGGGCATTTGCCCTGACCATTTCATTTAACCGGACGAATTCTTTATTCAGGGCTTCCGACATGGAATAGAGACGCGAAGAAACGTTCCGGATGGTACCGGTATTGTTCGACAGATCAATTACCGCGCCGGATATGGTCTCAGCCGTGTTCAGGATAAGAGACCGTGAATAATAGTGACAGTTTTCCGGTTTGTTCAGACCGTTAAAAATGGCAATGGCCATCTGTTCACAACTGCCATAGCCACATGAAGAGCAATTGTAATGATCCGACTCGGCGAATTTATTCATTCTGGTATAAATCGACTCCAGTTCAACCTGATCGGGTAACCGTAACGTGTTGTTTTGGCTCAGATCAAGGTATTTTCTTTGATAAAGTTTTTCATTCCAGTAGTTGTTTAAATGTTGGTGCAATTTTCGTTTTCCATTCCACCTCTTTAATTTGCTTCCTGAACCATATTTGGCCTGCACTTCCTTGTTGCGCTTTTCCACGTAATGCTCAATCATATCGGGCGATTCATCGCGGTTTAGCGTTCCCGGCCCCCCGTTGCAACCCATTTCACAATTCAGACAATCCACCAAAAACGGGGCGAAGCCCTGCCCGATCATCTCGGGTAATTTTTTCAGGTAAGGGTATATTGCACCCGGACCTTCAATCTTCCGGGTGATGTTGATGATTTCGGGATATTCCCTCGCGGCTGTTCGTAACAGTCCGCCCGGAGTGGAAAACAGCACAGCCCTTTCGGCAGGTGGGTTATCAAAGTCCACCTCTGGAAAATTTTCCAGAAATATGTTTTGATCCGTCAGATGCTGGTGAATGGCTTTCATGGTAACCGTGTAGTCACCCAACTTCACCTCATCGAATTCGCGCCGTTTGGCAGCGCATGGAGATATGACAACGAATCTGTGACTTTGGTAATCACGATAGAATTCCTTTACCATTTTCAGGGTATGCATCATCGGACTGTCGGCTGGAGCCAGGTAGGGAATTAATTCGGGCTGGTAAATCTCAATATAGCTTACAATAGCCGGACAAGGCTGGGAGATCATGGCAGCGGGTTTGTTTTTCCGGGCATATTCCATGTAGGATTTGATGGTCAGCTCGGCGCCGAAGCTGACATCAAAAACAGCGGATATACCGATGCTCTTCAGATAACCGTTTAACCGCAGGTACCGGTCGCGGAAATTGGCCGCCGCCGATGGCGCCACAATCGCTACCATCGGAATCCCCTGGCTGAGATCATGAAAAAAACGAGAAGTGTCATCGAGGTATTTCCGGGCATCGTGCGTGCAGGCATCCAAACAATTTCCACAGGCAATACACATGTCGGCATTCACCGAAACATGATCCTGACTACCATTGTTACAATACTTTACAGGACAAACCGAGATACAAACATGACAATTGACGCACTTGTCTTTGTCAACCTCAATGATGGGCAGAAGAGCTGTATACATAATTTTGAAATTATTAACCAAAGATAAGGTCAAAATAAACCATATCTCACTTTCTTGACTACCTTTATCGGGAAATTTGTGATCCAATGAATCAGATTCGGGAAATATTTTGCTTTACCGTTGACAATCAGCGTTATGCATTTCCGCTGATTTCTGTGGACAGAATCCTTCAGGCCGTTGAAGTCAACAGGGTTCCCAACTCACCCCCGCTGATTCATGGTTTGATTGATTTAAACGGGAGCCTGGTTCCCGTGGTCAACCTCCGGTACCGTTTAAAATTGCCGGACCAGCCCATCAGGGCAAGCGACTATTTCATTGTGGTCGATACTCCAAAACGAAAAATCGCGCTGGTCATCGATGAAATTGAGGATGTGATCATTCCATCGGCAAAGGATTTGGTTCCGGCATCCGCGCTGGATATGGGGTTGGATGCAACCGGTATCCTGCGGTGTGACGATGGGATCATTCTCATCTACGACCTGGAAACCTTCATCTCAAGCCGCGATGAAGAGGTGTTGCAGGAAATTTTGGATGCGGAGTCTGAAAAATAGAGAGTATTGTTTCACTCTGCTACAAACCAATGGGAGGGGATTTGGGAACGATGTCAACGAACTTCCGGATCATCTCTATGAATTGATCTTTTGAAGATGGTTTGACCAATAAGGCATTAAAACCTGCAGTCATGATATTATCATGGTCATAATTTGTGGCGTAAGCCGTATTGGCAATAATTTTCGTATCCGGATGGCTTTTTTTTATTTCTAAGCATGCTTTCAGCCCGTCCATCTTCGGCATGTTAATATCCATGATGATCAGATCGAGATCAGGGTTCTGTTTGAACAATTCAATTGCTTCCATCCCGTCGTTGGCTTTGAAGATCTGAGCATGGAAACAATTGATGAAATGGATGACCAATTCAAGACAAGAAATGTCATCATCGACAATAAGAATTTTTACTTTCCTGGTAAGCTTGTTGATTGAGTTAGGTTCAGTCATCGGTTCTAATAATTTAAAATATAATTAAATAAGTACATATTTGTTTGGGTATGCAAACTACATATTTAGAAAACAAATATTTTTTTCAACCGATTTTTTTATTAACAATTTCTTGTTAATCATTCAATGACATAATTTATGGCGACAGTCATGTCTCCTAAAAAATTTCCCGACCCCATCGGGGTCGCAATCATGTTGCCGGATGTCCCTGCAGAATTTTCCCGACCCCATCGGGGTCGTAATCTTGTTGCCCCGCTAAGCGGAATTTGCAATTCCGCTTCACCAGTGGCGGCATTACAAATGCGCCAAGCGGAGATGAGGAGATGCTGAACCGAATAATCTGTGAAATTTTCCCGACCCCATCGGGGTCGCAATCATGTAGCCCGATGCCCCCGCACAATTTTCCCGACCCCATCGGGGTCGCAATCTTGTTGCCGGATGTCCCCGCAAAATTTTCCCGACCCCGAAGGGGTCGCAATCATGTAGCCCGATGTTCCCGTACAATTTTCCCGACCCCATCGGGGTCGCAATCATGTTGCCCGATGCCCCCGCACAATTACAGACCCCATCGGGGTCGCAATCATGTAGCCGGATGTCCCCGCACAATTTTCCCGACCCCAAAGGGATCGCAATCTTGTTGCCGGATGTCCCCGCAAAATTTTCCCGACCCCGTAGGGGTCGCAATCATGTAGCCCGATGTTCCCGTACAATTTCCCCGACCCCGTAGGGGTCGCAATCATGTAGCCCGATGTTCCCGTACAATTTCCCCGACCCCATCGGGGTCGCAATCATGTTGCCCGATGTTCCCGTACAATTTCCCCGACCCCATCGGGGTCGCAATCTTGTTGCCGGAAACCCCTGCACAATTTTCCCGACCCCATCGGGGTCGCAATCATGTTGCCGGATGTCCCCGCACAATTTCCCCGACCCCGTAGGGGTCGCAATCATGTTGCCGGATGTCCCCGCACAATTTCCCCGACCCCGTAGGGGTCGCAATCATGTAGCCCGATGTTCCCGTACAATTTCCCCGACCCCGTAGGAGTCGCAATCATGTAGCCCGATGTTCCCGTACAATTTCCCCGACCCCGTAGGGGTCGCAATCTTGTAGCCCGATGTTCCCGTACAATTTCCCCGACCCCGTAGGGGTCGCAATCTTGTTGCCGGAAACCCCCACAAAATTTTCCCGACCCCATCGGGGTCGCAATCTTGTTGCCGGAAACCCCCACAAAATTTTCCCGACCCCATCGGGGTCGCAATCTTGTTGCCGGAAA
>Ga0247841_10007091_pt1 | contig 16830 bp, 15 predicted proteins | sample LaCruzMarch2015__2_FD_192410 | JGI IMG/M metagenome (GOLD analysis project Ga0247841, IMG submission 192410) | Freshwater microbial communities from meromictic Lake La Cruz, Castile-La Mancha, Spain - LaCruzMarch2015_18m | ecosystem: Environmental > Aquatic > Freshwater > Lake | place: Spain... | reverse complement strand
TATTTCAAATATATTAAAAAAAAGTTGAAAATAAAAAATTGAAAAAAAAAAAATATAATAATTAATTTAATTTAAAGAAATATTTTCTTATATAAATAATATATACAATGAATTCTCAAAAGTACGCAATTGGAATTGACTTGGGCACCACATACAGTTGTGTAGGTGTTTACAAAGATGGAGGAGTAGAAATTATTGCCAACGATCAAGGTAATAGAACTACACCATCTTGGGTGGCTTTTACACCTGAAGGAGAAAGATTAGTAGGAGATGCAGCCAAAGCGCAAGCATCAGCGAACCCCACTAATACAATCCATGACGCCAAAAGATTAATGGGAAGAAAATTTAATGAGCCTGCTATTCAACATGAGATTAAGACTTTTCCCTTTAAAGTTGTGGAAAATCCAAAAACAGGAGGTTGTTTAATACAAGTTCAATACAAAGAAGAAACTAAATCATTTACCCCTGAAGAAATTTCTGCAATGATTTTAGGTAAAATGAAAGAAATTGCTGAATCATTCTTAGGAACTAAAGTAACAGACGCAGTTGTTACTGTTCCAGCTTATTTCAATGACGCACAACGTCAAGCAACAAAAGATGCAGGTATAATTGCTGGGCTTAATGTGCTAAGAATTATAAATGAACCAACTGCCGCTGCTATTGCTTATGGTTTAGATAAAAAATCCAAAGAAGAAAATGTACTTATATTTGATATGGGAGGTGGAACACATGACGTTTCCTTATTAACTCTTGATGAAGGTATTTTTGAAGTAAAGGCAACAGCTGGACATCCACATCTAGGTGGAGAGGATTTTGACAATCGTATGACTGAATTTGTTGTCCAAGAATTTAAAAAGAAATCTAAATTAGATATTATTGGAAATCCAAGAGCAATGAGAAGAGTTAAAACTGCTTGTGAAAGAGCCAAAAGAACATTATCATCTGCAGCTACGGCTAACATTGAAATTGATGCTCTATCGGAGGGTGTTGATTGTAATGTTACTATTACTAGAGCAAAATTTGAAGACTTATGTGGAGACTATTTTAGAAAAGGTATGGAACCTGTAGAAAAAGTTTTACAAGATGCCAAAAAATCTAAATCACAAGTTGATGAAATTGTACTTGTTGGTGGTTCAACACGTGTTCCAAAAGTTCAACAATTATTGAGTGAATATTTTAATGGAAAAGAATTATGTAAAAGTGTAAATCCAGATGAAGCTGTTGCATACGGAAGTGCGATTCAAGCTGCTATTTTAGCAGGTCATGGTGATGATAAAACTAATGAAATTTTATTACTTGATGTATGTCCTTTAACTTTGGGAATTGAAACAGCAGGTAATATTATGACACCAATGATTAATAGAAATACTGCTATCCCATGTAAAAAGACCCAAACTTTCTCAAATTATGCTGATAATCAACCCGCTGCCACTATCCAAGTGTTTGAGGGTGAAAGAAAATTTACAAGAGATTGTAATAAATTAGGAACTTTTGATTTGACTGGATTACCTCCTGCACCAAGAGGAACCCTTCAAATTGAAGTGACTTATGATTTAGATGCTAATGGTATGCTTACTGTTACTGCTTGTGAAAAATCTTCTGGGAAATCTCAAAATATTACAATTAAAAATGAAAGAGGTAGGCTATCTGATGAAGATATTGAAAAAGCTATTAGAGAAGCAGAAAAATTTAAAGATGAAGATGAAAAAATGGCCAAAAAAGTTGAAGCCAAAAATGAACTTGAAGGACTTGTTTATAGATCCAAAAATTCTTTAAATGATGATAAACTTAAAGATAAAATTAGAGAAGCAGATAGGACTGAATTGGAAGCCAAAATTAAAGAAACACAAGAATGGATGTATGCTCACTTAGATGCAACTACTGAAGAATATCAAGCTAAAACAAAAGAATTTGAAACTGTATCTCATAGAGTATTTAGTGCAGGAAGTCAACCAGGAATGGGAAATATGAATGGTATGGATGGACAAATGCCTAATTTTGATCCTGCACAAATGGAAGAAATGTTATCCAAAATGAGCCCTGAAGAACGTGCTAAATTAGAAGAATTAGCTAAGCAACAAATGGGTGGTATGAATATGGGTGGTATGAATATGGGTGGTATGAATATGGGTGGTATGGGAGGTTTTGACCCATCTACACGTTCATCTGGAAATGTTAATAATGATTCTAAGCCAACAGTGGAAGAAATTGATTAAGATAATTATCATAAAATATACTTTTTTCTAAATCAAATATTAAATTTTTATTTGTATAAATTAATTAAGACAAATTCATAACATCAAAACTTCATTACATAACAGATGAATATTGAGATAATTTGTATATACTGGATAATAACAATGATAAAAGCAAAAAAAAGAAATTACATTCAGTTTTGATATTAAAAAATAGAAAATAAACATCATAGTTGTATAAATCGTAATGAAAATGCAGCTAATCATGTGATAAAAAAATAGTAAATTATCATATAAAAAGTCGTTCAATATAACAACAGATAGAGACTTATAGGTGCTATAATTATTTGCCAAAATAGTATTGAAGAAATAGAATTTAAAATTCATTTTAATATTGAATTAGTTAATCTTGCATCATCTGTTAAAAAAATAAAATTTAACAAAAAAAGTAAATATAATAAAAGAATTAAATTGCATGCTAAATAAATTGCAAATACTTCAATTACCTATTAAATATAAACATCTAATAAAAAATATATCTATAGGATTAAAAAAACTTATATGTTCAAAAGATTATAAATTTACAAAGGATTTTATTGGTTTGGAAGTAGAAACATATTAAAAAATCGTTCATATCAATTATTGTCTTGAAAGTTTATTTGATAATTATGTAAATAATAAAATTTTTTTATCTGCCTTAAATAGAACATATTGTAATGTTCCACAACCATATTCACAAAATCCACACACAATTCTTCCATTGTGCATCATAAAATTTTTATAATATTTTAGAATATAAACTTTTTTTTAATTATTTTTTGCACTTGTTAACATCTTTTTAGTTATATAATAATAATTAAAAAAAATATGATTTATGGATCAATATATATTATTTTTTCAATTTTTGAATTATTTTTAACAATAGATATTATGTAATATAAATTATATAATCCAAATAATAATGGCAATAACATCAAATTATTCAATTATCCAAGAATTAGGTTATGGTATGTTTGCTACAGTTTATAAAATTCAAACACCAAATAAAAAAAAATATGCGCTAAAAATTCAATATGTAAAAAAATCTGATACTAAACAAAACCTTAAATCAAGTAAATCAAATAAATCAAGTAAATCAAATAAATCAAGTGTATGGAAAGAAATAAATTTTTCAATTAATTTTGCCAACAAATATCCCAACCAATTTGTAAAATTATACGAATATGATTTTATTGCTGGATGTAAGCATAAACAAAAATATTCATTTGATATATCAACATTTTCGAATGATTTGCAAAAAAAATTTAATCAATTAAGTACATCCCAGTATTGTGTGCGTATGGTTTATGATCTGATTGATGGAAATTTATACGAACTTGATGGTGTGTTATCCGTCAAACAAATATATTCAATGATAATCCAGTTAACTTATTCAATCCAATTATTACATTCTGCTAATTATGTTCACTCCGATATACATAATAAAAATATTGGTTGGATAAAAACTAGTAAAACAACAAAAATCAAATTAGGGAAACTAAATGTTTCAACCTATGGATACATATTTAAATTAATTGATTATGGGATGGTAACAAATGGTTTAAATAAAATGACAAAAAAAGAAAAAGTTGAATTTGAAAATAATTATACAAACGAACTTGTATTATTGGTTCATTTTATGGTTGATTCCGCTATATATAATTATATTAATGAAAATAAAATTGATTTAGATTTTGATTCAGATTATAGTAAATTTAAAAAAACACGTTATTATAATCTGATACAAAAATATTCAACCATTAATGTTATTCAAATTTTTTTATTTGATATATTATTTCCAGACCAATATCAAAAAATAGCATTTGGTTCTAATTATACACATACAATACCAAGAAAATTATTTATTCCATTTGAGGATATTGAATATTTTATACTCAATTATAAAAATCCTGTTTTGATAATAAAATATTTCAATGATAAATTAAGTTAAATAAATATTTCATAAAAAAGAAAACTTTTTTGTTTAATTAATTAAATTTACATATTTTTATAGCATCAAGATGACAATATTTATGTATTAAATATATATCATTCATAATTTTTTAACTATCAACAATTAATAATTTATTATTTTATTTCTCGTACTCATTATAAAATTTTTCAATATCTACATCTACATATTTCATCTCAGTTTATCCAATCATTTTATGAGTTCCTAATGAATATTTATTATCACTAATAAGTTGACTTGTTTCATCAATAATTTTTAAATTATAGAATATTACATAATTATCAACTATTTGGTTAGTTTAATTCGTTATTATTATCATTTTCAAGATTAGGATTGCTATAAATATCTATATTTTGACTCAATGTAATATGATAATTATGATATAAAGGAAAGAAAGGAAAATATATCAAATTTTGATTTGTCACAAAATTAATTCCCCACATTTTTAATAAAATATTTTGTTTTTTTTTACTTTATTACAACACTTTTATATTGATTTAATTCAAATTGACTATTTTTTCATGTTCAGTGGTATCTAATTTAATCCATTTATTAAAATCTTGTGGTGCAAATTCAGCATTAAATTTAATTGCATATCTTGTGGGTAATATTAATTTAATCATCTATCGAGTAACTACATACATAATATTTCAAATTTTTTATTTTGTATAATGGTATTAGAGTTTGTACTGTGTAAAAATTAAAACTATAAAAATAGTTGAATTTAGGTTTGAGTTTATAGTAAAGTTAAGTACATCATAATGTGATATTTTTATTCAATTCAAGTAGAAGAACATAATTAAACCTTAAATTAAATATTTATTTGAACATTATTGATATGAAATCAATAATAATATAAACTTCAAAAGATTTTTATACATTTAGAAAAATTGAATAAAAAATAATATAAATTAATAATTTTTATTATTTATAATGTCAAAATCTGCTGAATTTATATTCAAAGAATCACAAAAAGAATTTGCTAAATCAGCACATTGTAAACATCATGATATTTATACTATTAGTCTTCCAACAATAAATAAGATTGATAATCTAGATGTTAAATGTACATTTGCAATAAATAAAATTCCAACAGATACAAAAAATAAATATTTCAGTGGATTTTGGATAGAAAGTTCTAATATTAATTACATCGGGAAAAGATGTGAATATAATCTATATAAACAAATTGAAAAGTTATATACATACAAAATAGAAAGTATAGATAATTTTTTACAAAAAATAAAAAATGAAATTTTGCCAAATTTGAAGTTAGATAAAACATTTGGTAAATTATTTTTGACAAAATCTGATGGTAATAAATCAATTCAAAAAGATAATGTATGTGAAGATATATTTGGATTTGAATATTCTAATTATGATAAATGTACTGTATGTTATGAACTAACATATACTCGCACTTCATGTTTTCATTCACTGTGTGTTGATTGTTGGAATAAAATTAAAAATAATACTTGTCCTTTGTGTAGGAGTGAACTATTGATGACATATGATGAAGACAAAGATAATGAATATAAATATGATGATGATGATATATTAAATACAACATTTATACGTGAAGATGATGAAGAAGATTTAGATGAAGAAGATTTAGAAGAAGAAGATGAATGTAGTGAAGAAGATTTAGATGATGATGAAGATGATGAATAAAAAAATTAAAAAAAATATACAACATTATTCAATATTATTAGAAAAAATAATGTCTAAACCTATATTATATTAATCATTCGTTGTTGAAACTGATGGTTTTGCACCATTAGTAAATAATTTATTAACTATATGAATTGTTGGATTTTAAGAAAAGTACATCAAATATTGTATTTGAATTTGAGTCCAATATTAAACCATAAGAAACACATAAATCTGATATTCAATACATATAAACTTTTTAGTTAAAACACGAACAAAATGAGGCTTGAAAACAACTACATACAAATCAAAAAGATTATCTAACAGTATTTGAAGATTTTAGTTCAAAACTTGTAGGTTTATCAATTAATTACAAATTGGATTGGGTTACTCAGTTCGTATGTTTTGATTAGATGTTTTTTAAATCATATTATGAATTAGCAAAATCTAATTCATCAACCATAACTATTTTTTTATGATATAGGATATCAATGTAAATGTGTTTCAACATTATTTGATTTACAAAAAAAATAATCTGACATCAAATTCAGTATCCAAATTATTCAATGAATTAGGTAAATTTGAACCAGAAAAAATCATATAGCATTGAAAGATGCAATAATTCAAGGAAAATTTTATATTTATCTTATATAAAAAATTTTAAAAAATTAATTATTTATATATCTATGTCTTTTATAAAAAAAATTTAAAAAAAAATTATAATTAAATAACTTAAGAAAATAAAACTTATAAATAATAATTATTGTTATATAAAGATGGAAAATATTCATGAACAAAACCAAGAACAAAATAAAGAACTGATCCAATCAGTACCAACCAAAACCTATTTTGATTTAGTTAAAAAACTAAGACAAATGAAAGAACAAACCGAACAAATAGAACCATCAGAACTTGTTCAAGAAGAAACTAAACCAAAAACAAGAGGATTTAAAAATGTATCTAGAACAGAAAAACAGTCTAATACAATAACACAAAATCAAACAGATACTAAACCAAGATTGCCAAGATTATCTCCTGAAGAATATCAAAAGAGATTAGTAGTATGTCAAACAGTATTTATGAATGAATTGAAAGTTTATTTGAAGGAGGAATTTAAAATCAAAGAAACTAGAGAAACAGAAAAAGATGATAAAACTAAAACCATATACAGACACAAATCAAACAAAGTCCAAATGACCAATTTGGAACAAATTCAAAGTGGTTCAAGAAGTGTGAATATTGTTCGTGTCATAAATTCTAGAGTTGAACCACACAAAATGGTATATTTTGAAAATTTACTCAAAAATAGACAAATGAACTTTATAGAACATTTGAGTGAATTCATGGATAAATATAATGTTCGAACAACCTACAAATCACTCAATACAATTTTACTTCATTCACCATATATTATAGTATAATTATTGCAATATAATAAAATGATTTGAAAAAATTAGAAAATTTTGTAAAAATGTCTGGATGTGATGACGTATGGAAATGTAAATGTGGACGTGTGTCAAAATAACAACATATGTTAAAATAGGCATTTATTTCAAGATACAAGTGCAATTATTCTTCCAAATATAAAAATGCCAATTTAGATAAGGATGATTTAAATTCAGAATAAAGTTTAAAAAAATATTAAAAATTATTCATACAAGAATCACTAATAATAATCAAGAGCAATTAATTTCAATTAAAAAAGTTAAATATGATGAAATAACACAAAAAATTATATTAGAAATTTAAGATTCAGAACAGGAAAAAACAAAAGAACAAAAAAAAATATAAATAAAAAAGGTATTATACCCGAAGGTAAATATTATATATAATAAAATAACTCATAAATTACTTATAAAATTATAAATATGTAATTATTTATATATTTTATAATAACAAACATAATTTTATTTATCAACCGATGCATAACCTACAATAGCACATGCTATTCTTTTTCCTGAATGACCGGTTGTTTTACTATCAGGAAATGAACCTTTGCCACAATCATCAGGGTCTGCATGGATTATTAATCCTCTTCCTATTATATTTGCTTCACTACCTCTTAACTTTATCATATGGTCTGTAAATTGTATAGAAACTTTTCCTTCTTCATCTGCTTCTAAATTACCTAAATCACCTACATGTCTGATTAAATCGTCTTTTCCACCATGTGTTTGATTATATGGATTAAAATGAGCACACATAGAATCACAATCTGATGTAAGATCTCCTGATTCATGAACATGAAAACCATGGATAGTTTTAGGTTCAAAACCTTCTAAATTAACATCAACCAAAACTAAATCATTTGGTGTTTCTATAAATTTTACTGTACCTTTAATTGATGAATTTGAAAAAAAAGCAATTGCCTTAATTGATTCTGTGTTAAAATTTTTATCATCTACAAGGATACCACCTTTAAAATTATTTTTTAAATCAAAATATTTTGACTTGTATTTATTGTATTTTTTTTTATACACGTATTCCATTAATTATTAGTTAAAATATAAAATATATATACAATCATTTTATATTTAAAATTTTTTTTTTAATTTATATTTATAATTTATATTTATGAGTGAATTTAATTTAGATGATAAACAATTTTTTGTGATTGGTGCACATGGATGTACACCTTCTGAACTTAAAAAAAAAGAAGATAGTACTGAGTTTTCATCTGATAGATTTTTTACTGTACCTTCCAATTTTATGATTGTTTATTTAACATCAAATGGAGTTCAATCACAAGGAAGTAAAAATATTCCATTTATAAAAAATTTATATGATTATAATAATGAATTTTTCAAATATATATTTAATCCTGCAAATTATGAATTAAATTTAGATAAAATAAATCCATCAAGTTATAGACATAGAGATTTTTTTAAATCTTTACCTTTTTATTCAAACTTTAACTATTTATGTAATTTTGAATTATATCCACCAGGCGTACCTTGTCCTTTTACAAAGTTAATTTTTTCTGATATTTGTTCTTTGAATTCAAGTACAAGTTGTTATTTTGAAGGAATAACTACATTAGATAATATTGTCACTCAATCTGATTATGGTAAAAGATTAAATTTTAAAAATCAATCAAATATTCTACATCCTAAACAACATTTGAGAAATAAAGAAGGTTGGACATATACTAATGAATTATTAGATGTTTTAATAAAAAAATTTGGTATTGAAGGGGGTGTATTTTTTATATCAGCATGTAGAGCAGAATTTTTTACAAATAAAACAACAGGAAACCCCCAGATTGTAGATTTACACCCTATTTCTAGAAATTGTGGTGATATTATATATGATTTAGCATTTGTTGAAAATTTATTATCCAAATATCCTGAATCAATAAGTTCACTTGGAAATGTACAAAATAGATTAAATGTAAGACACAGAAGAAAAACAGAAATAGATAGAATTATATTTGAAACTTATAGACAATCAAATGAATATTACAATAAAAATTTTGCGAATGAATTTTATAAATATTTATCTGTATTATCAGGAGAAGTTAATATATGTGTTAATTTCAAAAAAATAACAATAAAATATGATTTGATAGATTTAGATAATATAAAAAAATCATTACTCACAATTATAGATAGCAAATTTATTGAATTTAGAAAAGTATTGATTAAAAGACCTAAAGAAATATTAGAATGTAATAATATAGCATCATACACTAAATTTAGTTATATATATAAATTTGTATTTTATTTTATCTATAAATATAGTGAATTACCGGATGAAAATATTTTTATAGAATTTTGGAACTGGTTTAATGTGAATTCTTCTGATATAGATTTTAATGAAGAAAATGAAGAACTGATGGAAGTAAAAAAAAAAATAATGACTCAAAGAATTAATAATTATATTCACAACTTATATAATTTTATGATAATTGGTGGAAATATTATAAATAATGTGGATTATAAAAATAAATATCTTAAATATAAGATAAAATATATTGATTTAAAAAATAATTTAAAAAAATAAATTTTATCCAAAATCATTTTGTTTAAATACAACCTAATTTTTATTTTTCCTTTTGGAACAATGATCTTCTATATTCTAAACAATTTGCTTTCAATGTTAAATTTGTTTATACAATAGCATATTCCAACATATATTGTGTTAATATTCATTTATTAAAAATGTTGCGGATGAACCTAACATATAAACTGTTGAAAATACATTATCAGAAACACCCAATTTTTTATGTTTATTATAATATTTACCGTTGTGTATAATATTATAATTATTAATTATATCGATATTATTATTTTCTACAAAGACAAATTGTTGTGTAATATTATTTGTAGAATTTGTAATATTTGTTGTATTTATTGTATATGTTATATTTGTAGAAGGTATAAAAATACAATAGATATAATGATGACAAGACAATATTCAAGTTATACTTTAAGACTTTCACCAAATATTGTTAATTTTAATATTTTATATTTGTCTATCATTGGACAGGAACAATGAGAAATACAAGATTATCTTATATTGACTTTAGTTCCTATTATAGTGCTAATGCTAATAGAACTATTTGCATTAAAACTAACTCTGAAATATATCCTTCTCCATATTCAAATCCTGTTTTTATTAACAAAGTAAAAACAACAGTTGAAGACTTAAATACTCAATACAAATTTTAGGTGGATTTATCAACATGTAATAAAATAATAAAATCCAATAACACATTTTTATTTTGATATAAATATTATTTGTTTAATAAATATTTATCATATAAAAAAATAAACATATAAAGTATCATAGAAAACTAATGAGTTTTTATAATATAATTAAAAATTTAAATATTAAAAATAAAAATACTATATTAACAAATCAAGATAGAATACAATTATATTCATCAATAAAATTAATTTCAAATTATATTAAAGGTGAAACAAGTAAATTTACAAAATCAGAATTGAGTGAAATAATTAGCGGATTAAATTTTTATCTTTCAAATAAACTTGACAGTAATACAAGGAAAATAAATTTTAAATCTCAATCAATTGAATTAGATTCAGAACAACATTTAATAGTAATATCAAGACCAGACCAAAATCAAAGAATTATAGCAGGTGCGGGTAGTGGAAAAACAACAACAATCCTTTGCAGAGTTAAATATTTATTGGATAATTTTGTATGTCCTGATAGAATACTTATTTTAACGTTTAATCGAGATTCAGCACAAAATATTCGTTCACGTGTTGATGATTTATTTGGTTTTCCTGTCAAACTTAATATTTATACAATAGATGCTTTTTGTTGTAAATTGATGTATGCTTATGGAGAAACAAATACACTAAATACTTTATCAACACAAAATAAATTTAGACCGGTTAAATCATTATCTGAATATTCGGCTGTTGGATTAGAAATAATGAAATTATATGGTAAGGAAATTTCAACTCAATATACTCATATATTTTTTGACGAATTTCAAGATGTAAATGATATTCAATTCAGGATGTTGAAAATTTTTGTTGACAAAGGTTCTTATTTGTCAGTAATAGGCGACGATTGTCAAAATATATATCAATTTAGAGGAACAAATAATTATTATATGGTTAATTATGATACAATAATTCCTAATTCATATACATATAAATTAACCACCAATTATCGTTCCACAAAATTAATTGTTGATATGGCGAATGATTCAATTGAATGGAATTCAAATCGTGTAGAAAAAACTATGAAATCTCATAAATCAATTAAAAAAAATAAATTAATAAAAATAAAAGAGGAAATAAAACCAAAATTAGTTGTTTGTGGAAGTGAAAACTATAAATACGAATATATTATTAAAAAAATTTCTAAACTTGTTGAATTAGGATATTCATATGGTGATATAGCGATTTTCTCTCGCAATACTTATCCCTTAAAATGTATGGAAACTGAATTAACGAGACATTTGGTTCCTCATGTAGCATTAATTACTGATAAAAATTCGGATGATACAAAAAAATTAATTGACCCACAAAAAATTGCTCTTACAACAATTCATAAGGCAAAGGGACTCGAATTTAGTATAGTTTTCATTATTGGATTTTCACACACACACTTCCCTGAACATTTAAACAATAATATTAAAAATATTGAGGAAGAAAGAAGATTATTTTATGTTGGAATAACTAGGTCTAAACAATATTTGTTTATGATAAGTTCAGTAAATGAAATACCATTAAGTATATTTCTTAAAGAAGTTGAAAATCATATACAATTAAGTTATTATAAAACAGATACAAAATATTCACGAAGCGATATATTTAATTCTACTGATACAGAATCTACGTTAAAATTAATATATGGTGTTAATGAATTAATAAGTTCACTTCAATACCCAGACTATGAAGAATTAAGAAAAAAAAATTTGATTATTGGAATTGCTCCTGAAGTTAAAACTATATTTGAAACAAAACTTCAGTGGTCTCAAGATATAAAAAAAGGAGCATTTGAACCAGATTTTGGTGAATTTGTAGATAGATATATAATGAGAGGTATTTGCATAGGGTTAGGATTAGATTTTATTGATGTTGATACTGAATTTATTATCCACCAAGATATTAATTCAGTGGATAATAAATTAATTGGAGAATTTGATAATGTGGTTAATAATATTGTTGATAATAAAATAAATTTTGGTTTATTAAATAAATTAGGACTTAATTATAAACAATTGAATAAAATAAAATCAGGTGAAGATAGGGTTAAATTAATGGTTAAAAAAATGAAGGAACAAAATTTAATTAGAAATTTTACATATCCGCCTAATATTGTGGCTAGAATAAAATTAGCATATGAGAAGACACAAGATTTGGGTAAACTTAATAATACAGATTTAGAAGAAGATATATATTGGATTAGTTTATGTAGAAATTTTAGACTTGAAAGAACAAGATTAGCATATAAAAATATTTTTAATTTGATAAAAAAAAATTTATATATTGGTTTAGAAAATATAACTAAAAATTCTTTAATTTCATCCACAAATTTTAATACGGTGAAATCTAGAGCAGATTATTATATTAAAAAATATAATGATTTAACTCAATTTGAATTCCCCAAATGTAAAATATCATTAGAACATAAATTTAAAAATAAACAAAAAAAAAATTGCTCTATACTTGGTGAATTAGATATTATTGTATGGGATGGAGATAAAAAAACTTGGACATTGATAGATTTTAAATGTTCTGAAAGTGAATATAAACTTGAATGGGAACTTCAGTTATTAACTTATTATAGTTTAATTAGGATGGGTAATATTTATTCTAATATATCAATTGGTCAAATAGGAATAATAAATTTATTAGATGGTAAAGAATATTATTTAGATATTTCAGATTCTTATGATTTTATTGAATTAATAGAATTCTATCAAGAAAAAATTCAATTAGATCAATTGTCAATTAGACAAAAACCAGATTTAGATTATATTATTCAAACTAATTCATCAACTAATAATATTATTAAATCAAATTCAACAAATAAACTGGTAAAACATAAATCAATTATTTATAATGGTGTAACTAATAAATTATCAGGTTTTATTATGGTTTTGGATACTGAAACAACAGATTTTGCCGGAGATATTATTCAACTTGCTTGGATAATTTCAAATCCAAATGATAAATATAAAATTATTAAAAAGTCAAATAGATTTATTAAAGATAGAATTTCATCCACTAAATCATTAAAAATACATAATATATCTGTTGATAAATTGAGAACTGATGGAATTGATTTTTATTTAGTAATGAAAGAATTTATCAAAGATTTAGAGTCAGTTAATAAAATTATTGGACATAATATATCATTTGATTTGAGAATGATAATAAATAATTTGAGAAAATTTAATATCAATGTTATTGATGAAGAAACCAAAAAATATATTTTTAATATTTTTGATGGTTATAATATTGAATGTACTAAAAAATTGTCTGTAGGGAAATCATTAGAAAAATTATATTTAGATCTGTTTGGTGAAAATTTTTTAGGAGCTCATGATGCAATGGTTGATGTTGAGACTACTCTTGATTGTTATTTACAATTGGTTGAACTGAAAAAACAAAATGAAGAAAATATTAAATGTAAGCAAATAGATTTGATCTTATAAAAATTATGCAATTATATTATAGCAAATTAATTTTAAAATTTTTGTTATTTGTTTTGAAGATATTTATTTACATATGTGTAAATAAAAGCAAATAATAATAATTTTATACATTGGATGAATTATAACTAATATACATTATTTTTGCAATTTGAACGCTTTATACGCTATTATTTATTGGAAATTCAGATGCAAGTTCAGTTTCATCACTTGATGACTGATTTGGTGCAGTTGGAATTGTAATAACTTTATTATTTGGTATCACTTCAGTATTTGCTATCATTATATTATTTGGCATATGTCAATTGTTTGCCAATAATATTTTTAATAGATCATAATTATCGTTAGGAAGTTTATTATCATTTTCAATTGATTCAACAATTTTTTGATACTCAGAATAAACGCAAACAAATGAAACAACAAATAATATTAAAAATGCAAATCCAACTTTTGATCATGTACTCGTTTCTTGTAATTTCATACATCTATCTGTGTTTGGATCAAATGCAATATTTTAAATTGCATTAAGAGCAAATCTTTACCCCAATGTATTTAAATAATCTAATTTTGAAACAAAAAGATGTCATGTTTCCGTATTGCAAATATAAATTCCTCCATTTACATTAAAATATCTAAAAATATTATGTGTTTTTAAACACAATTCTGTAACTAATAACACTTTTCTTAATATTTGAATTTCTACCAACATATAATCAACCAGAAAAATAACAAGAACTGCCAATCATTAGAAACAAAAATGATACACAATAAAATAATTATATAATATGCTCTAGTTTTATATAATAACATTTGCTATTTCTTTCACGAAAATATATTTTATAATGTGATAAAGTAAAAACTTAAACTTAAATTATTATATTTTGAAATCTACGATTAATTTCATCAAAATACTCATCTTATATATTTGTATTTGCATATACTATCATTTTAATTTTATTATTTTCAATGGAATGAATTTAAAATTCAAGTATTGTACTATTTTTTGTTTTTATTGACATTTTTATTGCTTTTATACTATTTGTAAACACAATAAATACTAATAAATTTTATTTTTTTTGAATATGACAAAAAAGTGATTTAATATTTATATGATTTATTTTATTAGTTAATCAATTAATAATTAAAAATGTGTAATACTTCATCCAATAAAAATGAACAATTAATAACAAATAATAAAGATATTCATAATAATCAACCAAATAAAATAAAAGTAAATAATATTGATAACAAACAAAAAAATAATAAACATGTATATAAACTTGGTCAAAAACCAAATAGTTTTAAAAAATTTAAAAAAAATCTAAAAAAACAAAATGAAGGAAATGAAGAAAAAGAAAAAAATTTAATAAATAATGAAGAAATATTCAATATAAAAATGAACAATAAAAATACAGAAAATATCAATACCAAACCAATAAATAATGATTATGAGCATGAAAATAAAATAGACAATCTTATTTCTTCAAAATCAGATACTTTAATTAGAAATGAAATAGATGAATTTGAAATGTTTAGGATGAAAATTATATCAGATGTATCAATAGATGAAGATATAAAGAAAATTTTAATTCAAAGTAGAAAAGAACAAATGGATAAATTTGAGTCAAAAACAAAAAATAATATAGTAAATGCTTTTCGTTCAGGTATTGTATCAATTTTAATAGTAAGATTAAGAAATGAAAATTATGTTAATATTAATGGAAAACAAAAAAATACTTGATTAATCAAATTGATAAATGGATTGATGGTAAAATTTCAATAATAAAATTAGAATCTGAAATATTATTTGAACTTTATGAATTGATTGATTCAATAAAAATAACATGTCCAGATATTAATGATATTGAGATAAAAAAAATTTTTGAACCTAAAAATTTAGATGATTATATTTATTTCATTGATACAATGGATTTAATTAAAACACAATCTATTAAAGAAGAACAAGAAAGAATTAATAAAAAAATAGAAAAAGAAAAGACAGAAGAAGATGAGAAAAAAAAAGAAGAAGAATATAAAGATAATAAAAAAAAATTGAAATAAAAGCAATACAAAATTTATTAGAAGTATTGATTTTAAATTTACATAATATTTACATTAACCATATATACTTTATATATTGTTATTAAGTATGTTTACTAATTAAATATAAAAATTATTAGATTACTTCATAAAAAAAATAATTAAATTATTAAATTATTTAAAAACAACATAAAAACTTAAGAATATAAATATATAATCATACACCAAAAATTTTTTTTAATAAATTGATTAAAGATACCCTTTTTTTAAAAGTATATATGGTTATTTAGATTACATATTTTATTAATTATAATATTTACCTTTGTGTATAATACTTTTTTAATAAAAAAGTATTATAATAAATTAAATTAAAAATAATATTAATAATTTAATTGTAAATTCTATATATAACAATATTAAAAATAATTATAAATTATTATTTAACACTTATCAATTTAAAAGAAAAAATCAAAAATATAAATTGAAATTTATATTAAAGGCTTGTGTTTATTTTATTTCAATTTCATGTAGTTATAAAAATTTTATTTATTTTAATCTTAATCATAATACCTTTTATAAAAATTTTTGAATCAACTTACAAAGATTTACTTAATAAATACTTATCTAAATCTAAAAATAAAATTAAACAAATATATACTGATACTTTTACTTTTTATAATAAATATAATATAGATAATGTTGAAAGAAATAAATATTTTAAAAATAAAAAAGTAATGAAGTTATCATTAATAACTAATGAAAAAGGAATACCTTTAAATATTGATTTATTTAAA
>Ga0247841_10007089_pt1 | contig 16832 bp, 19 predicted proteins | sample LaCruzMarch2015__2_FD_192410 | JGI IMG/M metagenome (GOLD analysis project Ga0247841, IMG submission 192410) | Freshwater microbial communities from meromictic Lake La Cruz, Castile-La Mancha, Spain - LaCruzMarch2015_18m | ecosystem: Environmental > Aquatic > Freshwater > Lake | place: Spain... | reverse complement strand
ACGGCCGCTGGACCTTCTGGGCTCTGACCAGATATCTGTTCTTTTTTATCCCAAAAGGTATCCGCATGGCTTTTTACACTCTCACGCACGGCAGATCAACCAAAACACCTCAGCTCAAAAACGTACCTGATTTGATGGCTCAAGCGGAGGACGCCAAGAAATCGAATCAATAATTACCACAGTCTCTCTAAATAAGAAGGAGGAGAATGATTAACAAAAAATTAATTATCAGCGTGTCGCTCGGGCTGGTCGGCGCCGCCATTGTTACGGGGTTTTCCATCACTTATTTCCAAGCGGATCGGCGTCTGCCCTCGGTTTCTTTATCCTTGTCTTCAGATCTTAATTCCGCACCGGCCGGGACCGGAAGCAAGATTGCCTTCACTGCTTCGCTTAGTTGTAGCCGTAAATCAAACAATACCGGTAAAACCATTAATTTCTCGACCAATTTCGGGACTTTATCCGCCGACCAAGGGATTACGGACAGCTCTTGCCGCTCGACGGTCTATCTAAACTCGGCGATCCCCGGCTATGCCACTGTTACGGCCAGATATAGCACGACTTCCCAGGCCAAGACTGTCAGTTTTACCGACCCGGGCGCGGTTAGTTATCTACTCTCTGACGATTTCAGCGGGACATTAAGTAAATGGATTCAAGTTTACAACGGCTATGGCACGATCGCGATTGAAAATGGCGAATTGAGCATGGCGCCAAAAGTTTCAACGCAACCAACCGAAACACACGCCCCGCTCGTAGCCGCCGGCCAAAATACTTGGAGCGATATTATTTTTACCTCCCGCATGAAAACCGTCTCCCAACTTCGTACCGGCAGCGCGCCGAATGCCTGGGAAGTCGGCTGGCTGATTTTCCGCTATACGGACGACAATCATTTTTATTATTTTATTCACAAACCCAACGGCATCGAATTGGGCAAAGAGATCTTGAACGCTCAAGGTGTGCAAGACCAGCAATACCTGGTCACCAAAACTACCCCGACTATGGTTTTGGGTCAATGGAATAATTATAAAGTCGTCTTGAAAGGCGCCAATATCAAGGTTTATATCAACGATGTTTTGGCGGCAGATTATACTGATACGAGCAGTCCTTATCTGACCGGCAAAATCGGTCTTTACAACGAAGATGCCCACACCCATCACGACGATGTGACAGTCGCGGCGAACTAGCAAGCTTGCGGCTCTGTTGAACTCACTCTTATTTGGTGCTAAGATTTAGGTGTCCAAACCAGGAATGGATGGCAGATTTTTCAGACAACAGATAATTATTTAGGATTCTTATTTACTGTCATTTCGACTCCTTGATGAAATCAAGGGCGGAGAAATCTCATGAGATCTCTCGGCTCCCCGCCTGCCCTGAGCGCAGTCGAAGGGCTCGAGATGACAAAAGGAATTATGGCAAAGTTAAGTGTTGGAGAAGTTGTCCCACTTCGCTGAGGCTACGAGGGATCGGATAGTTTGCGAACGCTTCGTATAATTAAGATTATCGAGTATGCCAAGATTATCGATAGAGGAAGTGAAACATATCGCCAAGCTTTCGCGGCTTCGATTGAGCGGGGAAGAGATCGGCAAGTATCAAGGACAGCTGTCATCTGTCCTTTCTTACGTTGAGCAATTGGGCGAAGTTAATACGGAAAATGTCGAGCCGACGGCCAATGTGACCGGACTTTCTAATATCGACCGCGAGGACAAAGTCGAGCCGTCCGGCATTACGCACGCTGACATCTCCAAAAACGCACCTGAATTTAAAGACGGTTTTTTCGTCGTACCCGGCGTCTTCGACGCCCAATAATGGATCCCAGCACCAGAGCGAAGCTCGGTGCGGGACAGGTTAAGGATTTTTCTAATTACGGATAACGAATAATTATTGTGTCATTCTGAGCAAAGCCGAAGAATCTCTGAGATCCTTCACGGAGTTTACACTGAGCTTGTCGAATGTGTTCAGGATGACAATAAAGAATGAATGATTTATACAAATTAACGCTTAAGGAAGCTTCGGACAAACTCGCTAAGGGCGAGATTAGTTCGGTTGAGCTAACCGAGAGTGTTTTTGAACGGCTCAGCGCCGTTGAGCCGTTGGTTGGCGCCTATATAACTCTTTGTAAAGAGAAAGCTTTGGAGATGGCACAGACTTCTGATGCGCGAAGAAAATCAGGCAAGATTTTGTCGGAGATTGATGGTATACCTATTGCGGTAAAGGATCTTTTTTTGACCAAGGGTGTGAGGACGACGGCTGGGTCGAAGATATTAGATGATTTCGTCCCGCCGTATGAATCGGCGGTGACAAAGAAATTATGGGAAGCTGGGGCTGTGCTAATTGGCAAAACGAATCTGGATCAATTTGCAATGGGTTCTTCAACGGAAACCTCTGCCTATAATACTTCGAAAGAATTTGGTTCCACCACCAGAAATCCTTGGGATTTGAGTAGAGTGCCTGGCGGATCTTCGGGTGGGTCGGCCGCTGCGGTGGCGGCAGATGAATGCATTGCGGCAGTCGGAACTGACACCGGTGGATCAATCCGTCAGCCAGCAAGTTTTTGCTCAATAACTGGCCTCAAACCAACTTACGGTCGCGTTTCCCGCTACGGTACAATCGCGATGGCATCTTCGCTTGATCAGGCAGGGCCAATGACCAAAACGGTCGAAGATTCAGCAATATTGCTCGATATCATTTCCGGATACGATGGGAATGATTCGATAAGCTCGGACAAAGAGGTGCCAAGTTACGCCCGAAGTTTACGGTCGACAGTTGACGGTTTACGGATCGGGGTGCCGAGGGAGTTTTTTGGCGAAGGGCTGGACACGGAAGTCGCGGAAACAGTTAAAAACTCGATAAATACGCTAAAATCTCTCGGAGCATCGATCGTCGATGTATCGCTACCGATGGCGCATTATGCCCTGGCCGTATATTACATCCTGATGCCGGCCGAAGTGAGCTCAAATCTGGCTCGATATGATGGAATACATTACGGTTTCAGCCCTTTGAAATGTCATCCTGAGCGAATAGCGAAGGATCTCGGAGATTCTTCGGCGTTGCCTCAGAATGACAAATTAACTTTAGAGGAAGTTTATTCAATATCTCGAGCTGAGGGTTTCGGAGCGGAGGCGAAACGCCGTATTATGTTGGGGAGTTATGTCTTATCCGCTGGCTATTATGATGCTTATTATAAGAAAGCGCAAAAGGTTCGCACTCTAATCAGAAAAGAATTTGATTCCATTTTTGAAAAAGTTGATATTCTAGTAACACCTGTTTCTCCTACCCCTGCCTTCAAATTTGGTGAAAAATCAGCCAATCCTCTCGCAATGTATTTATCAGATATATTAACAGTGCCGGTCAACCATGCTGGAATCCCGGCCATCAGTATCCCCGCCGGATTTACAAAGGACAATTTGCCGGTCGGATTACAAATCATCGGGCCGATGTGGGGCGAGCAGGCGATATTGAATGTCGGATATGCGTTTCAACAGAATACGGATTTTCATTTGCGAAAACCGCAAATATAAAAATCCGAAATTCGAATATCGAAATCCGAAACAATCTCAAAATCTAAATTTTTAAAATTAAAAACTTGGAGAATTGTCATTTGTTTGGGATTTGGTGCTTCGAATTTGGAATTTACTAACGGAGTTAGTCAATGGGCAAGAGATCACAATTAAAACGCGAGAAAAAGCAGCAAGTCGAGAAAGAGCGGAAGGAAATCGTCCGTCAGCTTGAAGCTGTCCATTATCCCTGGGAATCTTTCTGGAAAAGGGTCGACTTTTGGGTTTATTTGGTCTGCTTCGCCTTGATAATTACTTTTCCTTTTATAAAACATGATTCATTAATTATTGGAGATCAGGTGGTCATACATACATCAAAAGGCGATATCGAAATCGAATTTTATGGCAAAGATGCTCCCAAAACGGTGGAGAATTTCCAGCTCCTGACCAAGGAAGGGTATTACAATGGCCTGACCTTTCATCGGGTGATAAAGGGCTTTATGATTCAGGGCGGTGATCCGACCGGTGACGGCACCGGCGGTGAAAGCGCCTGGGGCGAGCCGTTCAAGGACGAAATCAATCCAAGCTCACTTGGTCTGACGCAGGACGCCATCAGTAAGCTGGTTGAGAAAGGCTACAATTTTGACTACGGTCTCAATTCTCACAAGATGCTGAAAGGCTCCATTGCCATGGCCAATTCCGGCCCGGATACAAACGGCAGCCAATTTTTTATCGTAACGGAAAAAGATCAGCCCCATCTGGACGGCCAGCATACCGTCTTCGGCCATGTGACCAAGGGGCTGGATGTGGCAAAAGCGATTTCTGAAGTTGAGGTTGATGAAAACGATAAGCCAGTCGAGCCAGTGTATATTACTTCAGTAGAGCTGAAGTAATGTCTTTCGGCAACGGTAACGAAGCCCGTATCGTTCAAAGTCAGCCGTCTGACGTAACCGAACATCGAAACGGGCGTCGTAACCGATAAACGCTAAACGATTAATATGATGACCAATCGTTCCCCCAAAAACAATCCCACTATCTTAGAGACAATCATTGTCGGTATTTTCAAGGCGATTTGGTTTTTGCTGACCCTACCGTTCAGAGGATTCAAGAGAGTCAAGAAGGGGCTAGGTGTCGAAGAGAGAAATTATATCACTGGCAAGCGGCTGGAAATTGAAAAAATGTTGAATTCGGACAAACAAGCTGAACTCTGCCACGCCGTGATCGAAGCGGACAAGCTGGTTGATTACACTTTGAAAACCAAGGGTTATGCCGGTGAGACTTTCGCTGATCGCCTGTGCAGCGCCCAAAACTTTATAAATCCCACGCTGTATAATAGTATATGGCAAGGGCATAAAGTCAGAAACCAGATCGCACATGAACAAGAATTACGAATTATGAATAACGAATTACGGGACGCTGCAGGGAAATTGTTGAATTATTTAAAAAATTTATAGAATGTCATTCCAAACTTGATTTGGAATCTATACAAATAGTAACTGGATCCTGAATCAAGTTCAGGATGACAAAGAGAAATAATGACAGAATTAAAAACCAAGATGGATTCGACTACGCTCATCACCAAAATTGGCTTGGAAATTCATGTCCAGCTCAAAACCAAGAGTAAGATGTTTTGTGGTTGCGACAACCAATCCTTCGCTGAAGCTACGGATGGTAAGCAATGCGCGGTCGAACCAAACACTCTAGTCTGTCCGGTCTGCCTCGGTATGCCCGGATCATTGCCGGTGGCGAATAAGCAGGCGATCGAGTGGACGATCAAGACGGGATTGGCTCTTAATTGCGAGATTCCCAAGATCGCTAAATTCGATCGCAAACATTATTTTTACCCCGATCTGCCGAAGGGCTATCAGATTTCGCAGTACGACGAACCGTTTTGCATTGGCGGTTACGTCGAATTAAACGGCTCTGTCATCTCGAGCCCCGAAGGGGACCCTTTGGGTCGAGTCGAGAGATCTTTTGAAAAGATTTCTCCAACAACTTCGTTGGGTCGAAATGACAATGTTATAAAGATAAATTTAACACGTATTCATCTCGAGGAAGACGCCGGTAAATTAATTCATAGAGACGGCAAAAGCTTGGTTGATTTGAATCGTGCCGGTACACCGCTGATGGAGATCGTGTCGGAGCCCGATATTACTTCGCCCAAAATGGCCGGAGATTTCTTGCGTAAATTGCAAAAAATCGTGCGTGACCAGGTTGAAGTTTCAGACGCCGATATGGAAAAAGGGCATCTGCGCTGTGATGCGAACATCTCGCTCTGCGAGAACTCAAAACTTAAAACTCAAAACTCAAAAGTAAGGATGAGTCCTATTATAGAAATTAAAAACATTAATTCATTCAAATTCGTTGAAAAAGCATTAGCTTTGGCTGAAGAGAAACTGAAAGCAGAATACGTGGATTGGCCGGAGGGAAAATCGAAAGAGACATGGGGCTATGATTCGGTCAACAACAAAGTATATCTCCAGCGCCGCAAGGAAGAAGCGGCCGACTACCGCTATTTCCCCGAGCCGGATTTACCGCCGTTCGATTCGACCAAATTAAATCTAGAAGAATTGAAATCGGGCACGAAAGAAAGTCATGACGAGAAAACACAGAGATTGAATCAGATCGGCGTGGCTGGACAATACGCCTCAATTCTTGTTTCTGATCCCAAAAAATGTCAAACATTTGAAGTACTTAATAACAAGACCGAAGGAAAACATAGCGCCAAAGCGGCGAAATTGGTCGCCGAATTCACTATCGATGAATCAAAAATTGATGAATTCGCTCACTTAATATCTAAAGAGCAAGATTTCCAAAAAAGCATTCTTGTAAGAATCATTGAGCTTATTAATTCCGGTAAATCTGCCAACGAAGCGATCGCCTCAGTTGAGGGCGGTCTTATGAACGAAGATAAATTAAATGAAATTGTAGCAAAAGTGTTGAAATCCAATCAGGCCGAATTATCCCGCTATAAGTCAGGCGAAAAAAAACTTTTTGGCTTTTTTATGGGGCTTATTATGAAGGAAACAAACAATTCAGCTAATCCTCAGGAATTAAGTCGAATATTAAAAGAGAAATTGGAGCAAAAATGAAAAAGGCAAAGGAACTGAGAGCCGAACTTTTGAAAACGATGATTTCGCTGGCCACGGCTGGTTTTGGCCTGGTGGCGGCGTTGGCTTGGAACGACGCAATCCAGACCATTATCACAGAATTGCTTCCCACCGGCTCAGGCGTTATTTCCAAAGTTATTTACGCGGTAGTGATAACAACGCTGGCAGTAATTATTACATATATCTTGGGCCGCATGATCCAGGAGACGAGCATCGAAGAAGATACAAGCAAAAAGTGATAATTACCACTGTTACGTAATTCAATTCATCTCGTCATTGCGAGAGGCGTCGAAGCAATCTTTACGAATAGATTGCCGCGGTCGTTCAGGCGACCTCGCAATGACAATAGTGCAGTAGTGATATAATGATATCTGTTTCGGAATAATTTTAGTTAATAAATAGATAGGGAGGAAAATGGATTACCCGATTCTAGTACAAGCGTTAATCGTGATCGCGATCATCGTCGGCATAATGATGACTGTCGTTCTGTGGAGGGCGATAGGAATAATGAACGATTTTAGAACAGCAAGCGGCATCGTCTTGAAGAGAATAAAGGAGATCGACCAAACGATAGAGGACGCCAAAGAAAGAGTCAACTCATTTATCGAAACGGTCAGAAACTTCATTTTTTCGTTCGAATTTATGAAAGTAATTAAAGAAAAAATAGAAAAAGGCTCAAAAAGTGAGCCGGAAAAGGAGAATCATGAGTAAGGACAATGGAGGCAAGTTTTTCCTAGGAGCGCTGATTGGAGCGGCAGCCGGAGCGATTGCCGGGATTTTATTTGCGCCCAGAAGCGGTAAAGAAACCAGAAAAATTATTGGCGATAAGGCCAAGGATTATGCCGTCAAAGGCAAAGAAACTCTGAATCGGGGCAAGGAAATCGCAAAAGAAAAAATTCATCAAACAGCGGAAAAAATCGCTGAAAAAACAAAATAATTAAACAGGATCGTAGAGGGACTATGAAAAAGATTGAGTATGACGACCCACAAATGGGTAGGTTTGCGAATCACCGCAAAAATCGAGTCATCAAGACTTTTGTTGCGGTTTTCATAATAATATTCATTTTGATAGCCGGCGCTGTTGGCGGCGTGTCGGGTGTAATCGCGCTTTCTCTAAACGATGGTAAATGGGCTGACAAGCTTGGTTTGCCGTTCAAGAATTTGGCCATTCCTACAACCAAGACGGAAAAAATTATTGTTGAAGAATCGAACGCAATCATTGATTCAGTCAATAAAGTCTCTGATGCGGTCGTTTCCATCACGCTAAAAACGACAGTCACCAATATCTTTGGCCAAACATATCAGGCTGAGGGCGCCGGCAGCGGCTTTATCATCACCAGCGACGGTTTGGTTATTACAAATAAGCATGTGGCAAATGACACTTCTGCGACCTATACCGTTATTACCAAGGATGAGAAAACTTATGACGCTAAGATCCAATCCGTTGATCCGTTCAATGATATCGCTGTCCTAAAAATTGACGCCCGCAATCTGCCGGTAGTTGAGTTGGGCGATTCCGATCAACTTAAAGTTGGGCAGTGGGTGGTGGCGGTCGGCAACGCTTTGGGGCAATTTCAAAACACTGTTACGGCCGGGATCATTTCGGCCAAGGACAGGAAGATTGACGCAACAGATTCGAGCGGTAGCTCCGCAGAAACTTTGAGTGGCCTATTGCAAACAGATGCGGCTATCAACTCAGGTAATTCAGGCGGACCGCTAGTCAACCTATTGGGCCAAGTTGTCGGCATCAATACAGCGGTTGCCGCTGGAGCGCAGGGAATTGGTTTCGCCATCCCTATTAATGAGGCGAAATCAGCCATCGACAGCATCAAGACATCCGGCCGGATTATCCGTCCCTATCTCGGAGTCCGCTACCTGGAATTGAACAAGGCGATTGCTGACGAAAATGGCTTGTCAGTCGACTACGGAGCCCTGATTCAAAGGGGCACCGGGTTGACCAGTTTTGCTGTTGTTCCAGGCTCACCGGCCGACAAAGCTGGCTTAGTCGAGAACGATATTATTCTGGAAATGGATGGCCAAAAAATTGACGAAAGTCACTCGCTCTTAAAGTTGATTCAAAACCATCAAGTCGGAGATACTGTCACTTTGAAAGTTTTGTCTAAAGGTAAAGAAAAAGAAGTCAAGGTGAAATTAGAAGAGAGTAAATAAGCGACGAAGTCGTCCCCGTGAAGACGGGGATCCAAAAATAGTATGATTTCACTAAAAATCCGCCCATTCAAAGGCGGATTTTTAGGTATCGTTCTAATCCGGCGAGGTCTTTTTTTAGTTCGATTTTGGCAGTTGGATAAAGTTTTTTAGCAAAAGATTTAATTTGCTTCGCGTTGCGGGGGTCGAGCTCGAGTAGAATCGCCCCGTCGGGGGTGAGGCGATTCCTCGCCTCTTCTAAAAATCGTTTAATAATCGAAGCGCCGTTGTCATTAGCAAAAATGGCATTCTTTGGTTCGAAGCTAACACTATTGTCATTTCGACCCCTCGCCTTCAGCGAGGTTGGAGAAATCTCATGAGATCTCTCGACTCCTTGCCTGCCCTGAGCGCAGTCGAAGGGCTCGAGATGACAGTCGGAAAGGGGAACGTAGGGCAGGTTGGTGATGATCAAATCAAATTTTCTATGCAAAAGCCGGTTCTGGAATAAGTCTGATCGGACAAACTTAATACTGTTCGAGCTTGTCGAGAACTGAGCATGGTTCTCCACCCCCGATGGGGAGTCGAACAATAATTTTTTTGCGTTTTTTCTAGCGACTCTCAAAGCAGCTTGGGAAATGTCAGAAGCAAAAAAGTAGAAAGTAGAGGGTAGAGGGTGGAAAGTCTGCCGCAATCTCGACACTAAAGAAATAATCATGCAGCCGGAACCGGTACCTAAATCTAGAATATTGAATTTTGAATTATGAATTATGGTTTTATTTTTATCATGCTTAATTCTTAATTCATTATTCTTAATTCTCTGAAGAGCTAGAGAAACCAGCTCTTCAGATTCTGGTCGGGGGATCAGGACATTTTTATTGACAAAAAAATCGAGACCGTAAAATTCCTTGTGGCCGGTGATGTAGGCGATTGGTTCGCCCTTTTTACGGCGAGTAATTAAGCGTCGGATTCTTGAATATTGTGCGTTAGTGAGCGGCATCTTGGGGTGAGACAGCAACAAACTCTCTTTCCCAACGACAAAATCAATCAAAATCCGAGCATCAAGCTCGGGAGAAGGGGAGGCGGAGATTAATTTAACGGTTGATGATTTATAAATTTGCGAGATATTCATATTATAAATTAACTGTCTAAGGTCTTACGGTAACGAGGCCCGTTTCGGTAACGTAATTCGGTCACGTAACCGCTCCACTTTTGACGATACGGGCATCGTAACCGATGAACGTTGGACGATCAGCTTGCTTGAGCAAGCCTCCGTGCTTGGTCTTCCGCTGTCAGCGTGTCAATAATTGGTCCGATGTTTCCGTCCATGATATTGGGCAGATTGTGCCAGGATTGGTTGATCCGATGATCAGTCAGCCGGTCTTGCGGGAAGTTGTAAGTCCGGATTTTCTCCGATCTATCCCCTGTCCCGATTTGCGATCCGCGGAGGTCACGGCGTTCTTTTTGTAACCGCTCTTCTTCGGCGGCCAATAATCTGGAACGCAAGATGCTCATCGCCTTCGTCTTATTCTTCAATTGGCTTTTTTCGTCCTGGCAGGTCACGACCAAACCGGTTGGGAGGTGGGTGATCCGGACAGCAGAGTCGGTCGTGTTGACTGATTGCCCACCATTGCCGCTTGAACGATACACGTCGATTCTTAGGTCTTCGGGTTTTATTTCAACGTCGGCTTCTTCCGCTTCGGGCAAAACGGCGACGGTGATAGCGGAGGTATGGACTCTACCCTGCTTCTCGGTTTCGGGAATCCTCTGGACGCGATGGACGCCGCTTTCATATTTCATTTTTTGGTAGATATTATTACCCTCGATCTGGAAAACTCCATATTTCAGTCCCCCAATCCCAGTCATTTGTGAAGTTATCATATTTGTTCTCCAACCGACACGTTCAGCAAATCTAGTGTACATCCGTAAAATTTCGGCGGCAAAAAGCTCAGACTCGTCTCCGCCGGTGCCGGGACGGACTTCGATAATAGCGTTTTTCGAGTCATTTGGGTCTTTGGGCAAAAAGGTAATTTCTAACTCCTTTTCTAATCGTTCTTTTTCTTTTTGCGCAGATTCTAGTTCTTCTTTCGCCAATTCTCTAATCTCGGCGTCTTCGGAGTTGGCCAATTCCGAGCTCTCGGCAATATTTTTTTCCACCGAAAAGTAATGTTTGATAGTACGTACGATTTCTTCTAATCCGGATTTTTCTCTCGATATTTTTGTCACTTCGTTGGAATCAGCCAAAATAGCCGGATCGCTTAATTTCGACTCGAGCGCATTGTAATTGTCTAAAATGGATTGTAATTTGTCGGTATTCATAACAGGAATGATTAAAATGTTTGTCATTCTCGGGCAGGATGAGCCCTAACATTATAAATATTTAAGTAAGGCGAACCATGACCCGGGAATCCATGCGGCTTGTAATAGCAACCAAACTTTCTGGATCCCGGATCTCAAGTCGCAGTCCGGGATGACAGTAGTGCACACACCCCGCAGGTGTGAGGCATCTGCACCTACGGGGTGGATATTTATGGTTGGGTTACTAAAAAACCGGTCCTTACCCGAATTATATCGGGTTTTGACCGATTTTGATATATATAGAAAGCTATTTGGCGTCGGTTTTTTCTTCGGTCGTAGCGTTTTCTTCTTTTTCTTTGTCTGCCCGTTTTGCGGCGAGGACAGCAGCTTCCGCTTTCATTTTTTTCGAAGCTTCGAGCTTGGCGCGGAATTTATCGACGCGGCCAGCGGTGTCAACCAGTTTCTGTTTGCCGGTGAAAAAGGGATGGCAGGCGGAACAGACTTCAATTTTGATGTCGTCTCTGGTTGAACCCGTCACAAAAGAGGCGCCGCAGGCGCATTGAATCGTGACTTTGTCGTGATAAATTGGATGAATATCTTTCCGCATACGAATGGCTAATTTGACTAATTACTAATGGCGAATGAATCTGATTGCTTATTTGTATATTTGTATTCGATTTGTAGTTTTGTAATCTTCTGGTTACTCCTCGGATTTTAGCACAGACTTGAATTTAAGTCAACTTGGGGGTATAACGAAGATAGCGCTAACCGAAAGGGGGCGCGGAAAGGGGGTGGCGAAATGCCATCAACAGGAACCGGCTGGATCGGTTTCAGGAATAACGGGAGCGTTGTAGGTGGGCTGAATCTCTACAATTCGATCATCGAAGCGCTAGAAGCACAGGGTGGAGTCGATCACGGAAACGCAGAGTATTTCCTTTCGATCCGGGACGACTCTAGAATTCAGGCCTTTCCTTTCACTAGGCAAATGGACAGGCTCTGCTACGAACTTGCCGGCTTGCTGGCTCTGCCTGGCAGTCTGACGGATCAGACCACGGCTGTTTTCAAAGTCCGAAAGGCCTGGCTTGAGTTTTATTCCGGCTGGATCCTGGATTATGTCTATCGGAATATGATCAGCGAGGCGAAGTTCTGGGAGGAACCGAACGGTCTAATACCTGGAAGGGACAGCTGGTTTCTAACACTGCTGAGCCCGAAAAGAAGTGAAAGAGTTTTGGAGTTGCTGAATCTGGTTCGCGGAGTATATTATGGGGGTGAGCGCATCATCAGCCACTCCGAGATCGAGCCGATGTTCGTCATGGTCGCCGGCGATTATATCACGAATTTCCGGCAGATCTGGGAACGAAGCCGGTCAACCGGCTGAATGGCACCGCCGGCGGGCTGGTCCTTGCGACCATGCCCGCCGGATCCTTGATTTATCCACATAATCCTGATATATTCTATCGGTTCGATCGCAAAAGGGGCCCCGACGCTTTGGTCGGGATAAAAAAATAATCACGCTCATCTCAAAATTCCTCTCGCCGCGGCGAGAAGTTGGGCGGAAGTAAGAAGGAATTTAATCTTAGAATCATGAATCTGGAATTATGAATTATGGCACTCAATGGCGCCATATAATAATTTCTTATGTCCTGATTCATAATTCTTTACTCATAATTCATTATTCAAACTAGAAAAGGATCATGATGGTTGATATGCCAACTTTACGTGAAATGCTGGATGCCGGAGTCCACTTCGGGCACAAAACATCTCGTTGGAGCCCGAAAATGGCGCCATATATTTTTATGGCCAAATCGGGAGTCCATGTTATCAATTTAGAAAAAACAGAGGAAAAGCTGAAAGAAGCGCTTGATTTTTTGACTGAAGCAGCCAAAGAAAACAAGGCAATCGTTTTTGTCGGCACCAAAAAGCAGTCTCAGGCTATTATCAAAACAGCCGCGGAAGAGAACGGCATCGCTTATATCAACGAGCGCTGGCTGGGCGGAACGCTGACCAATTACGACGTCATTAGAGCCGCCATCGCCAGATACAAGAAGCAATTGGCGACAATATCCGACAAAGAACTGCGTATGTCCAAGACTGAGCTTTCGAGATTGCGCAAAGAAGCAGTCCGCGGTGAGAAGCTATTCGGCGGGCTGGTCGGGCTTGACCGCAAGCCTGAAGTTTTGGTTCTTTTCGGTGCTCATGACGAACAAAATGCTCTTAAGGAAGCGGAAAATCAGGGCATAAAAGTGGTCGCTCTTTGCGACACAAACGCCGATCCGACCGAAATCGACTATCCCATTCCGGCCAATGATGACGCGACCAAATCAGTCACGCTTTTGGCCAATTTCCTAGCCAAAGCGATCGGCGGTTCCAAACCAGCGCCAGCAAAGGGCGTGGAAGCGGCTGAGGGCAAATAGTCAATCGTCTGACGGTTACGACGCCCGTATCGTCAAGGGTTGGACGTCTGACGTGACCGAACAACGAAACGGGCATCCTTACCTATAAACGTTTAACGAATAAGAAGGGAGCTATATGATCAATGTCAGCGCAAAAGAAGTGGCAGATTTGAGGGCCAAGACCGGGGCGGGAATGATGGACTGCAAGAAAGCTCTTGTCGAAGCTGCTGGTGACGAGGGAAAAGCGATTGAGATTCTCAAGAAAAAAGGCGCTCTGAAAGCGGCAAAAAGAGCGGAGAGAGAAACGAAAGCCGGTGTGATCGAATCATACATTCACGCCAATCACAAGATCGGCGTTATTGTTGAAGTGCTAGCCGAATCAGATTTCGTGGCCAAAAACGACGAATTCAAGGAATTGGCTCACGATATCGCTCTCCATATCGCGGCAATGAACCCGCAATATATCAATAAAGACGATGTTCCTGCCTCGGAGATGGATAGAGTGGCGGGCGAATTCGGAGCGGAACTGAACGATTCTGGCAAACCGGCTGACATCGTCAAGAAAATTATTGACGGCAAAATGGAGAAGTATTTTGCAGATGTGTGCCTTCTCTACCAACCATTTGTCAAAGATAATACCAAAACGATCGAAGACCTCATCAACGAAAAAATCGCCAAAATCGGCGAGAAAATTATCGTTTCCCGTTTTTCCCGTTTTGAAATCGGCTGCTAATTTGTTATGATTTAGCTAATGCCAAAGATTAAATATAAACGAATACTTTTGAAACTTTCGGGCGAGGCGCTTCTGGGCAAACGGACCCACGGCATTGATCCGGAAGTGGCCGATTATATCGCCAAGGCAATCAAAGATCTCACAAAAATCGGTGTTGAAATTGCCGTTGTTTTTGGCGGCGGCAATATTTTTCGTGGCAATGCGGCTGAACAACACGGGATGAACCGGACGGCCGGAGATTACATTGGCATGCTTGCCACCGTGATGAATTCTCTCGCCCTCGGGAGCGCCTTGACGAAAATTGGTGTCGATAATAGAGTCCAATCCGCTCTTGATATGCCGAAAGTATGCGAGCCCTACATTAGAAATCGGGCAATGAGGCATCTCGACAAAGGGCGGGTCGTCATTATCGGTGCCGGATGCGGAAACCCGTACTTTTCTACTGACACCGCCGCCGCTCTCCGGGCTTGCGAGCTGGAATGTGACGCCGTTTTCAAAGCGACGAAAGTGGACGGAGTTTATAACAAAGATCCGAAGAAGCACAACAATGCCGAGAAGTTTCATTCCTTGAGCTATCTTGATATCCTGAATAATAAGTATGAGGTTATGGATAACACGGCTGTGACGCTGTGCATGGACAATGAGATGCCAATCATCGTTTTCGAATTATTGGAACCGGGTAATATCGAGAGAGCGGTTTTAGGGAAAAAGGTCGGTACAATCATCCAAAATAAGAAAGGAGCAAGATGATCGACAAGTTGGTCAAGGAAGCAGAGCCGAAGATGAAAAGCGCGATCGAGAAGTTTGTTTCCGATTTGTCAAAAGTCAGGACGGGACGGGCCAATCCGGCAATTTTGGATAATGTGATGATTTCATACTATGGAGCGACCACTCCGGTTCGGGAGCTGGCGACAATTTCCGTGCCCGAGCCAAATCAAATTTCAGTCAAGCCCTGGGACCGCAATGCCCTTGCGGACATAGAGCTTGGGATTAGAAACTCTGATATAGGCTTGTCGCCTATCAATGACGGGACTCAAGTTCGTTTAATCTTGCCTCCGATGACAGAGGAGCGCCGCAAAGAATTGGCGACACAAGTCAAGAAAATGGGCGAAGACGCTAAGGTAGTTTTGCGCAACATCCGCCGGGAAGTTTGGGATCAAGTCCAAGCGGCAGAAAAGAAAAACGAGGCGACCGAAGACGACCGCCGCTGGGCCGAAGTAGAATTGAACAAACTTGTGGAGAAAATGAACAAGGAAGCGGAAAAAGTTGTGGCGGACAAAGAGACTGAGATAATGCGAATTTAGATTCACGACATAAGTCACCTAAGATACTTAAGTTACCTAAGTTACTTAATTATAAAATATGTTCCTCACCATCATCGCTTTTATCATCGTTCTGGGCATCCTGATTCTGGCTCATGAATCGGGCCATTTTATCATCGCCAAATTGTCGGGTGTGAAAGTTCTTGAATTTGCGATCGGTTTTCCTCCCAGAATCTTTTCATTCAAAAGGCACGAAACGAAGTATACGATCGGCCTCTTGCCTCTGGGCGGCTACGTTCAAATGCTGGGCGAGGAGAAAGTCTCGAAGGATCCCCGCTCCTTCAACAGGCAGAAGCCGTTGAGCCGTTTGGCCATTTCCATTGCCGGAGTGCTGATGAATCTCATCCTGGCCTGGCTTATCCTAACGATTGGATTCTCCATCGGTATGACACCGCTTGCTTCCTCGCCCGATCAGATACCGGGGACTCGCTTGAGTGAAAAAATCTATATCGCAGAAGTGAGCAAGGATTCGCCCGCGGAAAAAAGCGGTTTATATTCCGGAGATACAATTATAAGCGGGGAAACTTCTGCCGGAAAAACCGTTTTCAAATCTGCTCAATCGGTGACTGATTTTACGGCGGAAAATTCCGGCAAAGAGGTGACTTTTGAAATCGGCCGGGACAATCAGGTCTTAAGCAAAAAAGTTACTCTTGGCACCGAATCGGGGGCGCAATCCGGGATTGCCATGGTGGATCAGGTCGTTATTAGAGTTCCTTGGTACAAAGCGCCCGTCGTCGCTTTTCAGGAAACTTACCGCATGTTCGGTTTTATGTTTGATTTCCTGCGTCAATTTTTTGGCAAATTGTTCTTTGCCGGGCAGATATCCGATTCTGTCGGTGGGCCGGTTGCCATCTTTGACATGAGCGGCGCGGCGGCGCGGGCCGGCGCTATGATATTCTTTCAATTCATCGCTATGCTTTCTGTCAATCTGGCCATTATCAATATCTTGCCATTCCCCGCCCTCGACGGTGGCCGGGCCTTATTTATTCTGCTTGAAAAAATCTTCGGTAAGCGTATCGTAAAAGAAGAAATCGAAAATATTATTCACACCGTCGGTTTCGCCCTGTTAATTTTGCTGATTCTAGCTATAACATACAAAGACATATTGAGATTAATCCACAGGTAACTAATCGTCATCCTCGGGGAGTCCGCCTCTGGCGGGCATAGCCCGGGGATCCAAAAATAGTGAATGGCTACCAGTGGATTCCAGCTTTCGCTGGAATGACAAAGTAATTTAACAAAGCTCGTGGTTCATCGGTTCAGATAATTTGTAATATTTGTAATCGATTTGTAAATTTGTATAATCTCGGAGACTCATTATGAGACAATCACAACTGTTTATG
>Ga0247841_10007080_pt1 | contig 16845 bp, 15 predicted proteins | sample LaCruzMarch2015__2_FD_192410 | JGI IMG/M metagenome (GOLD analysis project Ga0247841, IMG submission 192410) | Freshwater microbial communities from meromictic Lake La Cruz, Castile-La Mancha, Spain - LaCruzMarch2015_18m | ecosystem: Environmental > Aquatic > Freshwater > Lake | place: Spain... | reverse complement strand
CCCGTCCAGTACACAGCACGTGATTGATCCCCGATATTTTTTCAGCGCATCACGATTGCCTGTGATAGAACCGCGAAACCATCAGGATATGTATAATGTTGCATGGATAGCCGCAGATATAAGCAGGAATTTCAAAACCCCCGTAATTGTGCTTGCATCAGGTATTCTGGCACATTCCGAAGGCTTGGTCGTTACGAAAGAACCAAGAATTATTGTCCGCCGTCAACTTCCGGAAAACCTTCACGCATGGATGTGTATGCCCGCTATGGCCCGTCAGAATTATAATAAGGCGACACGGGAACGAATCCCGCAAATTCAGGAATGGCTTGAACATTCACAACTTATTTCCGAAGAAAAGGGCAGTGAAAACTGGGGTATTATTCTTTGCGGTGAAAGCGATATTATTGTGAGAGAAGCATTAAAAAACTGTAATAAAAAACCCGTCGTCCTTTCGCTTGGAATGACCTATCCTCTGCCCAAAGAAAGAATTAAAAAATTTGCTTCAAAAATAAAAGGAAAACTGTTCGTTTTTGAAGATGGAGATCGTTATCTCGAAAATCAGATCCGGCTTTTGTCAATTCCTGTTATTGGCAAGGAAGAGAACAGTGTTATTACCGACTGGACTCCTGAAATGGTAATTAAACAATTATCAAAACATATAAAAATTGATTGTAAAATAAACAAAAAAGAAGTTGCCATAAAACCATTGGATAGGCCCCCTTCGATTTGTCCAGGTTGTCCTTACAGGGCTTTTGCTTTATGCGTGGACAAACTGAAAAAGAAAAAAAAGATTTACGCCGCATTTGGCGATATCGGCTGTTCCTCTTTGTTGTGTTTTCTCAATGCGCTCGATACGGTTTGCTGTATGGGCGCTTCGGATACCACACGGCAGGGTTTTGTGTTATCAAGACCTGAGTATGCTTCCAAAACTATCAGTGTTGTTGGCGATTCCTGCGAATGTCATACGGGACTTGATGCAACAAGAAATGCAATTTTCAGGCATACTCCAGGCACCAAAGTAATCCTTGATAATTCTGTTACCGCTATGACAGGAGGACAACCGGCTCCAAGCAGCAAAACCAATCTTGCAGGCGTTCCTAATACGTTCAGCCTGAAGCGGGCTGTTGAAGCAGAAGGCGGAAGAACAGTCGTAGTGAACTCGTATAATTTGAAAGAAATCGAAAAAGCCCTTGTGGAGTCTTTGGAACAGGCGGAGAAGGGCATATTTACTACTATTATCTTAGAAGGCTTGTGCCTTCAGGAGGTTGAAAACAAAAAGAAAATCCGCAAGATCAGCCGTGATTATGATGTTTGCAAAAGATGTTTACGTTGTAACATTTGCCCGGGTATAGAATTCGATGCAGATAATAAACCTGATTTCACAAATCTTTGCACCTTCTGTGGGGGAGGCACTCCTGTTTGCATGCAGCGTTGCCCGTTTGGCGCTATCATATATGATGATAATGCAATAAAAGAAATAACACTGCCTGAATTCGGGAAAGTCGGCGAAATAAAAATCCCTGATACGATAAAATACAAATTACCCGAATCGCTCAGAGTAGCAATCAGGGGAATAGGCGGACAAGGGAATCTGTTCTTCGGCAAAGTCATTTCAGAGGTTATACTGAGAACTCCATACTCCGAATCGAATATTGTTAAAGGCGATACTCATGGCATGGCGCAATTGGGAGGACCTGTTATTTCTACCTTCAGTTGCGGCGCCGTATATTCGCCAATATTGGCGCCTGCTTCGGCTGATGTGTTGATTGTGATGGAAATAAGCGAAGTGTTACGTCAGGGGTTTCTTAACCTTTTAAAACCAAACGGGACAATCATATTCAATAACTTTACAGTATTGCCGGTAACAGTTAAAAAGGAAGATTATCCGGATGTGAATAAAATATATAATGCCCTGAAGGATTTTAAGATTATAAAAATTGATGCAAATAAGATAGCTCACGATCTTGGCGATATTAACGGAAAAACTGCCAATGTGGTTGTTCTTGGACTGTTATCTACAATTACTCCGTTCAATAATATCCCTGAAGAAATATGGCTTTCCGCATTAATGGCTGTTTCTCCGAACGATTCTGTAAAAGTCGCAAATAAATTATCTTTTGAAGCGGGAAGGAAAGTTAGTTGTTAAAATATTATTGTGAGACAGCTAACGATCCGGCGATTGCATTTCGTTGGGAATCCTAATCAAATAGTTTATTAATCCCTGACACAACGCACAGAAAAACCATCTATTTTATCGGCGGTGCTCCCGCCCAAACTGCTTGTACTGTAACTCGCACTCCAGTACAAGGCAGCGATTGGATTGTACTCGGTAGAACTCCACCAGTAACCGCCGGAGCCATTCCAGCCCCATCCTCCATTACTGCCACGTATGCCACCCGGAAGGGCTGTAAAACCGCTTTCGTTGGTCGCTCCTGTATTTGGACTCTTCCAAAGGGTTGAACATGCTTCTTTCAGTTTGCCACCAGCAGCATTTCCTAAATAAGTTGTCAGTGTTGTCCATTCGACATCGGCGGGTAAATGCCAACCCGTGGGACAAATACCGTTGGCATTAATTACTGCATACCAATTGTACAATTTACCGTAAGTGACATTGTATGTCCCGCAATCATTGCTATAACAACAATATGCGCCGGTTACATCAGCGACCCATAATGCATCATCAGTAATATTGGGTATTAAAGCACCGTTTTTATACTTAGTAGTTTTTAGGTTTTCTTCCATCCATAGCTGTGTGCCTATTTGTACCACAGCGTAATGGTTGCCGTCGGCATCGGTGCAGTCAACAAAAGTAAAAGTTACGGTCTGGGTTTGGGTTGGTATAAGCATAATGACAGTGCGGTAATTGCCTGATTTTCCTGTCAGCTTCAATGTATCGCCTGCATTAAATTGCATATCTATCACCGATTTGCCGCTTTTCAAACCCCTTATCTTTCCTGTATTTGAAGCTGCACTTTGTTTATCTGCGCCCTGCATTGTTTCAATATGTTTTATTTCAGATGTGCCAAATGTTGCATTACTGCCTACTATTTTTGCCGTATATGAATATTTGTCCGATTCTATTTTCAGGGTATATGTGCCGCTGCTAATTCCCTGCCTACCGGGCAGGCAGGCGCTCAGGCTGTATGTATGATGTCCTTTTGGTAATAATTCCTGCACTTGCAAAATTCTTTTTCCGGTTATGTCGTATAATCCAATAGTCGTTTCTCCTTGAGCGATTGCTTCAAAGTCTATTATACAATTGCCTGTCATTGGGTTTGGATAGATATGCAAGGTATTATCAGCAGCTGTATTCAGTTCGTTTATTCCTACCGTTCCTGTGAGGTGCAATATATCGTTTCCACCAAGCATTGTGTCGGTACATTGTGTCACGTTTTCTACTTTTACTGAATCAACAGTAGTGCTTGCCCCTGTTCCTGCAAAGCTGATTTGATAATTCTGTGCATGAGTTTTTGCTATTGCAAAAATCATTAAAATTAATATTATAATTTTTTTCATTTGCTGAATTCAAGTCATCCCAACCACTCGGGACAAATTTTGATTTGACAAATTTATAAAAAATAAAATTTTATTCTTTATTAATTAACCCAATTCCTTCTTTATATCCAACAGGAAATCCTTGATTTTATTGAGAGATTTGACTATTTCTACACTATTTACCGTTTCAGTTTTGTTTTTTTTAAGCTTTTCTTTTGCGCCCTGAAGTGTGAATCCACGCTCTTTAACGAGGTGGAAAATGATGTGAAAATTATCAACGTCTGACTGTGTAAAAAGACGATTTCCTTTTTTATTTTTCTGCGGCTTGATAATGTCAAATTCCTTTTCCCAGAAACGGATCAGCGAGGTATTAACATTAAACATCTTTGCCACTTCGCCAATGGAGTAATATACTTTATCTATTTCTTTTTCTTTATAGGGCATTTATTATAGCTATTAGTCAAAGGTCAAATTTAATAAAATTCTTTATTCGTACAGATTTACTTTTTTATTTTCCGTGCTAAAAGCATATTCAAGCCTTTTCCATAACCATACTTAAAGTTGAAAGGTTTGGAGTAATTCATATATGCAGAGGCCAGGTCGTTCTGATAACAATAACTAAATACACTGATCGGTTTTTCATAGGCGCCATAAAGCCAAATGGTCCATTTCGTTTTATCAAAAAACCTGTATGCGATGCCGGAATCGTCCTGCAACAAAGCTTTGCTTTTACTTAAAACAGTGTTTCGTACTAAAACAAACAATTGGTTATGCAGCAGGTATGATGCGGATTTCAAAAATGTTGTAACATTTGTGTCAAGGGTCTGGAGATAAGCTTTGCAGGCAGGATTCTGTGTCAGTCCGGCATCGGTAATATCTGCAGAGAAATAATAAAGTTTCTTTAACACCGAATCCTGGCCGGCAGGACTGAATGTAACTTCAACACCTTTTCCATAACGGTTAGGTCCTTTGTAAACAATAAAAGTATCAGCTACGGCAACCTTTCCGTTATTACCAATTGTAGCATTTTTTATATCTTTAACAGTATTACCGGTGCGCGCCATAAACAGCATAATAACAGGCAACACGCCATCAACATTTTGATTATTCAACTCCGATGACATTTTAATAGTTTTGAAAAAGCTTAATTTCAATATATCTTCAAGCGCTGCATTAATAGAGATAAACAGGTTATTAAGAGTTTTATCATTTAACTTTTTCACATCCGGAACCGAACCTGTTTTCTCAAGTCCGAATAAAATATATTTTTCAGCTTTAGGGAAAAATGTTGTTGCATACAGGAAATCGGGTCCGCTAAAAGGATAAAAAAGGGTTTTCGTTTCCTTATTGATATCAGCTATTTCGGTATCCGCCCAGTTCTTTATTTTTGTAAGACTGTTTTCCTCTACCCTGTTCCATATCGAATCAAAACCTTTTGAATAGCTGATCCATTGAGGTTTATTGATAAGGGTCTTAAATTGCTCAGTCGTATCAGGTTTCATACCTGCAAGAAATAAAGCAACATTATTATAATAATAGTTTTTGTTTTGTTTTAGAACCTGTTTTTCCTGAATTGTAGTTTTTAAATTGGAAGGACACTGAGAGCATGCTGTAAGACTGCAAAATAAAACGAAAGCTACGCCAGCCTGTATAATACATTTGTGTAGTTTCATAAAAAATTATTGATAGAATCAGTTATTTGTTTTTCTGAGAAAATCAGAAAAATTATTTTAATTCAATAGGGTTTCCCATATAGAAATCTAATATTTTCAGGCGGAATACGTATTCGTATTTTGCCTGCAGGAGGTTCGATTCCGCTTCAGCCAGTTTATTCTTGGCATCATTATAATCAGTAGTATTGACAAGCCCAACCTCGAATTTCTGCTCTGCATATTTGTATGATTCTTTTAATGCCTCTACTGACTTCTGCGATGATTTGTACTTATTCAGAGCAGCTACGGCATCGGCATAAGCCTGCTGAATGCTTTTGTATAAAGTATTTTTTGTTGTTTGCAATGAATATTCTGCGTTTTGTATAGCGATCTTTGCCTTGCTGATTGCGGCATTGGTCTGCCAACCATTGAAAACGGGAATGCTGAGGTTAAAACTGATGGATTTGTTCACATTGTCATTGAACTGGTCTTTGAACGGAATATTCTCATATTCATAAGTAAATCCGGGTGCAACAACGTAAACAGGTGGTGTCTGTGCTGTGAAACCAATGGTATCTAATCCACTCATCTGGAGTCCTTTTAATCTTTTACTGGCTCCTGAATATCCTGTACCGTATGACGCCCGCAAAGATAATGTAGGGATCCTCATACCATGTGCTATTGACAAACTTATTTCAGAACTTTTTACTTTCAGTTCAGCGCTTTTAATTTCGGGTTGTTTTCCCAGAGCAAAGGAGTAAATCTGTTCAGGTTTGGTCAACAAAGAGGACTCTGCAGGCATGTCAAGCTTAGGTATTTTTATTTTAAAACTGTCAACGGAGCTAAGATCAAGCATTTGTGTCAACGTCAGGTATGAGAGGTCAAGATTATTCTGGGCATTGACTACCGCCAGATCTTCGGTCGCTGCCTGCGCTTCTAATGTTAACAAAGTTCCTTTTGCAAGGGTTCCTGCATCCACAAGTTTTTTTGTTCTGATCACCTGCTGATTTGTAATGCCAAGCTGGTTCTCAGCATTGTTTAAAAGTTCAATATTATAAAGTATCTGCAGGTAAGCAGTAGATAAGTTCAGAGAAAGATCATTCATCATTTTATCTAAATCATACTGACTTGCTTGTAAGTCAATCTTATTTTGTTTGATGTTATTCAATAATTGGAATCCGCTGAAAAGCATTACGCTGCTGCTGAGATAAAAATTATCCGACTGTACCGTATTTGATGCAAATTGATTGGTGTACATATCTATGGTCTTACCATAGTTATAAGCATGAGAAGCGCCTCCATTTATGTCGGGAAGTATTCCTGCCTTGCTTTGCAAAAGATCGATTTTAGCAAGCTGTTCGGTCAACTGCTGCTGTTTAATTGAAATATTATTAGCAAGCGCATAGTCAATACAATTTTGCAACGACCATGTTTTTTGAGCATTTGCAGAGAAACAGAGCATTAATGCAAACAAAAATATAAAGAAATATTTTTTCATAAATTTGTCTTGTTATGACATGCAAATATATCGGATCTTGTTGATTTATTCATGTATAAATGTTATTTTTTTTACTCGTAAGTTCAAGTAATAAATGCAACTTTTTATACTAAGCCTGTTAAGAAGGAATATAGAACTTCCACGTGCAATACCACTCTTCCGGATGTTTATCCGGCGGGCAACCTATACATTCTGTTTTTATCCGCGAATCTATTGCCTCTGCAAATGTTGAATATTCTACTATTCCGGCTGATTTGCACGAATAATCATCAAGCCCTTTTCTTTTTCTTGCACTCTGTACCCTGCAGTCATTCATGTGGAACATAAAACTGTCAGGTGTTTCGCAGCTAATTGATTGTTTGTTGATAAATGCATATAAGCGTAATTGTAAAGCCTGTTTCAAACCTTCAAGTCCGGGTTGTTCGTGAAGATTTAAAATTCTCTTAATGGACCACGCTTCAAGCGGTGAAAATTTTTCCCAGCAAGAATCGTTGCAATGTTTAGCCCCAGCCATGCCATTAGAAAACTCGACTGCCTGAAACCAGATACCATCATTGGCCAGCCAGTTAGCCGCCACATTCTCTCTCAATGCGTTCATCGTTTCCTTAGGAAGATTAAACAGAGAAGAGGGGATGCCGTCTTTCATCTCAAATCCAAGTGTTCCAGAGAGCCGCTTCATCTGAACTTCATAACTCGTTTTGCAAACCTCATTCAACGCATGGAGAGCTTTCTCTTTGCCAAGATGCTGTTGCACCTCGGCAAACCATATAGCGTGATGCATTATGATGCGATGAAAAAAATCAATAATTAAACGTGCATTTTCTTCGTGGCTAAGTTCTTTCTGAAAATTCATATTTAATGTTTTACTTAAAATTTACTTATATTTTTTTACCTCTATTTCACCGTCAAGTACCATATATCCATGCATAGCAAGAGCGTCCATTTCATCTTCTCCGGGATAAACCCTCACTAATCCAAGATGCTTAATGCTTTCAGTAATGGCATTTATAAGAAAATTACTGTAAGCAAGTTCCCCCGTTAAAAGAATACCGTCTATTTCTCCCTTAAGCACCGTGCTTAATCCTCCTATTTCCTTTGCTGTCTGGTATGCAACAGCAGAAAAAACTAATTCAGCGTATTTATCGCCTTGTTCAATTTTTTTCTCAATCTCATGATAATCATTTGTGCCAAGGTAAGCGACAAGGCCTCCCTTATGTTTCAGTTTATTAATGATTTCATTTTTTGAAAATTTACCGGAGAAGCACAATTCAACCAGATCTCCTGCGGGCACACTCCCGCTTCTTTCTGCAGACATGGGCCCATCGCCGATAAGTCCATTATTAACATCTATAATTTCCCCTTTTCTGTGTGCGCCAACTGATGTCCCTCTGCTAATATGTGCAACAATTACATTTATGTCTGTATAGTTCTTTCCTATCTCGCGGGCAAATTTCCTCGCAACGGTTCTCTGGTTTAAGGTATGCATCATGCTTTTCCTCGGAATTTCGGGCATGCCCGAAATTTTAGAAATGTCTTCCATTTCATCAACACAAGCAGGATCGACTATTATTGCAAATGTGTCGTTGTGAGATTCTTTTGCTATTTCGTACGCTATTAAACCTCCGATATTTGATTCGTGTTCTCCCATCGGGTGATGGGTGTCAAGAATCATTGCCTCATTCACTTTATACACCCCGCCGGCAATAGGTTTCAGCAATCCACCTCTGCCAACAACTACATTTATTTTTTTAATATCAATTCCGGTTTTATTCAGTTCTTCTATAATAGATTTCTTCCTGAAACCAGATTGGTCTGCAATTTTATCAAACTTTGCAAGGATTTCTGACGGGTGCTTGATATTTGTCAGAAATATTTGTTTACGGTTATCATAAATTGCAATTTTTGTTGATATATGACGCGGGTAAATGACTAATATTAATTTATCCATAGTGGGGGTGTTTACTTTGCCAGCATTGCGGCAAGAGCTATAGAGTATAATTTTGTTTTTTCGCTGTCACCTCTGGATGTAAGCACTGCCGGTACTTTTGCGCCAAAAACAACGGCTCCTAATTCACCCCCGCAAAGCTTGGTATTGGTTTTGAAAAATACATTTGCCGATTCAATATTGGGGAAGAGAATACAGTCTGCATCTCCGCCAACAGGGCTTTTTAGCTTTTTGATCTCGCAGCTTTCTTTGTCAACGCATACATCCAATGCAAGAGGACCATCAACAATAGCCCCTTTTATTTGTCCACGGTCGGCCATCTTAGCAATGATTGCTGCATCTACACATGCCTGCATTCCAATTGACATCTGTTCTGTTGCAGCCAACAGTGCCACTTTTGGATTATCAATACCAAGGGCATGAGCAGTAGTAATAATATAATTTGTCATCGCGATTTTTTGTTTAAGATCAGGCGCTGGAATTATTGCAACATCAGAAACTATGAGTAATTTTGGGTAATTTGGCGTTTCTATTACGGCAACATGGCTTAAAATTGAATTTTGGCTTGCCATCAATCCTTTTTCTTTATTCAAAATAGCCCTCATATATTTGTCGCTGGTAACCAAGCCTTTCATCAACACATCACCTTCGCCTGCATTAATAAGATCTACGGCTTTTACGGCAGCCTTCATTTCGTCAGCTTCCTGAACAATACGAAATTTGCCATGATCTATCTTATGTTCTGCGCATACTTTCTTTATAGTAGCGCTATCTCCTACAAGCGTTGCATCTATTATTCCCATATCAACAGCCGTACTGACTGCGCCAATTGTATGCGAATCTACAGCATAAGCTGCAACTAATCTTTTCTTGTTTTTGCTTTTAAGTGCATCAAACATTTGCTCTAATTTTGTAATTGGCATTTTTATTCCTCCTGATTGTTTTTAGGTTATTAATTTGTTTTTTATTTTGAAAGCTAATGTATAAATTTATACAACCTCTAAGTCAAATGATTTTTATTAAACTTTTTTAATCTTCCTTCCAATACTTTAAACTGGGATCTTTGAATAAGAGAAACACATGCCCGTAATCCTTCGGTTCGTTCACTTCCCGTGATAGAAAGAGATATTGCGCTTATTCCATAGTATAACAATTCTTTTAGCAGTTCTTCGCCTGTCAAGCCCGGATATGAGATAGTAAAATAAAATCCATCGGCGATAGGTTTGTCAATATCCATATCATAGACTATTCGAAAACCGTTACCGGTAAACATCTTTTTAAGGATATTGGCTCTTTCGCCATATTCTCTATTTGCCTCAACAAAATCATAACTCCCGTCGTTAACGGCTTTTAACAGTGCAGCTAATGCATATTGTGCAGAATGAGATGTTCCGGCGGTTGTAGAATAAATGGTGCCATGTACAAAGCAATGCCCAAAACCTGAAGATGAGTAGTAACGCAGCAAATCTTTGTGTTCGGAATTAAACAGCGTGTCCGATATTGCACACATCGCAATGCGTTGCCCTGCATAACTGAATGATTTGGATGCCGATATCAGTAACACATAATTATTCGTATAATGAGCCACTGTATGCTGAAATGGAGGCACACCGGGTTTGGATAAGTCTTTCCGGAAATCCATTGCAAAATAAGCCAGGTCTTCGGCAACAATAACATCGTATTTGGTCGCAAGCTCTCCTATAATTTTCAATTCATCCTCATTGAAACAAATCCACGACGGATTATTTGGATTTGAATACAATATTGTGGAAATATTGCCATTCTCAAGAAAAGATTCAATCTTAGCTTTTAATTTATTTCCCCTGAAATTATATACATCAAAGTTTTCCTGTTTAAGTCCGATCATTTTCACCAACTGCTTATGAACAGGAAATCCGGGGTCTATAAAAAGAATTGTATCTTTCTTCGCATTCATTCTGCCGGAAACCATAAATGTTACAAAGGCAGCATTAATAGAACCTACCGTAGGGATACAAGATTCCAGAGAAACGTCAACATCTAAAAAGTTCTTGGCAAACCTTGACATTTCTTTTTTTAGCGGAGGGATACCATCTAAGTCGGGATATAAAGAAGCAACGCCCGCATCCAATGCAGCTTTTTCAGCTTCAATGGCGATTTTTGGCGCCGGTAAACCGGGTATTCCCATTTCCATACGGATAAATTTCTGTCCGCTATCTTTTTCTATCCCGTTAATGAGCTTTTTGATTTCACGAATGGAAGCGCCACCAAATTGAGTTATTCCTGCTTCTTTCAAAGCATTGTCTACGATCTCCCGATCAATTGGGGTTGTTTTGAGTGCTATTTTCATTCTGATGTTTTTGCTAGTTGGTTATGCCTTTTGTGCTTATTGCACAACTCCATTAAATTGTAAAATTAATAATAAATAATAAATATTTTGGTGTTGATAAATTCCCTAGATAATCAACAGAAAACGATGATTCAAATTGTTAAAATGCTTAATTTTACTGCATATTCAAGAATATGCAAGGGGAAAAACGATACAAGCCCAAAATGATGTACCAATTGCATTTAGACGATCTGGTATTACGAGATAACTTTCGTTGAAAGCTTGATGCTGCGCCCGAAATAATTGTTCAGAAGATTTTCATGCTCTCAAAAAGATTTTTTGACGTACCTGCTTTCTTTAACTATGCTATGGCTGATGGTATATTTGAATTATTAAAGAACACTAAAAACGGAATTTTTGATTTCAAAGACAGAATCGGAAAAAACTTTGATGATTTTCAGTTATCTTTGTTCCCTGATTAAAATTTTTGGGGAAACTCCAGTAAAATAAGGAGTATATATGAAATCTTATAAAAATATTATTGAAGAAATTAAAAAACTGAGAACCGGTCTTTTCAAAAACGATTTTCTTCTCACCTGGGATAAAACACAGGCTGAATTAGTACAAACATTGCTTGTTGCCGAAGCGCTAAAGTATTTGCGTGATAATAATATTTCTGCCAGATGCTTTGATTCCGGTCTTGCAATATCTAACTTTCGCGACAATTCTACGCGTACACGATTTTCTTTTGCATCAGCATGTAACCTTCTTGGACTTGAAGTGCAGAATTTTGACGAAAGCAAATCACAGCTTGCACACGGTGAAACGGTTCGCGAAACAGTCAACATGATCTCATTTTTGACTGATATCATTGGCATACGTGATGATATATTCCTTGGTGCAGGCCATACTTATATGCTCGAAGTTGGCGCAGCCCTTGATGATGGCTTTAAACAGGGCGTTCTTCCTGTAAGACCTGGAATTGTAAATCTACAGTGCGATATTGATCACCCCACACAATCCATGGCAGACCTGCTGCATCTGAAAAATTATTTCGGATCGCTTGAAAAGCTGAAAGGGAAAAAAATTGCTATGACATGGGCTTATTCGCCAAGTTATGGAAAACCTTTATCAGTTCCACAGGGAATTATCGGACTGATGACACGCTTTGGTATGGAAGTGGAATTGGCTTATCCCGAAGGTTACGACCTTATACCCGATGTTATTGAAGTAGCAAAGAAAAATGCTGCCGAAAGCGACGGAAAATTTAAAGTAGTAAACTCAATGGATGATGCCTTTAAAAATGCCGACATCGTGTATCCCAAGAGCTGGGCTCCATACAAAGTTATGGAAAGGAGAACGCAACTTTTACAAAAAAACGATAAAGAAGGTTTAAAAGCGCTCGAACAGGAATGTCTTGCCAACAATGCAAAATTTAAAAATTGGGAATGTACCGAAGAAAAAATGAAACTTACTAAAGAAGGGAAAGCATTATATATGCATTGTCTTCCTGCTGATATTACTGGTGTTTCCTGTAAAGAAGGCGAAGTAGCTGATACTGTTTTTGAAAGATACCGCATAGAAACATACAAAGAAGCCGGATTTAAACCGTACATCATAGCAGCGATGATTTTGAATAATAAGTATAAGAATGCTGCAGGTATTCTTGAAAAGATTTATAATAAAAGAGAAGAGAGAATAATGCTGTAATTGCTATTTAAAAAATGGCAACGCTGATTAAACGGAAAAAAACGGATTTACACAGATAATGTTTAATAGATGGATATTTTATATAAAGACAAAACAGACAAAATTCTTAAATGTTTTTACAGCGTTTATAATGTTTTGGGTTTCGGTTTTCTTGAAAAAGTATATGAAAATGCGTTGATGATTGAATTAAAAGAAGCGGGTTTCTTCTGTGAAAGACAAAAACCTATAAATGTGTTTTACAAAGAAACTCAAGTTGGTGAATATTATGCAGATATTATGGTTGATAGTTGTATAATTTTAGAACTTAAAGCTGCAGAATGTTTGATAATGGAACATGAGTTACAACTGATAAATTATTTACGTGCTACAGATATTGAATTAGGGTTATTGTTGAATTTTGGTAAGAAACCAGAATTCAGAAGAAAAATTTTTAGTAATGAAAGATCAGCGAATATCCGCTAAAATCCGCGTTATCAGCGTTGCTATAAAAAAATGGCAACACTGATGAAACGAAAAATGACGCCTGCCTACCGGTAGGCAGGGACTTACACGGATAATATTTAATAAACTGATTTTATATCACCGATCCGAACTGTTTCAAAAACCGTACATCATTTTCAGAAAACATCCTGATGTCTTTCACGCGGTATTTAAGATTTGTGATCCGCTCAATGCCCATTCCAAAAGCATAACCGGAATAAACCTTGCTGTCAATTTTGCAATTTTCAAGAACCTGCGGGTCAACCATTCCGCAACCAAGAATCTCTACCCAACCAGTATGTTTGCAAAATGGGCAGCCTTTACCTTCACAAAGAAAACAGGAAATATCCATTTCTGCTGAAGGCTCAGTAAACGGGAAGTATGAAGGTCTCAGCCTGATTTTGATGTTTTTGTCAAACATTTCTTTGGCAAAATAAATCAACAACTGCCGGAGGTCGGCAAAAGAAACATCTTTATCCACATAAAGTCCTTCAACCTGGTGGAAAAAGCAATGCGCCCGTGAAGAAATAGCTTCGTTCCGATAAACTCTTCCGGGGAAAATTTTCCTGACAGGTGGTTTTTCTGTTTCCATCACTCTCACCTGTACTGAAGAAGTATGAGTCCGCAACACAATGTCGGGATTTTTCTGAATAAAAAAAGTGTCTTGCATTTCGCGGGCAGGATGCTCCTCGGGAAAATTCAATGCGGAGAAATTGTGCCAGTTGTCTTCTATTTCGGGACCTTCGGAAACCGTGAAACCAATGCGCGAAAATATCTCAATTATTTTTGCTCTTATGATAGACAATGGATGCCTGGATCCTGTTTCAATAAAATTTGCAGGCAGTGTAAGGTCTGTATCACTTTTACCCGAATCGTGCAGGTTTTCGAAATTCAGTTTCAGTAAATTTATTTTTTCCTGCACGTTATTTTTCAGGTCGTTCAGCAGCTTGCCTGTTTCTTTGCGTTCTTCCTGCGCAATATTTTTAAAATCGTCGAAAAGTCCTGTAACAACACCCTTTTTCGAAAGATACTTAATTCTGAATTGTTCGAGTTCTTCCATGCTTTTTGCAGAGAAGCTTTCGATTTCTTTATGTATTTTTTTTATCTTCTCGCGCATAAACAATATTTATTCAATCACCTTAACTGTCATTTTCACATCTTTCACAGGTCTGTCATTGGCTCCGGTTTTTACGGCTGCAATTTTATCAACAACATCAAGCCCCTCATAGACTTCACCAAACACGGTATAATCGCCGTCAAGCCATGGGGTGCCGCCAATAGTTTTATACGCATTTATTTGATCCTGAGAAAGTTTTTTCCCTGTTTTCTGACAAAAAGCAGTAAGCCCCTGATCTGTAAAAGTTTTTCCCTGCACAATATAAAACTGCGAACCGGACGATGCCTTTGCAGGATTATTGTCCCTTGCAGCGCCTAACGCTCCTTTTTTGTGGAAATATTTTGGTGTAAAAATTTCGGCAGGAATTGTATAGCTTGGCCCACCATTACCCAATATTGCAGTAGAATCAGCATTTTTCGAATCGGGGTCGCCGCCTTGTATCATGAAATTCTTTATTACGCGATGAAACAGAACACCATCGAAATAAGCAGTCTTCGCTAATTTGATAAAATTATCCCTGTGCAAAGGAGTTTCGTTGTACAGCTTTATTTTAATATCGCCATAAGCGGTGCTGATGCACACTTTTTTAACACTATCGGCAGTCATGTTTTTTTTAAAATTCAGAAAAGATGCACCGCTAAAAGAATAGAAACACATTGCAATAAAAAGAGCAACAAATGATAACAATATTGTTTTTTTCATATCAAATAATTTTTATATTATGATTATTATTAATTTTATATCTTTGTATATTTAACGACAAAATTATTAAAAAATTGGGAACTATGAAAGCAATATTTAAACCCATCATTTTTTCATCTGTAATAATATCTTTTATTATGATACTCTCCACGTGTAAAAAGGACGAAGATATGCCGGTAGTGATTACTGTGAAGATGCAAAGCGATACAACCATTGTTGTTCCAAACGCTAATGTTACAATAACCAAAGGACCAAAAACGACAACGGTTGAAGGAGTTACGGACACTTACGGGCAGTTCAGGCACACGTATAAACTTGAGGCAATTTTTGATGTTTTTGCTGAAAAAATTACAAGTACCGACACACTTAGCGGCCAAACTATTATTCGTTTAAAACCCGGTGAAACAGTTTATAAAACTGTTTTTATTAACTGATTCTTGCTTTCTTCTTTAAGTTAAAAAACTTTCATTTTTTCATTGTAACAATCCCTGCACAAAGGTTCGTAAGAATCTTTTTCGCCAAGCACCACAAGTTTGTCATTAACTATCGTCCTGTGTGAAACATGGGCGAGGTTTCCACAATTCATACATACAGCATGTACCTTTGTAACATATTCGGCAGTGGCAAGCAAAGCAGGCATAGGGCCAAAAGGTTTTCCAAGGTAATCCATATCAAGACCGGCCACAATAACACGGATACCATCGCTGGCAAGCTGATTGCATACAGATACAATTTCCGGATCAAAAAATTGCGCTTCGTCAACACCCACCACATCTACATCATTGGCCAGCAATAAAATATTGGAAGAAGAAGGAACTGGTGTTGACATAATATAATTCTGATCATGAGAAACGACATTTTCTTTATCGTAGCGTACGTCAATTGCGGGTTTAAAAATCTCCACCTTCTGTTTGGCGATCTTGGCACGCTTCAGCCTTCGAATAAGTTCTTCAGTCTTGCCCGAGAACATGGATCCGCAAATTACCTCTATCCATCCTCTTCGTTTTGTCTGATCAATTGAATTTTCTAAAAACATTATGTTATTTGTTTACAATTTTGTTTATCTTTATTCGTTTTTTCAAATGTACAAAATTAACAGATTTCACAAGCAAAATTTAAGATCATAAAAAGTATGGAAAAAAATATTATAAAAGAAGAAATCATTAAATTGCTGGAAGTTATTATAGAGCAATCGGAAATTATCTGCCAGCGCACAGGTCAGATACCACAGATCGAAATAGATATTGTGCTTTCCAATATCCGCGAATTGTATGAAAAGTATAAAGACTTTGACCAGTTAAATAAACCAAAGGTGAGCCAGGCAGAACCGGTTGCGGAAAAAAAACAAGCGCCTAAAATTAAAAAAGAAGAAATTGTCATTAAAGAACCCGTGAAGAAAGAAAAAATAATTACGAATGAATTTTTTGCCACACCGCCTTCTCCCGACCTGTTTACGGCACACACTACCATTGCAGATAAATTCAAAGATGATAAAAAATTGCTGAATGAGGTTTTATCTGATACCAAATCCGACAAAAGCCTTGCCGCTAAAATGAAAAAGAACCCTATCAAAGATTTGAAAGCTGCAATCGGGATCAATGAAAAGTTCAAATTGATTAACCAACTTTTTGAAGGAAATCTGCAGAAATACAATGAAATAGTTTCAAAACTTAATGGATTCAACAGTTTTGAAGAAGCCGAAAAATATATTAGTTTTCTAAAAGCAGAGTATAATTGGGAAGAAACCAACGAAGTATATGCCGAACTTTGTGAGCTTGTGACACGGCGTTACCAATAATATACTTTGCGCTGGATAAATTATTACATTTCTAATTTTGGTAATCGGTGAAAATAAGTAATCAGTCACTGATTACCTGTTTGAAAAAATGTACAAATTTATCCCGTTTTTAGTATAGTTCATATTTTTCATCATGAAAT
>Ga0247841_10007079_pt1 | contig 16847 bp, 23 predicted proteins | sample LaCruzMarch2015__2_FD_192410 | JGI IMG/M metagenome (GOLD analysis project Ga0247841, IMG submission 192410) | Freshwater microbial communities from meromictic Lake La Cruz, Castile-La Mancha, Spain - LaCruzMarch2015_18m | ecosystem: Environmental > Aquatic > Freshwater > Lake | place: Spain... | reverse complement strand
ATGCACGAAAAGAACCTACTGGCGACACCGCAGGCGTCAGACGCAACGATGGGAAGCGTAATAGGCAAAGGGGACACATTCAAAACACTACCATCAGGAAGAATGAGAAAAATAAACAAGAACGGGATAGACGGCTCGCTGGGGTTAGCAAGAGAGATAGCAATGCTCCCGACACCGAAAGCGCAAGACTCAAGAGCCGCCTTAACAGACAGAGGCAAAAGCAATTTTGGGGAAGTGGTGCAGGGCAAAACTGGTTTGAAATTGCAACCGAGCTTTGTGGAGTGGATGATGGGCTTCCCGCAGAACTGGACGGATTTAAACTCACCAAAGCAGGACATAGGGTAGAAAGGCTGAAAGCATTAGGCAATGCTATTGTGCCACAAGTAGCTATTGAGATTTTTAAAGGGATAAAGAGCACTTATGAGCGTTGAAGGTTTTAAAAAAGGAAGCGTGTATATGCGGCAAAGAATAACAGAAAACTTCCATAAGCGGTTCAAGGGCGGGATCAGGGTGGTTTATCAAGACAAGCCCTTAGAGCCTACTGAGCAGAAAATCCGTAGCGCTAGGCTTTTAATGGCTTTCGCATTGGTGCTATCCGAAGTCCTGAAACGTGAACCAACGCAGGAAGAGCTGCTGGGCATCACCAAAATTAACCCACCACGTATTAAATCTATAAAAGTATAGCTCTCCATACCTCCGATAGGGCTCCGTTATATACAAGAGTCCGCAAGATACCTATTATTAGATTGTGCCTCATCTGGGCATCTCAAAAAAAACTGCGAGGTGTCTTCAGATGAGGCTGTTTTATTTATACGGAAAAAGATTTCCGGAGTGTGGGATTGGCCCACACATAGCACTCATCAGCCGCCTCGCTAACCAGGGAGGTGGCCGATGGGTTATAAATACCGATGGAATGTCGAGGGATGGGAGCCGTGGGAAGAGCCGTTTATGAAAAAGATAGTAGATCGCTTTAAAAACGGAGCCCACGTTTCAAGGCGCGGGAAATTGTGTGACTGGCGACAGGTTCTTAGCGACGTGCCGTTCGAGGATCTGATGCAGGAAGTCACTTTGGATTGGCTTCCCGCAAGGGCAGGATATGACCCTTCAAAGGATGCATCATTAAAGACTTATATGTGGCGTATCGTTGAGAACAAGCTCCTTGATATTGTAGCCCAGAAAACCTCGGGTAAACGCAAAACATATACGAGAGTAGTTTCATTGTATGAGCATATTTCGGAGGACGAAGACGCTCCGACCTATTCAGACAGCATAGCCGACGAACGTACACGCGACTTGCAAACAATGCTGGGGCGTAAAATTGACGTTTTTGACGTAGAACGGAAATTGCCTCCAAGGCAACGGAAGCTTTTTGAGCTACTAAAGGAAGGCAGGAGCGTCAAAGAGTGTAGCAGGATTCTCAAGACGCCCAGAACCACACTCTATGGAGACAAAGAACACGTAAAAACTGTTTGCCGAAAGAAAAAGTTGGAGGAGTATCTGGGATAAAATATTCCGACACTTCCTGCCAGTTATCGGTATATACACTCTGAAAGGAGGAAAAGGTGGCGGAGGTCTGCAGGTTTGAGTTTGCGGAAGGCATATCCAAAGGGCTGATAGAAGAGCAAATTGCTGCGGCTATCCTGAGTGCCGAATGCATTTTCGGTCAGGCTTGCGTGCGGCTTCACGCAGGCTACGCTGTTTCTGACGGCAAAGCGGTTATAGACGTAAGCAGCAACGTCGGCGAGTACGTCGCCCAGGTCTTCACCGGGCTTATGACTCGCCAGATTGGTGAAAAGAACTTCACAGTCGAGTGGATAAAGGAAAAGGGTGAAGAGTAAATCCGTAAGAAAGGAGGCGTTAAATTAGTAAATGTAGCATAGAGATAATGGAAAATTAAAATTACTAAACGTAAAGGAGAAATACGATGTCAAAAAATGAATTAAGTGAGAGTAGAAAAGAAGAGAATAGTTTAACAAAATCTGGTGCGCCACAACGCGGCTTTGGAAACGGCCTTGATAAGAGCGACCTTATCATTCCACGCGTTAAGCTTATACAAGCTATGTCACCGGAGCTAAACGAAAACCTCGAAGGAATAAAGGTCGGGTCAATCATAAATTCGCTCACCAGAGAAATTCTCCCCGGGGAGTTCATCCCAATCTTCCTGTATAAGAACTACGCAAGATTCAACTCGAGAAGCACAAATGACCCGAACTTTGATCCAGATTTCGAACCGGGGGCGACGATGTGGACGTCTACCGATCCGCTTGATCCCAAGGTTCAGGAACAGACGAGATTCGGTGATAATGGCGCGAAGCCGGCGGCTACGACCTTCCTTAATTTTTTCAGTTACTTTCCGGGTAGTCCGATGCCGATTATAGTCTCCTTTTCAAAAAGTAGCTATAAAGCTGGAAAGCAACTCCTGTCTCTCGCTAAGTTCTCAGGTGGAGATATGTTTGCGAAAAAGTATAGGCTTTCTTCTGTGATGGAGTCGAATTCCTCTGGAACGTTCGCCGTTCTCAAGGTTGCAGTTGTCGGCGAATCATCACCCGAAGAATTTAAGCTCTGCGAAAATCTATGGACAGATTTTTCGGGGAGAGCCAAGGACATCAAGGTAGCCGAAGAATATCCTGCTGATGAGTTACCAGAAAAGAGACTGTAGTAGGCGATGGTCTGCGAAGAGGGCGGCGCATTTGGCCGCCCCTCTTTTCATCAGAACTAACTATGATCGTAGACGCATCATAGTATATCCGAAGAGGATGGGCCACATTCCCAGGCAAAGATAGATTTCCTCTTGCCATACTTAACTATTAGGACACGTCAATTGGCGAAGTGTCGTTATTGCCGGTTATCTTTATCGCCTATATTAAGGAAGGCGCGCGGAAACGAATCGTTTTAACAAGCTTCTCGAAAACATAATGAAAGGAAATAACAATGGATACGAACCAAGAACCAGATGAAGTCCCATCGCCAAGAGCAGGTGCTAGTATCTCCGCAATTTATGATTATCAGGATTCAGACGGTAATCTTATCTACCAGGTGGTTAGGATCGAACCAAAAGGATTCTATCAGCAACGCCTGATAGAGGGTAAACATCTTGCCTATGGATTAAGGGAAGGCTGGTATGTCCTCAAAGGTGAAATCTATTATACAATGAAGAATACCCATGCCGATCCTGGTAAGCGTCCAGCAGGCGATGTAAAGTGGTTAGATAAGGTTGAGCCTGTATTTTATAACCTACCTTCACTAACAAAGGCAATTCAGGCTGGTCTGGCTCCTATTATAGTTGAAGGTGAAAAAGATGTTAATAGCCTTGGTAAGCTTAGCTATATCGGAGGTACACCTCCCGGGGGAGCAGGCAAATGGCGACCGTCATATACCGAATTGTTTAGAGGCTGTAAAGATGCAGTCGTTATAGCAGATAAGGACAAGCCGGGACGAGACCATGCCGAAATTATAGCAGCTAAACTCTCTGATATAGGTGTAAAAGTAAAAGTTATAGAGATGCCTGATCGCAGTGGGGCCAAGGTCAAAGACTTTTCCGATTGGCTTACAGCCGGTGGGACGAGGGAGGAGTTTGAGAAGATAATTGAGGACGCTCCTATATGGCAGCAGCAGAAAATAGAAGGCGATAGTATATCCAGCCAACTCGTAGACCAATATGGCCAACCATTTTATTTGAATAAGTCCAAAGAAGTAGCTTCACTAAACGAAGCTTACTGGGCAGCGGCTTACTTTGCGGAAAATATCATACTCTTTGACCCGGTGGCTAGAGAGTTCTATAGATATGATGATGCTAACGGCCTATTCACCGAACTCAGCGAACATGTCATCAAGCGTGAGATAGCTAATAAAATATTACAGGTCTCAAGAGACATTAACGAACCCACCCTTGAACGCCATCGTAAGAATTATACCCTAAGTAATATCGTTTCACATCTTAAGGGCACTGCGGAAAAGAGGAATGCTTTTGTAAAAGAACTGCCGTTTGTCCATCTCGGAAACGGTATCCTATACTTCAGAGGGTCAGGTGAGGCAGACTTTGTAAAGTTCTCCCCGACATTTTATTCACGGAATCAGTCGCCGATTTATTACGATCCGAAAGCTAAGTGCGAACGATTTCTAAACGAACTATTACGTCCGGCAGTAACAGCAGAAGATTCTATCTTGATTCAGAAATACACCGGACTTTGCATATTAGGTAATAATCTTTTGCAGTGTTTTCTTATCTTGGGTGGAAAGCCAGCACGGGGCAAATCTACACTGGCATTAGTCATTCAGAAACTCGTAGGGTTAAACAATGTAACGGAACTTCGCACGCGGCATCTAGCGGAACGATTTGAACTTTTCCGATATCTAAAGAAGACTCTACTAGTTGGCGTTGACGTGCCAGGGAACTTTCTTTCGCAAAAGGGAACTCATGTCATTAAAGGTCTGCTTGGCGGAGATTATTTTGATGCCGAACAAAAATGCGGAACGGGCAGCTTCCAACTCCAAGGTCGCTATTGCATAATCATTACCTCAAACTCACGGCTTCAGGTTAAGCTTGATGGTGACTTAGATGCGTGGCGCCGGCGTTTGTTAATCGTACAATTTGAATCTCCGACACCACCAAAGAAAATTCCCAACTTCGCTGACATTCTGATTCGGGATGAGGGGTCGGGTATCCTTAACTGGGCACTCGAAGGGTTAGCAATGGTATTAGAAGATATTCGTCAATATGGTGGCATTCAGCTAGGAGAAGGACAGCAGGCAATAGTAGATGCGCTATTAGCCGAGAGTGACAGCCTTCGGCACTTCCTTAATGACCATGTTGTTGCTGATGAGTCCTGTGAGCTTTCAGTCGAAGAACTTATCAATGCATATGCCAATTACTGCCCTGTTAAAGGGTGGAATCCGAAGCCGGCTACGGTTATCCCGCGCGAACTCGAGGTATTAATGCTGGAGTTATTTCATATATCTAAGGCGCACTCCATACGCCGGAATGGCAAATGGGTTAGGGGTTATCACCACGTTGGATTTAAGACCGAGGAGGAGGCGGTATGAGCCTAGACACCGGTAAGCTTAATAACCTCAAACGATACGGCAGTATTACAATTGCGCAGTGCCCCGCCTGTGCCGAGGCAGATAGCGACCGGAAGGGCGACCATCTCTTCATAGGTAATGATGGACGTTTTGGCTGTGTTCGTTACCCCGGTGAAGGTGGGTATCCTCATAGGAGCAGGATATTTGAGCTTGTTGGTATAAAAGAACATAGTAACCCTGCCAATATAAAGATAAAGGAAGTTAAGCGTATAGAATCGCCAGAAGTAATAGAAAGTGATGTATTGGGACGCCTGGGACGGGTAAAATTAAGTCAGGATACAATAGAGAAGAAGAAAGAGGTTAAAACAGTTATTAAAGAGGTTAACACGGCTACTAAAGTAGAAACCGATTTTAAAACAGGCGTCCCAAGCGTCCCAGGTAGTTGTAGCTATACCGTAGAGGAGCTGCGCCTAATACAATCTGAAGATGAAGAGACCGTGCGGCTTATTCATCACGCCAAGACCATTTTTGGCGGGACCATTATGCCGCCCAAGCCTATATCAAAGACTGATAAAGCTAAGTTATACCTTGGGACGCCTGGGACGAGTGAAATCAATTCATATCCGTAAGGAAAACACCTTGGAAGGTATATCGCTTAAGGCTTTGTAATCGATTTTAAAGAAACAGGAGCGATGCATATGTTTATTAATAGTCAAAATATATTTCGGTTATTGACAAAACGGCAATTATATGGTATACTTACGGTGGAATTAGATAAAGCAGCTATTTGAAATGAAGTAAGACGTCTTAACCTGAAGGTTCGATTAGTGGCCTCATGCTGGCCTTCAGGTTGGTCACCACAAAGACGACTGGCGACTGTTGGTAGAAACCGTTACCGAAACGGACTACCGCCGGTCGCTTTTTTGCTTATAGGCGGGTTTATGAAAATGTGGAATTCGTTAGCGGCATATTACGGCGGGAAACGAAAACTCTGCCCTGTGATATTTAACCGTATCTCTAAGGCCATACCAAGAGAGAAGTGGTATGGGATGGTCTTTATTGATGCTTTTCTCGGTGGCGGAGCTGTTAGTCTATACGCAAAATCTCAAGGGTTTAAAGTTATCTGTAACGATATTGCCAAGCGTAGTTATATTGCCGGTAAAGCACTGATTGAGAACAGCGCTAAAATTATAGACGAGGATATACAGAAACTCTTTCTTCCAAATGAACGCAAGAACCGCTTCATAGAAGAGAAATATGTTCCCGATGTTTTTGCGAAACGCCACGCTGTTTTTCTTGACCAGGCGTTCGCGAATGCGGATACAGAACCGCTTACCTATCTTCTCATAAAATATATCTTCCACATTCGTCCGTATTCCAAATTCTCAAGTCCCAACGCCTTTAACCGTCCTTTTGCAGAGGGTAGATTTGATGAGATTAAGACTACGTACTTACAGTCAATTAAAGTTAACCTTACGAGCCCGCTCAGAATACTCAAGGCCGAGGCAAAAAATATAAATTACGGCATCTTCTCAAACGGCTTACACCATAAGGTCTGTAATGTGGATGTCTTTAAATTCTTGGAAGACTGCACGGATGAAGGGATTCTATATCTGGATCCGCCTTACGCTGGGACATTAACTTATGAATCGGAATATGAGGTATTAGACAAAATACTCGGAGCTGAATATCCGAAGAGCAGATTCTCTGGTGGCATAGAGGCATTGGATGAATTATTATCAAAGGCTGAAAAGTTTCCTTTATGGATAATCTCCTTCGGCAACGCGGGCGGGAAGAACTCGCTTGAGGAACTGGTCAAGATAGTATCTAAATATCGGAACTGTAAGTCGGACGAATTCGAATACCGACATTGCGAGGCAATGGCGAGCGATAAACATAAAAAGGAGTGCAGGGAATGGTTGATAACAGCTTGGAGATAATACCGATAAAGATTAGTCTAATCACCCCGAACGACTATAACCCCAATATAGTCCCAGACGATATAATGGTCAAACTTAGGGCAGAAATCGCTGAGAAAGGGCTCTGTGAGCCAATAATCGTGCGAGGTAAGGGTAATGATGGCTACGAGGTGGTAGACGGCTATCACAGGTGGCGAATTTGTCGAGATTTGGGCTTTACCGAAGTTCCCTGCATTGTGCAGGATTATAGCGATACAGAGGCGAAGATAAAGACGCTGCAGCTAAACTATATGCGTGGCTCTGCCGTGCCGATAAAATTAGCTAGCCTAATTCACGACCTCAATCGGGACATAAAACTTGAGGACTTGGCAAAGAGACTGCCCTACGAAGAGCTTCAAATGCTGGATAGCCTGGAGCTATTAAAACTACCAGAGGATTTTGCCAAGGATATTGAAGAGCAAGCCCTGAAGGAAGAGGGGGAGCTACCGACCGTTATATCGTTTGTAGTGTATAAAACGCAGCTGGAGGCGATAGAGGAAGCCATAGGCATAGCCTCAAAAGAGTTTCCAGAAGGGGCGAAGAATCTGAGAGCATTGGCATTAGAGAGGATATGTGCGGAATATATTGCCAAACAAGAGGTTAAGGCTAAAACAGAAGCTTCTGTTGTAGCAGGATAACCCATATAATTTCGGAGAATTAGGTATATGGCGTATGAGCCGATAAAACCAGAGACACAAGAGCAGTATCTTAAAATCTGGACTCACTTTGCGGTAGGGCATTTCACAAAGGAGCAGCTTGCGAAGTTATTCGACTGCTCCACCGATACGGTTGCCAATGCCATAGAGTGGGCTGCGGATAACAGGATTCAGTTTAAGACGCCCATTCTGGCGGAAGCGGCAAAAGATGCGGTCGAATCACGCATCAGGGAGCTTAAGAACGACCTGGTGAGGATAAAGGAGTCAACCTCTATCAATTGGAACTGGGTCATAGGCATTAACAGGCTAATAAAAGAGAACGAAGAGCTATTGTGGAAACTGCAAGCCGTTATACAGGATAAGAGCATCATAACTATAAACGCAACCCAGGTGAATCAGGTTTTGAAAACACGGGATGAAATTATGGAGGGGATGAGCAATGGTAAACGACAGGAACTTATATCCAGAGTTAGAGAAATTATTGACAAGTCCGACAACGACCAGAAAGCAGCTGGATGACTTAACGTGGTTATTGAATCAGCCTGAATATGAACATAGGGTTGTAGATATCAGAACTTTTATTGAAAGCTCTGAATATCTAAATGCCGGAAAAGAGTGTTGGGGTAGCATAAAAAATGATATGGAAGAGCTGTTTAGTGGGAACTATCAGGAAGCGGCCTTCTGTGAAGCTATCGGTGCTGGCAAAAGCTTCAAGTCTTCCATAATAATTGCCTATATGGTTTATAGAATACTCTGCTTAAAAGATCCACAGGGATATTTCGGGCTTGCGAGAAATAGCGGCATATACTTCTTAAATATGTCCATTAGGGCCGACCAGAGTAAAAGAGTCGTATTTAAGGAGATAAAGGGCAGGGTTGATAACAGTCCCTGGTTTCAAAAATATTACCCGCCTGATTCAGATATACACTCAGAACTAAGGTTTCCAAAAGATATAGTAATCTTCCCAGGCAATTCAAAGGAGACGTTCCCGCTGGGGCTTAATATTCTCGGCGCCGTAATGGATGAGGCATCGTGGTATACCGAAACCGATAACAAAGACGTCGCGGAGGAGATGTTTAATGCTCTTCACAATAGAATTAAGAACAGGTTTGGGGATAAAGGGTTATTGGTAATGATATCGTCGCCAAGATATGTGGATGATTTTATGGAAAAGAAGATGCGGGAATCAGAGACCAACCCCCGCATTTTTACTCGCAGAAAAAAATTGTGGGATTCTAAACCCGCATCGTTCTTCACAGGCGAAAAAATTACAATAGATGGCTATGAGATACCGAAAGAGTTTGAGATTGAAGCGAAGCGTAATCTTGATAAATTCAAGAGGGACTATATGGCAATACCGTCTCTAGCATTGGAGCCTTATTTTAAACAGTGGGACTTTGTAGAGAGGGCGATAGACCCTAAGATAGAATGTCCGTTAGATGAGCACAATAATATCAAGTCTCACATCAAGGGAAAGCCTGGCACTTCCTATTATGGGCATATAGACCTTTCTTTAACGACTGATGCTACTGGTATAGCGTTTTGCCATAAAGAAGGCAATTTTATAATTATAGATTTTATGATGAAGATAAAACCTCTTCAAGGAAAAGAGGTGGATATAGCACAAGTAAGAGGAGTGGTTTATGACTTAAAGAAAAGAGGTTTTTCTATTCATAAATGCACCTTTGATCAGTTTCAGTCTGCTTCATCCATCCAGGAGTTTAACAATATGGGTATAAATTCAGAGCGACTCTCAATAGACAAAGATCTTTCCTGCTATGAGACCCTGAAGGAGGGATTTAACACAGAAAGAATCCGTATGTATAGAAATGAAGAGCTACTAATGGAAATCAGAAGGCTTGAAATGATAGAAGGTAAAAAAATAAATCATCCACGGCTTTCCTCAAAGGACCTAGCTGATGCGGTTGCAGGTGCAGTTTACAATGCGGTCACAGCTTCCGATATTAGCTTCTGGGTGGGAGGTAAAGACAAGAAAAATACCCCTGAAGAACAAAGCCTTGAAGATGCTACGAGAGCAGCAGATGGGTTAGTGAGATATGGAGAAATGGGAAGAGGAGGGCGCTATGCTCGAATGTAAACGCAAAATAGAGGGTAAGATACCAAGCTATCAATTTGCGGAAAACGGATTCTATGCTTGTAGTTGTATATCATTAAACGAAGTCGGAGATATGATAAAATTGTGCAGAAAAGGGCTTTTAAGTGATGTCTATGAAGAGGAGATGACTATCCCGGAGGGGATAGAGCTATGCATGGCGCTACAAGGCGTGTTCAGGGATATAGAACTTAAGAGATATAGGGAGGGCTATAAAAATTGGCTGAGATAACGACTCAAAGTTAATTAAACTTGCTTTATTGCCTATTCAATGGCAATGGTTATGACAAGGAGGCTTTGCTATTTATGATATGTTTTATCCTTTTCATAGTTATGCTTGGTGTGGTTATGAGTGCCAATAACAGCGTATGTGGTGTCAAATGCTTTTCTTTCGGTTGTCGGCATAACAGGGGTGGTAGATGTAACAAAAAGGAAATAACAATATATGACAACACAGTTACAGGGCTGTGCTTATATCATACCGATTCCATGAAGAAACGAGTTATTAATCCTGTTAGCAAGGTACTTAATGAGCATAAACACAATGCTATATTGGTTAAAATGCAGGATCATACCAAGGACGAGGAGCTGCTAAAGAACCCAAAGGCTTTCTCCGCATGGATGAAGAAGCGCTGGATTTGCCAAAAGAAGTGATAAATCCAATATGTAGACGCAAGAATATGGGGGTTGGTATCTTTATTGACCGATAATGAGCTTATTGCTATAATATGCACATTATCATGGAGATACAACAACCATATAATAGATGTATCAAATAATGAACAACCTTAGAGAGGTTGTTTTTTTATCCGTACCTATCTTGTATTAGGCTTTATTAGACTGTACCAATACTAGTATGAAAAAGATTTTATTAACAAGAGAAGTAGCGCAGTTGCTCCGATTGCATGAAGAATATGTGAGAGAGCTTATTCGTAAAGGCAAGCTCATAGCTTATAAAGAAGGCAGGCGCGGTGGATATAGGGTAACCGCTGAAGAGATAGACAGTTACATAAAAAGAAAACAAGAGGAAATGAAAAAAGTCATCGGAACACCGCGTGCTTAAGAAAATACTGGTTTCGTGCATAATATGGTTTGTTGGATCTTTAATAACTATATTTATGTTTATCTCGGTTCTCTTTTTTGCCGTTATATTATATCCATTTGATAAGGCGAGAAAGTTTTCCCATGCCCAGGCATTCCTGTGGTCAGATCTGCTAATAGCGATGAATCCTTACTGGGATATAAAAATAAGCGGTCTTGAAAACATAGATAAGAATAAAACTTATGTGATAGTTGCAAATCATCAAAGTATAGCTGACATCATATTGTTGTATCAAACAAAAATGCAATTTAAGTGGGTTGCTAATGAATACTTATTTAAAGTGCCTGTAATTGGTTTAAGCATGAGCATCGCAAAACATATTAAGCTTCGCAAGGGAAAGCTTGAAAGCATAAAAAAAGCATACCAAGAGGCCTCAGAATGGCTTAGGCGCGGTATGTCGATAATGCTTTTTCCTGAAGGCACTCGAAGTAATGGGTATGGTCTTAAAGAGTTTCAAAGCGGCGCCTTCAAACTTGCTATAAAAGAGCAAGTTCCGATTCTGCCAATATCGATAAAAGGTACGGGTGATGCTATCCCAAGAGGTACTTGGCTATTTACTACCAAGGTGTCAGGGGGCTTTAAGATATTAGAGCCTATTGATACAGCAGGGGCTAGCCCAGATGATTTCGAAAAAATAAGAGATTTAGTACGTTCAAGGATCGAAGCGGCTTAATAAGTTATAACAGAATACTAAAAGATGCCAAAATTTGCTAAAGGAGAAAGCATATGAAAGTTAGTAAGAATTTCAAAGCGGCATTTTTTATGTTTATATTAATGTTTTGTTCAGGTTGTGCGGGTTCCTCGATGTATATGAAACCTACACTAATTTTGTTACAACCAACAGAGGACAAAGCGCTGGTCCGATTTATGAGACCGTCTGGTTTTGGTTTTGCTATAAATTTCAATATCTTAGATGGCACCAGTGTTATTGGAAATAGTGTGGCCATCTCTCAATTTGATTATCTTGCAGATCCGGGGAGGCACCTGTTTATCGCGACAGCTGAAAACAAAGTTTTTCTCGAAGCTGATCTCGAGGCTGGGAAAACATACTATGTTATTACAAAAATCTATCCTGGGGTATGGTTCGCAAGGGTAGCTTTTATAGCTGTGACTAAAGATTCCGTATATGGGAATAAAGTTAATAACTGGGAAAGGTCGTTGAATATTGTTAAACCTGACAAAGTTGCCTTGAAAAGGTGGGAAGATAACCATAAGGCACAAATTGAAAGACTAGTTTCTCAATATGATACAAAATGGAAAAATGCTTATCAGTGGCCATTTCTGAGCCCTGATGATGGTAGGTAGGATTTTTGCTTATTTAGTAGTTGAGCTTATAAAAAGCAGTACAAAACGAATACAGGAACAGCTTGAATCTAATTACGATTGTTTGCAAGAATCTTTGGCAGCAAAAGGTGCGTAGTGGGCTTACCATCTTGGGTGTGGGGATAAGTATAGCGGCCTTCGTTTCTCTACGCGGCCTGACTGATAATCTGGAAAAATCGCTTCAGTCCACATATAAATCCAGAGGATCTGATCTTGTGGTAATGGAGAAATCCACTCTAGACCTATTTGCCAGTTCGATAGATCAATCTTATGTTACATCCTTGAGGCGTATACCTCATGTAAAACAATCGACCCCAGTCTTGTTTTATTTCTATGCGGTGAAATTTAAACAATACTGCCTCCTCTATGGGTGGGAGCCTGGTAGCTATCTTTTTGACGGATTTAAGATAGCCGGATCTCCTTTGCAAAACGATCATGATGCTCTTGTTGGCGCGGTTGCAGCTAAGCGTTTAAACATGCTCCAGGGGGATAAAATTAAAATTAGAGGTGAGGAATTTCGTATATGTGGGATTTTTCAGAGCATAAATATACTAGAGGAAAGTGGTATTATTTTACCTTTAAGTACTCTGCAGAAGATTAAAAATACTCCTGGTAAAATAACTGCTATAAATTTAAGACTAGATTGCAGTGATTCATTAAAAATGAGCCTAGAGCAACGGCAGGATATTTCAAAACAGGTTCAAGATACAATTAATAATGAATTCAGTGATCTAGAGGTTAAGGATGTGCAAGATTTTGTTTCTACTCCATTCTCGGTAGTTTTTAGTTTTACCTGGGCAATATCCATGGTGGTATTTATTATTGTAGTCATGGGAATCATTAACACTATGTCAACGGCTGTTTTGGAAAGAAGAAAAGAGATTGGAATTCTTTTAGCTATTGGATGGCGTAAGTATCGAATAGTTACCCTTGTGCTTTTAGAGGCAGCTATGTATGGATTTTTTGGTGGTATTATAGGAATTATTCTCGGGTGTGTTATGACTAGATCGCTAATTACTGCTCCAGCGGTTCAGGGTTTTATATCTATGACGCCTGATAGTGCTTTTGTAATTAAATCTTTATTGCTTTCTATATTTGTAGGTGTTCTGGCGGGGATATATCCTGCAGTCAAGGCGGTTTCTATTGAACCAATCGAAGTGTTACGTTATGAATAAGCCAATAATATTAGAAGCAGTGAGTGTCTCCAAGTTTTACAAGGATGGCCAAGTTAAGGCTCTGAATAACCTTTCTTTGCAGGTTTATTCGGGGGAAATTTTAGCTATTCGAGGTCCAAGTGGTAGTGGTAAGTCAACTCTGCTACATCTTCTTGGCGGATTAGATTCGCCAACGAATGGTACGGTTCTATTTAACGGGAAGCCCATCCAAAAGATTTGCCGTAAAAAAGGTTTCCGAGTCAAAAATATGGGCTTTGTTTTCCAGGCGTTTTATCTGTGGCAAAATCTTAATGTTCTGGAGAATGTTATGCTGCCATTAATGGAAATCAATCTAAGTCGTAAGGAAAAAGTGCTTCGAGCAGTAGAGATAATTGGTGAGGTGGGGTTGTTAGATAGAAGCAGGGCGTCAGTTAAAAATCTATCTATGGGCCAACGTCAGAGAGTTGCAATAGCCAGGGCATTAGTGGCAAGTCCATCAATAATATTTGCAGATGAGCCAACGGGAAGCCTTGATTCTAAAAACGCTGAAAATGTTATGCAATTATTACGTCGTGTTAACCAGCAACGCCACGTAACGGTGGTTATGGTAACGCATGAAAATATTCCTACGGAATACTATGATAGACAGGTACATGTTTTGGATGGCAAAATTTGCACCTAATAGGAGGAAGAGATGGAAGTATCTCAGGATAAAATCAGGGAGGTTATAGCTGAGCAGCTTGGGGTAAAAAAGGAAGAAGTAATTGATAGTGCAAAATTCGTAGATGATTTGGGAGCTGATTCGCTCGATACGGTTGAGTTAATAATGGCGTTTGAGGAAGCATTTAAGATAGAAATTCCGGATGATGAAGTCGAGAAGCTTACAACCGTTGGTGGTGTTTTAAAATATTTAGAAGAGAAGTGCAGTAAATAAAAAGGAGGGTAAAGTGAAGAAAAGTATATTGGTGTTATTGGTTTGTGTTTTGTTTGTATCAGGCTGCGCCTTTGGGACCAGAAGGCCTACACTAAACTATACGGTGGCTTTACCCTCTGAACCACAAAATAATATAGCCATCAAGGTAAATGAATTCACGGATGAGAGAACATGGAATAAGGAAAAAATTGGAGATGTAAAAAATGCCTACGGCATGAGATGTGCGGAAATAATACCCCAAAACAGTGTTGTTGCATGGGTGACAGATGCATTAAAGAAAGAGTTGGTTAATGCAGGTTACAATATATCGGATAATCAAGCTGTAAGTAGCGTTGCTCAAGGTGCCGTACTAGAAGCGTATGTTGATGCTTACTGGAATTATGGCGGCAGAGTAAGATTAAAGGTAGCGTTAAAAAAAGACGGAAAAGATGTCTTAAATAAAGAATATTCAGTTCAGAAGAATTGCGGTATCAACATGGCAGCCAGAGCCGCATCTTACGCAAAGACATTAGAAATGACATTACAAGAGGTAATGAAGCAGGTTATTCCAGATATAAATACAGCCCTAAAATAGTAGATAGGTTATGGGGCATACAAAAAATGGAGGAATTATGCGAAAAGGCATATGGTTAATGGCCATTGTTATATTTTTATCAGGATGCGCTGGTGCTAAAGAATTTCATAGAGGAAATAATCCATCACCAAAGTTAAATCCCAACGGCTCCGCGTATATTTTATTACCTGCCGATGCGATGTATTACACAAAGGATTGTGTTGGTTCTGGGAGTGCTATAGCCCGGGTAATATCATCAGCGTTTTCTAAAAGACTGATGAAGGTGGAGGTCTCCGATAGAGTGGAAGATCTTACTGCTGGATTGAATAAGGCAAAAAGTGGAAATTTTACGTATTTGATTGGCTCAAAGATTAGTCGATGGGAAGATCATGTGACGGAATGGAACGGGAAGCTAGATCGAATACAGATGGAAATTTCAATCTATGATGTTCAAACGGACAACATGTTGGACTCCATTACTATTGAAGGAAATGGCACTTGGTTTACATTCGGTGGTTATCGCCCACAAAATATAGTGACAAAATCAATAGATGAATATGCGACGTCGTTATTCGGATCCGAAAGAGTAGATACTAGCAAATAAGGCTGACCATGATGTTTCAAAGAATACATATTGAGCTTACAAATAGGTGTAATTTTTCATGCGTATTTTGTCCAAGTTCACTGATGTCTCGTCCACCTCGAGATTTGGAATTTAACCTTGTTATTAAAATATTAGATGAGATTGTTCAAGAGAAACTTACTGATACGGTTTTTTTCCATGTCATGGGAGAGGCAACGCTATATGGCAAGCTTGAAGATGTTATTAGAGAGGCCAGCCGCAGAAAACTCAAGACAGTACTAACGACAAATGGATATGGTTTATCATTGGAGCTTTTGGATAGAATTATGAATGCAGGAATAGATCATATCTTGTTTTCAGCGCAGACTCCAGATGCAGATTCTTTTAAATTGCGTAAAGCACCCGGTAGTTTTTTTTCGTATAGAAAACATATATGCTCTTTGATTGCCAAGATTATCGAAAGAGGCACGACCAAAACCACGCTATCTTTTCTAACGACACCGATACCATTTTTTACCCTTCCCAGTAAAAGGTATCATATTTTGCGTAACAAAAGAACGTTAGTAGCAGCATTTATAGACTGGTTTGAGGAAATCACTGCGTTCATGCCAGATAGCGCTTTTAAAAATAAGCTATATGGTAAAAAGAAATTACTAATTAAACGATTAGCGGCTTTTCGAATGATGGGGTGGAATAAGTTAAAAATAACTTGGCAGCTTACATTTGAAACAAGAGTGCTGGGTGATTGGATTCATCAGGGGTTGACTGCAGGAAAAATAGCAAAAGCTAGTATAGGTTACTGTGAAGGGCTTCAAACGCATTTTGGTATACTAAGTAATGGTAATATGGTGTTTTGTTGTACGGATTTCGATGGAAAAACAACATTTGGTAATATAAAAGAGACCTCTCTTGTAGAAGCGCTGATGCAAAAAAAAGCACAAGATGCTATACGAGGGTTTAAGAAATTGCTCGTTAAAGATCCATATTGTCAAAGATGTCTTGGCGATGCCTCTTTTGATAAATCAATGGCTCGACAAGTTGGTTCTATTTTATATTTTAAACTATATCGACCGTGGTGGGATAGGAAACGGGAAAGAGAAGACATATTAGTATGAGCGAAGCTTTAACTATCAACGAAGTAGTAGTTACAGGGGTTGGGGTAGTAACGCCCTTGGAATGTGGTAGTGGTATGCAGGATTTCTGGGATAAACTATGTAGTGGCATCAATTCTATTAAGCCCATTCGTGGATTTGATGTACGAGGAAATAAGTGTGACGTTGGCGGTGAGATCTCGGGGTTTGAAACATTTTTAGACTATGATTTAAGCAAAGAATATGACCGGTGCGCCAAGCTTTTTATGTTGGCCTCTCAGTATGCATTAAATGATGCAGGGGCCGAACAGGAATTAGTTAAATCCATGGGCGTTGTTATAGGAACTATACTGGGAGG
>Ga0247841_10007078_pt1 | contig 16848 bp, 12 predicted proteins | sample LaCruzMarch2015__2_FD_192410 | JGI IMG/M metagenome (GOLD analysis project Ga0247841, IMG submission 192410) | Freshwater microbial communities from meromictic Lake La Cruz, Castile-La Mancha, Spain - LaCruzMarch2015_18m | ecosystem: Environmental > Aquatic > Freshwater > Lake | place: Spain... | reverse complement strand
ATCCTTTCGGGATTTGTTGAGGCTTGAAAATGTATTACTTTGCAACATACTGATAATAAGACGTTTAACGTTTTGGTTAACCTTGGAAGTCATGTTTAGATAATTACGGAAATAATCATCTAATGTATTGATTTCCAATGGTTTAACCAAATTTATTTCTACTTATTTTACTGAATATCAAAGATTTATCACATTAATTAACGAAGTGTTGATAAACAGTAAAAGGAAAAATATTTTTCCAGGTTGAAATGGATGTTTTACGAAGGGCTGATAGGGATGAGGCGTAATACCATTATTTCGATCGGCTAAAATTTTGTTTGGTAATTTGGCAAGTTGGGGTGAATTTATTTTTCAGGATATTTGGTGGTGTACCACTGGTAGGATTCGTCGAAGGTATGGATCAGCAGGTATATTCCTCCAGCTTTTTCAACCTGCTGTTTGTATGTTACCTGTTCGGGGCGGGTATGATCGCGGACGACTTTAAGCTCGATTTTAACTGACTGGCCGGCGATGATGGCTGAAATATCGGCCGAACCTTTCTGCATGTTTTCTTGTTACCTTGGAGAACCGATGGGCAACTTCATAAGTCTGAATCACCTTTAAATCCGCAACAAAAAAATAAGTGACAAGTTTAACCAATATTATGACCGGATTTTGTGTTTTTTTGCCAATTATATCAAATATTTCTCTTCAAAAGGAGATTGATTGAGCAAAAGTTTTTCGCAAAATAATTTTGTCAAAATAACTCTGCTTTAAAATGATCCGGTTCACCTCAACATGTTTCCGATAAAAATACAAAATCACTTAATATGCTGATACATAGTGTCTAGGCAAATTGATTGACAAAATTTTCAGATATACCTCTCCCTACAAACTTTTAAAACACTGGCAAAAGCCGGTGTTTTTAGACTACGAGTGCCTCGTATGGCTTTTCGGTAAACAATTTCAGCATCCATTGCCTTCCTGAACGAACCCATTTGCCCGCAACCGATATAAACCTGAATATAAAGCGTTTAAGTCTGGTTGTTGGCTCTATGTCATCAAAAACCATTGAGACCTTTTCAACGAAGTAATTGTAAAAATTTTTGGCCATTGCCATGATGATCAAATACACCGTGTTTTCATGTAGAAACGAACAGCGAAGGTGTTTCCAGCCAAAATCATTGTTCATCCATCCTCGAACGGTTTATTTTGATGCCGTTTTCATTCAAAACAGCATAGGCCCTGGTAAGTGTCGAGGCTTGCTCGAATTTCACATTGGCATTGCCGTCGCGGTTTTCGATATAAACTATTTTGTTTCCGATGGTTGCAACCCCCGGAAAATATCCTTTGTTGTGTTTGTATGTGCGTTTGGTGTCATATTTCTCAGTGGCAATTATTTGGTTGTCATAATCAAAATCATAACAAGTATCTTCATTCAGTTGCCCGGTGAGCAGCAACGATTTGATATTTAAAATATTGAGCTTTGTGTTTATGTTAAAATCATAGGCAATTCCTTGTTTGGACACAAAGGCTGTATTTTGAACTGCAAGTTCTTTTATTCCACGTAGAATTGTGTCTGCACTTGGTACTCTGTTGCCAGGTATGGATTTGAGGTGTTTACCAAAGTGGGTTTGAATATCTTCGGCACAATCGCCGCCACCAAAATAAACATTGACTAAATTTTTTATGATGTCACTGTAACAATAACCAACTGTTTTTACCCTCGCCCCTAATTCATTATCAATAAGTTGGCTCATCCCAATGTTCTCAAATTCCTTATTGACAAAAGAAATGCCTGCAAAAGGGCTTATCGTTGTTGATCTTTTTTGTAATTTCATGCCGAAAAAGTTATTGTTCCTATTTCTTTTTGTTTCATAGCACTAAAATAGGTGATCTTTTTCGGCTGTCAAAACGTTGTGTAAAATACTTATACACAATGTTTTGACGGCTTTTGTTCATAACTTCGTCGCGGATTTAAGGTTGTACTATAATAAGGGACAGATAACTTTGATAGTAATTCCTTGAAATCATTATTCTGTATAGATACTCTATAAAACGCCGGTTTTATAGAATGGACCATTATGCTTTCATTGGATATAAAAGTCATCTCGTCAATCCGTGAAATCAGACCTGCCGAGATATTATAAACCTTCTTTTCCTCTAAAATAAGATTACAGTAGGCTAATGAGCCATCATCGTAACTAATGACTATTGTATCACCCGAAGGAGAGTAGAGAAAAGAGTAAACATGGGAAGAATCGATGACGACAGGCTTTTTACTTTTCAATGGAAGCGGATAGATTGTCAATTTCCCTTCCTGAATAAATGTAAAAGAATTTGATTTGGGCGAGAATAAAAACCTCAAAACCAATTTGTCTGGAAAAGCAGACAGTATCATGGCGCTGTCTTTTGACTTAGCTTCGACGAGAATGAGGTCCCGGCTGATAGCAAATGGATCATCTTGCCTTTGTTTGTAATCGGTCCTCATTTTTAAAACCCACCTCATGTCATTTGAAACTTTCCAATTTGAAATAAAATTCATTGGTGTTTTCAATAAAAAAACAGGCTTTGTTATCGCCACATTACCCTTTATGGCAAAAATTGAATCATCTTTTGATGTTAGATATATACTGTCATTAAGAAAGAAACCTTTTTTGTCTCCATAAGCAACTTTTTTTAAAGAGCAGGTCCTAAGGTTAAAAGATTCTGTTATCTGCGGCCAATATTCATTATTCACATCTACCTGAAATTGTATCAGGTCATTGTCAGAACTGTGGTCCTGATACCAGATATTCTTCCAGTTATTGATTCGCTTCTTATACAAAATCTCATTTCGTTGTATTTCCCAGACCTCAACAAAATTATCATTTACAAGGGTTACTGTCTTATAATTATTTGAAAGAAAAGCATATCTCGCATTATTGAATTTTCTCAAGATCTTCCCAATGTTCATGTCCCAAAGGCATGCTTCGCTTGCCGATGTTGTAAGCAACAATTTGTCATTGGCTGAAAAATCCTGCAGTGATCGTGTAATCTTTTCAGGAGGCATGAATAATTTTGGTTTTGGATTCCTGCCTTTATATGACTCAGAGATGTTTTTATCAAGTTTTAACGCAAGGTACTTATATCCCCTTTCCCAGGCAATATCTGCAGGACGTTCAAAGGAATAATCGGATTTCGCCTTATCGGCCCCAAGACTGACAAGAAAATCGGCAACCTCAGGTTTAAATAACAAGATCGAATAAAACAAGGGCGTTCGTCCCTTGTTGTCCTGGTGATTGATATCCGCCCCCTTTTCAATAAGGAATTTAATTAAAGGTTTATTTTCTGATTGTATAGCAAAAAACAAGGGCGTCATACCATCTTTGCATGGATGCTCAGCATCTGCACCTTTACTAACAAGGTAAATGGCATTATCCAATGTTGCATTTGTGGCACACAAGGCCAGGTATGTAAGGCTGTCCCTGTTTAAAGAATTTATTGCAGTTGGAAATTGCAAAAGTCCTGGAAGCAGGTTGAACCGATTGTTTATGATCGCCAGATCTAGAATCCTGATTTTAACCGAATCAAAACCCTTGATTCCCTCCATCAACTTCAAATTTCTGATGATAAGTGAATCAAAATCAATATCTAAACCATAGGAAAGAAAGAACATGTACTCAGGAGAAATGGTTTTGGACATAGCTATTAAATATTGCAATATCGCCTTTTCCCCCAGATGAATCGCGTAAATGCTGGCCGTCCATCCAGCCTCCGTCATGGTTCTTGAGTCAAGTTCCCTGTCATTATAAGGTATTCCGCAATCCTCTATCAAATACCTGAGTAATAGCAGATCCTGTCGAACAACAGCAATTCCTGAAATGTTCCCAAAGATATAGTCCCCCTTCTCGGAATAAATAATCCCCTTTTTTCTCACATCTGCCCCTTTCGAAACCAGATACTTCACCATGTCCAGGTCTCCTTTCAGCGCCGCCCACATCACAACCGGGGCTTTGAGGGAATCGCAGTAATTGACATCTGCCCCTAAATCAACAAGAAGTTTAACGGAGTCAAGCTGATTGGCTTTCACTGCCCTGAGCAGGTTCTGACTGAGTAGGTTGGTCTGTGAGTTGGCTGAAAATCTAAATCCACTCACCAAAACCAGTACCAATAAAAGATTACCAAGGGTCTTCATTAGAGTATCTTTTAAAACGAACCATTCATTAAACTTTTTGGTAACATCTTAGCCCATCCGTTTTCTGACACGCTCTACTGACAATATTTCACCCAGAAAACATCAAGCCCATGAGGAAATGTGTGTGATTGATTCTTCAGGGTGCGAAGCAATTCAATCTCTTCGAATGTAAGTGAATGATGCCTTTCAACAGTACTCTCAAGTTTTGTTTCCAGCCATAATGCTTTTACCTTGTCAATAGGGGGGGCATTGATCAACACGTATAATGAAAGAGATGCAACAAAAAGTTCCTGCCACACATCATTCCGGGGCTTTCCATAGATTGCCGTATTGATTTCAAACAGCAGGTCAAGATCTTCCTTCAGCGGTGGGTTGTCCTGGTATATCATTTCTTTCAAAATACCCACTTCATATTCATCTAATTTTCTATCCTTCACTATCTCATCAAACAAATCGGAAATAAACTGACTTTCAGATTTATTCTCGAAAATTTTGTCCCCGGTAGTTTCGATCAGGGTCTTTATCAGAACAAGTTCAATGTCACTCATCATGCCAACCCCTTTAAGTGTATTTTTGACAAGATCAAACAACATGGCAGCTTTTACCAGAGGAAGTTTCCGGGTCGCAGTTAATCCCGCAGAGAAATACTTTCCGGTCTCGTTCAGAAAAAGCTCATTCCACAGCGGACTGTTTGTGTTTTCGCATACATGATCATGAATTTCAAAAAGCAAACGGATATCGTATCCATTCGGATCTCCATTACGATAGATGTATTTTCTGATCTGCGCCGTTTCTGCATCATCCACTATTTTATCTTCAACAATCTTTTCAATCAAACTTCTCGACTCCAATGGCAGTTCATGGAAAATTTCGTGAAAGTTCTCTTTTAAGGAAATCTGATTTCCGGGATTGTTCTTTAATTCCCTTAATCTTCTGAAATAGTTGTAGGCTGTAATCATATCAGATTTATTTGTATAACCTTACATTTTAAATCAATACTACATCAGATGAACATGAACAAAAAAAATCACGAACCAATAAAAAATAACGATTGCTCCGATATCCTTCAAAAAGTTATAGTTAGAGAAAACCGGATGGCAGTCAGGAAATGAGATAGATTTCTTTTTTCCGTCACGCGTCACGTGTCACGATTTTTCGTCACGTGTCACGATTTAGCTTTCCAGACCTCATATTCCTTATACTCCTCCATTGAAAAATCCAGGTTCCGTTGGATCTCATTCGCTTCTGCCCAGGAAGAGGTGCTTTTCGGACAGTTGGTGTAAATAAATTTGCAAACCAATTCGAATGCCTCCATCTGCTTCTCTTTCTTTTCTTTTTTCAGGGCAGTTACGATCAATTCATTGTACTTTTCCCTTGAGAGACTTCTCCGAAGCTCTGAACCAATGATCTTCTTTTTCTCATCGGAAAGTTTGAAAAAATTAAACTTATCATCAAAAAAGTGATCAATAACGTACTTTTCTACTGTTGTTACATTTTGATCAACATTTGCAATCGCAACCATAAAAGCATAAGAGGCCTCTTTCAGACTGAATTCTTTCATAACATGTGGTTTTAAGGGATTAGCATTATTGAGATATATACTGCTTAACAAACTTATGAAATAATTGCGATTCATACACATACCCTAAAAAAAACATCAATCCATCTTATAACCGGATCGCACATCAGCTTCACTAGTTTTAACTTGCCTGAAGCATAATGCACGTATGCTTTTAAGTTGGGAACATGAACAAGGTCTGCATATTGATGTGTTAAAGTTACAATATATATATATTAGCCGGAAAAGCTCAAGCATTTTAAATGAATTTGCCCCCCCTCGTCCGAGGTTGAAGCAATGCTGGATTTGATCAAAAAGCATCGTGCGAGTGAGATATCTAGTCCGCTGATAATTTTTGGATTAGGAACAACTGAACTTCTGCTTATCTTCCTGGCGATAGCTTGAATTGTTGCTGTAATTATAATTTCTTCCAATAAAAAGCAATTAAATACACACACCATGAATGGTCAATTTAATCAAAACCAACAGGCGCCAAATCAAGGATATCAACAAACAGTTGTTTCATTTGGAAACCAAAAAAGTATGCTGGTTGCATTCTTGCTTACTTTCTTTTTTGGCCCACTCGGGCTTCTTTATTCTTCTGTCGCAGGAGGAATAATCCTTATAATCATTGGGATTCCAATAGGAATCATTACGTTCGGATTTGGACTTATATTCGTTTGGATTGCATCCATTATTTGGGCAATCATCGCCACAAGTGGCGCTAATAATGCAATGCAATCTGGTGCCAGTCTTAACATTAACACCATCTATGGAGCGCCTGTTTCCAACCAGCCATATTCGAATCATCAAGTTAATCACAATCAACAAAACCAACAGGTTTATGTAGAAGAACCTTATCATCCTGGTCCACCTATACCGAATCCGGTATTTTAACAAACAGTTGTTTCATTTGGTAACCAAAAGAGTGTCCTTGTAGCTTTTTTACTTGCTTTCTTTTTTGGTCCGCTCGGACTTCTTTATTCATCAGTTGCAGGTGGAATTATACTTATGATTATTGGAATCCCGGTAGGAATTTTTACGTTGGGATTCGGACTTATCTTCATTTGGATTGCATCAATAATTTGGGCGATTATTGCTGTCAACAATGAAAATAATAAAATACAATCTGGCGGCGGACTCAATATCAACACGCAATACAGAGCTCCCATTGTAAATCAACCACCAGCCAGCCAGCCAATCTATACTGTTTATGATACTCCTCCTGAATATTCCCAACCACAAACCACACCACAACCCACACCATAACCTACATCACAACTAGCGCCACAACCCATATCCCAACCTTCACTCCAAACTGACCAACAGCCCCGGATTGATCCACCAACACAATATCATTCAGGACCACAGCCGGTTCATTATCGGCAAACCCTGCCTCAACATCAAAGACAAATGGCACCATCCCCACCAAAGTATCCGAAACAACGAACAGCGCCGGTAACTGCGGGTGTCATTTATAAAAGGTTCATGATTGGGGTAGTAAGCCTTCTTTTTATCCTGATTCTGGTAGTTGGAATTAAATTCATATGGGGGATGGATTTTCCGAAAGTAAACTTTAACCCTTTAAAAATTTTCACCACGGAAGCCAGTACGAATGAAAGAATATCTGGTAACACTGAAAATACGGTATCAGATGCATCTTCAATTTTAAACAACGGCAATGATTTCTATATACTAAATGTTGAAGCAGTTCAATCTCAACGTGAAGCGGAAAGAAAAGTTGAAACCCTTAAAAACAGTGGTTTTTCAGCTGGTTACCTTTGGATACCAAATTACCCTTCTTTATCGGGTATGAAATCGTATGCGGTGTACATTGGCCCGTTTTCGACCCAGTACGACTGTGAAGTTGCAACAGAAGAATACCGGGAGAACAATCCCGACGCATACGGGCTCCTTGTCTCCAAGGAAAGACGAAGAGTCGAAATTTATGGTATCGACAACGTTAAAGAAATACCAAAATGGAGAGCGAAGGAATTTGTCAGTTCATCTTCAAATTCACAGGCAAACGACGTAACGCCTTCAAATGAGGTTGGTTCCAGCCAAGCTGATGCAGACGCCCAGCATATTTTACAGGGATTTTGGTATGGAACAATCGGGAATAAGAAATTCATCATCAACCTTGAAACAGTTCGTGGCGGAAATGTATCAGGATATAACATAGCAGGCACTTATCAGCGACCGGTCACGGGAACGTACATTTTTTCTCAAGGAAATAGTATTTGTAAGTTAATCTTACGAGAACCTGGTAACGAAAAGTGGGATGGTATATTTATAATTACCATGGAGGTGGTTTCAGATAATTGGAGTGCCAGTGGAACCTGGAAAGCGTACGATGAACAACTTTCAAATCCAGTCACATTTAACCGCACACCCACGGAGTAGCAATTCTTGTTATCGGATTTCCCAATGGATATTGCTGGTTAAGGATCAGAGCAGGCATCATTTCCCGCTACCCACCCCCGGAATCAGTTTTCCCTCAGTTTATTTGAAATGGCTCAGAATAATCTCATGGAACAATTCACTGTCAATCGGCTTTGAAATATAATCATTGCATCCCGATTTCATCGCCTTTTCGCGGTCGCCCGAAAGGGCATAGGCTGTTTGCGCAATAATGATCACATCCTTATTAAACTCCCTGATGCGACGCGTTGCCAGATGTCCGTTCATATCGGGCATTCTTATATCCATAAGCACCAGGTCAAGATCGGGATTATTACGGCAAACCTCTATGGCTTCAACTCCTGTCGATGCATACAGAATTTCATCGCCGTATTTCTTCACGATCATGGTAATGAACAATTCCGGTGTTTCATCGTCTTCGACAATTAACATTTTCAGCTTTCTTACCCGATTTTCTTCCCTGGTATCAGGAATATTGTCTTCAACCATCATTTTTTCCTCCGGTTTATTATTGTAAGGAACAGTGAAATAAAACATTGAACCATGACTTTCTTCACTTTCAACCCTGATTGTGCCACCAAGCATTTCAACATATGCTTTGGCAATCGATAAGCCTAAACCCGCCCCGTCATGCGCCCGTTTGTTGGAAATGTCGGCCTGAATGAATCGTTCAAATATCGCCTCCTGCCGGTCCCGGGCAATTCCGATGCCTGTGTCTTTAACGAAAAATTCAAGGTAGTCGCCCTTTTTCTCATATCCTATCTCAATTAAACCCTCATTGGTGTATTTTATTGCATTTTTAACAAGGTTAGTGAGGATGGCATAGAGTTTTTCACGGTCGGTATGGATGACGGCCTCCTTTGATGGCAGGGTGTTTTTATACAAAAGTTTTATTCCTTTTTTCTCAACCTCGGGTGTGAAGAAGTGGTAAATGTATGCGATCTGGTCATTGATGTTAGTTTGGGATACTGACACCTCCATCTGCCCCGATTCTATTTTAGCAATATCGACAATATCCTGAATGATGTTAAGCATGCGTTTGCCACTCTTTTCGATGATGCGGATGTAATCCTGCTGCTCCGACCCTGTCAGGTTAGGTTCTTTCAGCAATTGGGCAAAACCAAGAATGCCATTCATGGGGGTACGGATTTCATGGCTCATATTGGCCAGGAAGGCCGATTTGAGGCGATCGCTTTCCTCGGCCTTTTCCTTTGCTTTTATTAATTCCTGTTCGGCCAGTTTGCGTCCGGTAATGTCATTAATAAAGACCACAAAACACCCGCCATCAGCATATCGATACTGGACACTGATTTCGACATCGAATACACTTCCATCTTTTCGCTGTTGTTTTGTTTCAAATCGGTCTTCTCCCAATTTAAAAATTTTTTCAATGTGACTGGCAGTATCAGCATTTGTTTCATAAACATCGAGATCGGAAATACTCATGGTCAGCAGTTCCTGCTCACTATAGCCGCTCATACGGCAATAGGATTCATTCACCTCCAGTAAACGGCCCTTTGAATCGGCCAGCCAGAAACCATCGATGGCGGTCTTTAATATCTGCCGGTGTTTCTCTTCACTCTCTTTCACAGCTGATTCATTCCGTTTTTGCTCAGTGACATCGCGATCAATCCCGATGAAACCAAGAACCAATCCGCTATCATCCAGCAGTGGAGATGCATTGCTTTCAAAATACCGGACCGATCCGTTTTTGTGAATCCATCGTATGCCTGTGTTGCACCAACCTGTTTTTTTTCGGATGCAATTTTGCAGCATCTTTCTAAAAGCAGGTTCATCGTCAGGATGGATGAATAGGAATGAATTGGTCCCGATAATTTCATCTGCGGTGTATCCTAAAAGATTGAGGATGGCAGGATTGCTGTATGTATGTGTTTCATCCCGGTCGATTGACCATATCCAATCGGTGATATTTTCGATTAAATGGCGGTACTTGATTTCACTTTGTTTGAGCGCCGTTTCGGCCTGTTTGAGTTCGGTCAAATCAATGCAAACTCCTTTTAACCTTGTCAGGACATTTTCTTTGAATACCGGAATTAATTTGTTTTGTATCCACTTCACGGCGCCATCGGGCATGATCAAACGCATTTCCTGGCTGATCCCCTCCTTTTTTTCAGTGGCAAAATCAATAGCTTCTCCTATCAAATGCTGATCATCGGGATGTACATGGTTGAAAAATAATTCATAGGTAGGTTCAACCTGGAATGGTTCATAGCCAAAAACCCTGTAACAATTCTTTGACCAGCGAATGTTGGAGTTTGTCATGTCATATTTCCAACTGCCCATTTTACTGATCTCCTGGGCATCATCATGCGATAATTCGATCTCCTTCAGAGCCATTTCTGCTGACTTTCGTTCCGAAATATCGCGGTCCTGCCCAAGGATGTTGACCGGAGTACCATTCTCGTCGCGAATCAGGCTTATCTTGGTTTCTGCCCAATGAATTTTGCCATCCGGGCTGTAAAATTCAAGATCTATTATTATCACCGGGGAATAGGCTGGGTCTGCCAATACTTTAGGCATGATCTCTGCATATGCTTCCATGATAAGCCGGTATGATTCAGGCGTAAGGAGCTGATTAAGAGAAAATTGCTGAAGCTCTGCCAGGGAATATCCCCTTACCTTTTCCATGGAAGGGCTTATATAAATGAATTTTAAATTCATATCCATGAGCCAGATGGTGTCGGTCATGTTGTCGGCCAGCAACCGGTATTTCAATTCTTCCTCCCGCAATGCTGCTTCTGCTATTTTGCGTTCGGTTATATCCCTGGTGTTTATCACAATTCCCCTGAAATTCGGATCATGAAGATAATTCCGGCCTATCGCTTCAAAATAGCGGAACCCGCCATTCTTGTGAAGATGCCGGTATTCGCCCTTAAGAATCTTATCCGGATTTTTTATTAACTCTTCAAAAGCCATTCTGACCTGTTCCACATCATCAGGATGTATTAATTCGGTGAATGATCGCTGAAGCTCTTCAACTGAAAAGCCCGTAATTGCTTCAGCCGAAGGGCTTATATGCCGCTGAATTCCATCCTGATCTAAAAAAACCAGAATATCAGATGAATATTCCAGCATCAGCTGAAAGCGCTTATCCTGCCTGATCAACGCTTCTTCAGCACGCAATTGGTCAGCAAGGATTTTTTCGAATGATTCTTTTAACAAGTCGTACGACGTTCGCAACTCCTGCAGGTCCTTTAGAAGGTCTGAACTTGTTTTTTCCAGGTTCGTCATGGGCGCTGACTTTGATAATTTGTTTGATGTTTCGTTTTTAGTGAGATTAATGTAATTTAACCCAGTCATGGGCCAGCTCAAGGTTTTCGAATAATCGGCACTGCCATGGCGTCCCCTCAAATTCTTTGAAGTAGGTCTCTACAACTGGTATAAACTCCTCATCTTTTGTAACAACGGCATTTTTCATCGGCTGTTGATTCCACCTCGAAGATGAGTTGTCGAGTGTCCCGATTACTTTGGCGTCTCTTGGAGTTATGAGAATTTGTACTGCTTCGGTGTAATCGGAAATCTGATATAAAATCGTTTCAAACCGTGCGTCTCCATACATGATGTCATTTGCCGCCATGACCTCCTGCTCGGTCACGATGTCAAAAAACCTGACCAGGATACCACTTTCTTCCCAGGAAATTTCGTATGCCATGTTGAATGATTTTTGTTAACAATCAGATTGTATAAACTTCTGTTTACGCGGTCATCTCCTCATCAAACATCGCAAAAGTGTTGTCAACATCCCTTTCAGTGAAATAAACCTGCACATACTTATCAAATGCAGCCCTTACTTCATCTCTTATTTCATTCAAATCAGAACAGTTGCCATTGTTTTTATGATGATCGGTCATATGATGGTGATTATGATGTAAAGCTACATAAATAGTGGTTCCGATGGAAAAAAACTGTAAATATTGTATGTCGGTATTATTCTGATCAATCATATGGAATTCCATTGATTATTAAAGTATTTTTGTATAAGGACAAGTTGTTAACAATTCTTGCAAAAGCCCCTGACCTATGAAAAAAAATACCCTGCTGCTATTTCTAATTCTCTTTTCATCAATTCTATACAGCCAGTCCCTGAACCCGGTTTATCGCTCAATGAAGAACGAATTTCATCCCTCACAGGAAATACAGGCCGAAATTATCGCTCCTCAAACAACAGGGGTTAAGGAAATATCTGATTTGGGGAATCCTCCTGATCGCAATTGGGTGAAGCAGTTTGGCGGAGATGGAGCAGATGTTGGGCAGGATATCGTAACCGACGCTGCCGGGAACAGCTATGTTACCGGTTATTTTTCGGGACCGGTAAACTTCGGAACAGTCATCCTGACCAGCACAGGGTACACCGATGGATTTTTAGCCAAATTCAGCAGCACCGGAAACCTGATATGGATGCGGCAGTTGTCGTGTGAACCTTATTCGATTGTACGGAGCCTCGGAATCACCCTGGATGAAGGTGGTTATGTTTATATAACAGGTTCCTTTAATGGCGCGGTATTGCAGATTGGCACCTATACCCTGCAAAGAACCGGCGTCGAAGACCTGTTTGTGGCAAAGTACGACTCATCGGGTATGCCCGTTATGGCAACGCACTATGGAATCGTTGGCGGCACAATTCGGCAGGGGAAAAGTATTGCGGTTGATGGTGAAGGAAATTGCTACGTTGTTAACGGGAGTTACGCTGCTGAACTTTATGGCGGGTATAACTTAAGTAAGTTTGACCATTCAGGATATTTTCAATGGGAGTATGAAAATGGCGCCTGGTTTATGGATGTGAAGTATCATGCAGGCTCATCAGGTGATGCGGGTGAACCGGCATTGTACCTGACCGGGTATATCGATTCGGATGTGATTTTCGGAAATACGACATTGACGACAACCGATTACAGCAATGCCCCATTCCTGGCCCGGTGCAACACCTCCGGCACATTTGAATGGGCGGTGCAGGGTGTTCCGGTTGCACTGGGTTACATAACCAATTATAACCGTGCATATTCGGTTATAACCGACAACAACGGCGATGTCTATTTTTCAGGCAGGTTTGAGGAAAAGCTGGTTTTTGGGAGCGATACGCTGGAGAATTCATACTGGAACAATTATGCGCCATTTGTTGTTAAATGTTCCCCGACAGGTTCGTTTGAATGGGCCAGGCAAGGTGAAATATTAACCCCTTCCTATGCTGCTGTATCACCAGTCAACTATCCCGTTGATGTTACCATCGACCCTGCCGGGAATCCCGTTATTTCATGCGATTTGCTGAATGATACCATCGCATTCGGAAATATTATAGCTGGAGGATCCGGCTGGGTCATGGTGGGTTACGATGCCAGCGGAAATGAACAGTGGCGTGCAAGGTGCGATGGTTCACCGAAACAGATTTTTGGAACAGCCGGGAATAAATTTACCTGTACCGGCTATGTTGGTGGCAACATCATGATCATGCTGACAGATGCCTTGGGAACAGGCGAATGGAGGCTCGAAACATCGGGGAATTCGGGCGCTGCCGGGGTGGTTAACCTGGAGTTGGATTCGCAGGGAAACCTTTTTGTATATGGTAAAACAGATAACCCCGATCCGGTTATTGGGGCCGCCACCGGCGCCTTCCTCGCCAAACTGCGACCTGATGGCGATACCCTGTGGTCGATTCCGTTCATTGGCGGCCGGTACAATACCACCTATGGAAGTTTCATTTCCTGCGATCAGGAAGATAATGTTTGTGTGATGGGAATTTTCTCCGACACTTTGCAAATCGGCAATGAAATGCTCCTCAACACCGGTTACAATGATGGCCTTTTTATCGTAAAACTTAACAGTTCCGGTGTTGTGCTGTGGCTGAAACAGATCGGTGATAGTTTGACAACCATTGAAGGGAATTCCCTTGCAACTGATCACCAGAATAATGTGATTGCCAGCGGAATATTTTATGGTTCATTAACAATCGGAACCTGTACGCTCACCGATGCAGGAAGTGGCGATGTTTTTGTAGCGAAATTTGATGCCAATGGCAACGCTGTCTGGGCTGAAAGAGCCGGTGGTGATGATATGGAATGGGCCGGTTATGTCTCTTCCGATGGAATGAATAATATCTATCTGACAGGTGAATTCTACTCCCGGACTATTACCATTGGTAATCAGACGATCCATTTGACCAGCTATGACGGTGATGTGATTTTGATTAAATTCTCACCTCAAGGTCAAATGTCATGGTTCCAGGCATATGGAGGAGGCGCCGCAGATACCATCAGGCGTTATTATTGCTGGCCAGTCGCTATCAGAACCGATGCCGGCGGTAATAGTTATATCTATGGCTGGACCGGGAAAAGCAACAGCTATGGATCATTTGTACTGGACAGTCCTTACAACTATAATTTAGCATTAATTAAAACAAACAATGCCGGTAACGTGCAATGGGCCAAAATCATCAAAGAGAAACGGTATGGCTACCATTCCATGCAGATTGACATCGATGGGCAGGGAAATTGCTATGTTGGCGGAAACATCCGCGATACGGTTTATTTTGAAAACAACATGGTAGTCAAAGAGGGTCCCAGCGACCTGTTTCTGGCTAAATACGGAAACTCAGGCGATTTCATCTGGGCAAAACTTTTCAGCAGCAATCCATCGCAACGAACCGGGATACCTTCCTACACCAACAATCTTTGTGGCATAGCCGTGTATGATACGGCATCCCTGTTCATGGCCGGAAAATCAATCTACGATCTGGAGGTCGACGATATCGTATTGCACAGCAGCAATGTGAATGGCTTCATCTCCTTAATCGGTCCTGATATTCCTGTAGGAATGATTACTTCAAAGGCTAATGAAAGCGGGCTGATCGTTTATCCCAATCCGGCTTCTGATATCGTCACGGTTGAATTGATGCAGTCAGGCATGCATCAGGATGCCATGCTGAGTGTATACAACATGCAGGGGAAAAAACTCATGCAACATGCCATGAACGGCGAACCGCATTTCCGCTTCTCACTTTCAGGCGAGCCGTCGGGCTTATATCTCGTTCAGATACAATTGGGCAACCTGTCGGAAATTGCCAGGATCGTAAAGGATTAATAATCAGTCAATCATTAATTCATCAATTCATCAATTCATCAATTCTTTATTTGCTATTATGATAGATCCACTTGGCGCCTTCCCAAAACGCCTTGATAGCTATCTCAGCATGAACTGTTCCCTGGGCAGGTTTTGGGATCATGGGAGGCCACTCCTGATATTCGATATTCGTAAGTCCCAGACTTGTAAACCTGTTTTTAGCGGCGGTAAAGTTGCCAAACAGCACACAGTCATCGTTTTTACAGTGCCATAACAGCATCTTCGATTTCGGGGTCCAACCCGTATACGAATTATTTTGGGCAAATATCTGCATGGCCTGGCTGGACGGATTCCGGAGGGAATCGATGAAAGCATCGGTAAAGATCTTTTTCAGGATCTTGTCGGGAGGCATTTTTGCGTTGACTATCGTCTCATCATAGAATCCCGTTGTATATTGCGGAAGATCGGTAAGGTAAGGAGCTTTCAGTACTGTACTGTAGGCAAAAGCCTGTGGATATATTGCATTATATCCCACAACCACCATCGGTAAAAAATAGGGCTCCGGAAATGCAGAATCGGCAAGCATTAGCGGTAACATGGTCCCGGTAAGGTCATAGGGCCCCGACAGGCAAGCCACCCCGTTCAACTTGACATTTCTTGTCTCGAGCTCCCTGGCGGCTACCATCGTTACATATCCTCCCTCTGAGTATCCCATGAGGAAGGTCTTTTTATTCCAGTAAACATAGGGATTCTTATACTCACTCAATGATTTGATGGCTCCCTGCACCATATCTGCCGTTGACACTGCCAGTCTTTCCCTGACACAGAATGGATGGCTCTCCCCAACGTCGTCGCCCATCCCCTGGTAGTCGGGCATAACAATGATCCATCCCATGGTCGAAGCCATGATATCGGCAAGTACAGCTTCAGGATATGAATCGTATTCACTGTATTTCGCTGTCTTCCATTTTGAAGGAGCCAGTTTTTTAAGGATCTGGGTTGCATGGTTTAACGACAGGAGAGGTGCATACACCCTGGCTGAAAATGAAATAGGTGTAACCATCAAACCGGTCAGTTGGATCTTTTTCCCGTGATTGTCGGTGGAGTAATATTTGATCACATCATTCCTGACCAGGTAAGGAACAAATCCCGGTTCCATTTTGGTGGCTTCATATAAAAAGTCGTGGCAGTCGAAAACGTCTGATTTATCAGGCAGCAACATCACCTGGTCCACGATGTCCTGGTAATTGAGTGTTGTCGATTCAATAACCTCAAATTCTCCGGGATCATTAACAGGCGTGTAAACAGGGTTGTGATCCTTTGTGCATGAATTCAGCAGCGTTGCAGCAAACAATACACCGGAAAATGCAACGACTTTCATAATCCGGTTGTGGTTCCCGATTTTCAGATTTAAGTTCATCATTTTTTTATTTTTAATGAGTTAACCCAAATGTTATAGTTAATAGACAACGGAAGTATCAAAAACGTTGCACATGCAAACGTAACTTTTCATTTATTGATTGATCGCAATCTTACCAGTGAAATTAAGGAACCTGCTTAGATGTCAATGACCCCACCCCGTCCCTCCCCTTGGAGGGGAGGGGGATGCTCTGCCAAGAGTGATATGTTGTATTCTGAC
>Ga0247841_10007077_pt1 | contig 16849 bp, 18 predicted proteins | sample LaCruzMarch2015__2_FD_192410 | JGI IMG/M metagenome (GOLD analysis project Ga0247841, IMG submission 192410) | Freshwater microbial communities from meromictic Lake La Cruz, Castile-La Mancha, Spain - LaCruzMarch2015_18m | ecosystem: Environmental > Aquatic > Freshwater > Lake | place: Spain... | reverse complement strand
TGGGAATAGAGCTTAAAAAGGCAGGTCATAATGTGCGTATTGCAGCATTTGAAAATTATGAGGTATTTATTAAAAGTCATGAGCTGGAATTTTATCCGATAAAAGGCGACATTACACTTATAGCTTCAAGTGAGGGCACAAGGAGTGCCAGGCAGGCCGATAACCCTCTAAAAATTTTGCTAAGCTTTAATAAGCTTAAATCCCTTGCATTCGATATGCAAATGGATTTTTTTGATGCCTGTGCTGGATCAGAAGCTATAGTTTATCATCCGGGTGCCGCAATTGGATATTTTATTGCTCAGTATTTAAGAATTCCAAGTATTCTTGCAACTCCTTTTCCCATGGCTCCCACAAAGGATTACCCCGCATTGATTTTTTATAATGCTCCCAGAATGGGCAGGGTATTTAATCTTATGACACATAAAATTTTTGAGAAAATAATGTGGTCTGCCGCAAGCTCTCCTGTCAGGCAATTTTGGAAGAAAAAGTTTGGCCATGCTCCTGAAAATTTTGTTTGCCCATACGGCAAGCAAATCACAAAACGACTGCCAACTGTAATTTCATGCAGCAACTTTGTTTTTCAAAGACCTGATGACTGGGCAGAGCATATTTATAATACCGGATACTGGTTTTTAAGTGACGAGGCTGACTGGAAACCATCCACTGATCTTGTGAATTTTCTTAATAGCGGAAAACCACCAGTCTATGTTGGTTTTGGCAGTATAGGAGATGCTTCTTCTGCGGCTAATACAACAAAAATGGTTATTGATGCTTTACAACTATCCGGACAGCGAGGAGTTTTGGCAACTGGATGGAATGGCATGTCTAAAACCGATAATATTTCCAAAGATATATTTGTTCTTGAAAGTGCCCCTCACTCATGGCTGTTTCCACGTATGGCAGCTGTTGTTCATCATGGCGGTGCCGGCACTACTGCTGCATGTTTGGGAGCCGGAGTACCAGGCATTATAATACCTCATGGCAATGACCAGTTTGCATGGGGCCGTCGGGTTTATGAACTTGGTGTAAGTTCAAAACCAATTCCAAGAAAAAACCTTACAGCAGAAAAATTATCTAATGCCATTGATTTTGTTTTATCAAAGGAAATAAAAGAAAATGCAAGAAACCTGGGAATAAAGATCCAGAGTGAAAACGGATCCGCGAAGGCTGCAGAGATTATAAATGATAGCTTTGAGCAGTAAAATCAACCTATTGTTGTATATTTATAATAATAAGTTGATAAATATATTGTAAATATTTTTATTAGATGATTTTTAGTGTATAATTCTGCTTCTTTATTTAAATTCAACATAAAAATATAAAAAATAATTACATTAAAAAGTGAGGTAAGAAATTGAAAAAAAGAACATTATTAACAGTTATGCTTATCGTAGTGCTTACTGTCAGCCTGTCACTGCCTGCATGTGGAAACGCTGCTGAAAAAATAGCTGAAAAAGCTGTTGAAAAAGCAATTGAAAAAGCAGTAGGCGAAAATGTAGATATTAATACAAATGAAGATGAAGTTAATGTTGATGTATCTACAGACCAGGGTGAAGTTCAGCTGGGAGGAGACGCAAAAATTCCAGAAGGTTGGCCAGCAGAAGCACCTGCTTATCCGGACCTAAAGATAACATATGCTTCAAAAACAAAAGATGACAACAATAAAACCGGATTCGGTTTATTTGCAGAGGTCACAAAAGGATCGGTTAAAGATGTATATGACTGGCATAAAAACAAAATGTCTGGATGGGAAATTACCACAGACAGTTTTATGACAACAGATGGCAATGATGCCTTTACGCTATTGTGTAAGAACGCAAGCTATGAAGCATTGATTATGGCAGGTTCAGATGGTAAAGTAATAAATTTCACAATGACTATTGTGGAACTCTCTGAATAATTAAAAATTAAAGTGTTTTATTATTTTATCAGGAGCCTCTTTTTAAGAGGCTCCTGAGTTATTTTAAAATTTATTTTTGCCAGCTTGGAGTGTTTCGGTTTCTTCACATATAAATATTTAAAATTATCAGCTATCTGGAAAGCATTATTTTTGCAAGCTCAATAAGCTGGTCCTCGCTGAAAAAAGGTTTGCTTGTATCACCGGCATTTAAAAAACTTGAAACCGAAAAAGCTATATCTCCCTTTAAAAAGAATAGAACATAATTAGCCGGCATGCCTTTTGGACCATTAAATGCTTCATCTCCAACTCCGGAAACGGGCTCATTAAAAGAATTTGCCTGCCCTTTCCAGATATTCCAAAAATATTTTGGCTGAATCTGTGCCAGAAGAAACATGGTATCGTCAGATTTGGCAAAATTTAAATCTCCTCCTGCGCCTTTGCTCGGGTTATACGCTACCAGTTTTATCCCTTTTTCTCCGGAAACTTTTTCTACATCTGCAATAGTAAGATATTTTTCTTTTTCCTGACTTCCTGCTGTGGCAGCAGAACTTTCTGTAGTCTGGCCTGAATCGGCTGAGTTCCCTGTGGTCGTTTCACCTGACGAGCGCTCAATAGAATTTTGAGTGGTCTCACTTTTTGCAGCAGACTTATCACTTGCGGAAGCTGTTGCGGAATTAGACGAGCATCCTGTCATGTATATTGAAATACAAATAATTGTAATAATTAAAACAGTTGATTTTAAAATGCCTTTTTTCATGTCTCTCCTCTTAAAATTAAAATTGTTGCTTTATTTTATTTAAATTGCTTCTGACTGGTAATTGGCAAAGCGGGCAAATTCAGAAAAAATTCATTTATAATATATACAGTTTATTTGGCAATATTACAATTTATACAAAAAAAACTGTAAACTTATCAAAGAAATAATTTCAAAAACTATTGACATTTTAATCTTAAAAACATATAGTATACCAATACCTGGGGTATAGGTAATAAATATTAAAATAAAGAGGATGAGCTTGATTAAAATGAATAAAAAAAGATCAGATAAATTTAAAAGAATAATTTTTACGGCGATAACCTTTCTGGTAATTTCTGCAGCACTTTTTGTTTTAACGTCTTGCGCAAGCAGTTGCTGCGGAGGTTTTAGTGGAAAAACTGGCAATGTTTCCGGTCAATCCGAAGAGAACACAGCTGCAGGTACGTCTGCTGAGACAACAACAGACTCCACAGCTGCAGAAAATGAAACAACAACTAAAACGACAGCAACTGGGACAGAGAGCACATCAGCAACGCAAACAACTTCTGGAGGAGCCGAAACTACTGCAGCAGCTCAGACAACAAATCCTCAGGATCAGCAGATTATTGAGGTGACTGCTAACAGCAGGGGATATTCTCCAAGGAAAATAGAAGCAAAAGCAGGTGTTCCGACAGTCCTTGTTATGAAATCAGATGGAGCATATGGCTGTGAAAGGTCATTTAATATCCCAAGCCTTAATGTAAGAGAAATATTACCGGAAAACGGGGAAACCAGGTTTGATTTGGGAACTCAGGATGCTGGAACAAAAATAGTCGGGGTTTGCAGCATGGGAATGTATTCTTTTCAAATAATATTTAATTAGTTATTTGAGAATATCTTAGTTTTTTGTGAATTATTTGTTTAAATTAAGCTTAAAATTTTCCAGATTAGATCGTTTTAGCCAGGTGTTCGAGAGAAACTAATTAGAAAAACAAACATAAAGGAAAATAAAATGAAATATCAGATACAGATAGCAGGGATGCACTGCACAGGATGCAGCAGCCTTATAAAAATGACTCTTGATGATGAGGGTATGACCAATGTAAATGTAGATGCAGAGACAGGCCTGGCTTCTTTTGAAAGCAGCCTAGGTGATGAAGTCAGAGTCAAAGCGGTCTTGGACAAAGTCTTCACTGATTTGCAGGGTTATTCTTATACAAATATTTAAAACAATTTAAATGATATGAACAGGACAGAAAATGAAAATATCTAAATTTTTAACAATCTCTTTTATTATAGTAGCATTCGTTATCGGCATCGGGACAGGATATCTTGTTGCCCCTGAATATACAATGACAGGCTATGAATCAAAGCAAATGGTGGATTTAGGTAAAGCTGACAAATATGTGGATCTTAGGTATCTTAACGCTATGATTGCTCATCACGGAGGAGCCATAGCTCTGGCGCAGCAGGCAAAAGAAAAATCCCAAAGGACTGAGATATTAAAACTGGCTGATGAAATACTTGCCGGAGAACCAAAGGCGATAGCTGAGCTTTACGGTTGGAAGAAAGTCTGGTATGGCGACATCAGAAAAGCATCCGTTAAGGCAGTTCCAAATCTGGGAGAATATGATGACAGCTTTGATTTAAGATTTTTAAATGCACTTATAGCTCACCATGAAGAAGGAATAATTATGGCAAAAGAAATAAGGTTAAAATCCACCAGGGCAGAAGTTTTAAACAATGCCCAGGCAGTAATAGATTTTTTAAACGGCGGATTAATTATGCTAAAAGAATGGCGAACTGATTGGTATGTCAAATAAGATAAGGCGACCTCGTGTCAATTGGCATAATGGATCTTTTAAATAGCAAACTTAAGAGAAATAATTTTTGAAAATATTATGGAAAAATTAACAGTACCTATAAAAGGAATGCATTGCGCAAGCTGTGCATTGGTGATCGAAAAGACTCTGTCTAAAACCGAAGGTATTAAAGAAGCCAGGGTTAACTATGGCACCGAAAAAGTAACTATTGAATACGACAAAGACAAAGTATCACTTGAAAAAATGAGTGATTTAATAAAACCCTTCGGATATGAATTTATTGGCATAGAACCTCCGCAGGAAAACGGCTGCCAGCTGCCTGACTTAGCTGGTTCCGGGGCAAAGAAAAAAGACCCGGTTAAGGAGCAGAAGCTTCTTGAACTTGAAGACCAGAAATCAAAAGTTCAGTTTGTGCTTCCTATAGCGATTATGGTTTTTGTTCTTATGATGTGGGAAATAGCTGCAAAGAGCATAGCAGGTGTGCCGCGTTTTTTTCTTCCACATGAGCTTTATTCAATACTGCTTCTTGTTATTTCAAGTGTCGTGCTCTTCTGGATAGGAAAACCATTTTTGGCAGGTATAGGCAAGTTTATCAGATACAGGACTGCCAATATGGACACTCTTGTTGGAATTGGAACAATAACCGCATTTCTTTACAGCTCTTTTATAGTATTGTTTCCTCAGCTAAGAATTGCCCTTAGATTTCCCGAAAGCAATTATTTTGACGTGACAATAATTGTCATAGGATTTGTTTCCTTCGGAAAATATCTGGAGGCAAGATCCAAATTAAAAACAGGGGAAGCTATAGAAAAACTAATAAACCTTCAGGCAAAAACTGCACTGGTTGAGCGCGATGGAATAGAGATTGAGATACCCATTGAGCTTGTTCAAATAAATGATATTTTAATTGTAAAACCAGGAGGCAAAATACCAGTTGATGGCGAGATAATTGACGGAAGATCTTCAATTGATGAGTCAATGGTAACGGGTGAATCAATTCCAGCCGATAAAGAAAAGGGCGACAAAGTAATAGGCGGAACAATTAACAAGCAGGGAAGGTTCAGGTTTGCTGCTACAAAGATAGGGGCAGACACACTTCTGTCTAATATAATAAAGATGGTGGAAGAAGCACAGGGATCAAGAGCTCCAATTCAGCGTGTGGCAGACAAAGTATCAGGAATTTTTGTTCCTGTAGTACTTGGTATTGCAGCAGCCACGCTAATTGTCTGGCTGGCAGCCGGCAGCCAGTTTATGCCTTTCAGTTATGCGCTCACTTATGGATTGCTTAATTTTGTCGGAGTTCTTGTCATAGCATGTCCATGTGCTCTTGGACTTGCCACACCGACTGCAATAATTGTGGGCGTTGGTAAAGGGGCACAGAATGGTATTCTTATTAAAAATGCTGAAAGCCTGGAAAAACTTCACCGAATAAACACAATAGTGGTTGATAAAACAGGCACCATTACCAAAGGAAAACCGGAAGTAACAGATATTATTTTAGCTGACTATTCTGATAATGAGAGAAATAATGTTCTGTCTCTTGTTGCATCGCTTGAAAAAAATTCCGAGCACCCTCTTGCAATTGCAGTTGTTGAAAAAGCTAATGAAGAAAAAGCGCCTTTCTTAAACGTAGATGACTTTGAAAATATCGAAGGTAAAGGCCTTAAGGGAATAATTGGAGGAACAGAGTATCATGCGGGAAACTTAAGGCTGATGCAGGAGCTTGGCGTCAGTTACGACACTGAGCTTATAAGCAAACTTACCAAGCAGGGTAAAACACCGGTACTTTTTGCAGACAACAAAAAAGTAATTGCCACTATAGCTATTGCTGACACCATAAAGGATTCAAGCATTGAGGCTGTAAGGCAGCTTCACAAAATGGGAATTAAAGTGGTAATGCTGACAGGAGATAATATAAATACTGCAAAATTTATTGCAGACCAGGTGAAAATAGACAAAGTTTTTGCTGAGGTTCTTCCTCAGGATAAAGCCAATAAAATAAAAGAGCTGCAGTCTCAGGGTCTGGTTGTTGCGATGGCAGGAGATGGCATAAACGATGCACCTGCACTTGCTCAGTCAGATGTGGGCATTGCCATGGGTACAGGCACCGATATCGCTATAGAGTCGGCCGATATTACTCTGCTTGCAGGCGACATATTAAAGATTCCCAGGGCAATAAGGTTATCAAAACAAACAATGGCCGTAATAAAACAGAACCTTTTCTGGGCATTTATTTATAATATTATCGGCATACCGCTGGCAGCAGGAGTATTTTTCCCCTTCTTTGGGATTCTGCTAAACCCTGCATTCGCAGGACTTGCGATGGCGCTAAGCAGTGTGTCTGTAGTAAGCAATTCTTTGAGATTAAGATTTGCAAAAATTGGAAAATAATATCGGCATCGGCATGTGTTAATTGAAATTATAAATCAGTATTTGGAATTTATATTAATTAACAATTTAGCTATATTAGTTTTTAGTGAATAACTATCTAAAAGGGCCTAATTGAAAATATTTTAAGCTTAATTTAAATAAAAAATTCATTAAAAACTGGGTTAATCATAAGTAACCATATTAAATAAATGTGATCGGGACAAATAAAAAAAGTGAAAGAAAATTTACTAAAAATGGAAGATAAAGAAAATAACCAGACAGTTAAAGAGTTTGCCTATAAATATGAATACCATATAAGCGGGATGCACTGTCCGGCATGTGAACTTGTGGTAGAGAAAAAAATTGAAAAATTAAAAATTATTAAAAATGTTAATGCGATTCTTGGCGAGAAAAAGATTTATCTTGAAACTGAGGAAGTTGTCAGCGCAGAGGAGCTTATTGACGAAGTCAACAGGCTTATAAAACCTGACGGATACGAGATTAGCATTACTCGCATAAAGCATATTATCAGTTTTAGAGATCTTGCTATAGGTTTTGGAATTGCAGCGGTAGTTGTCGGAATATTTTTCTTGCTGCAAAAACTAGGTATTGCCAATATTCTTGGCGGAAAGTCAATGTCTTTTGCTCTTGTCTTTTTAATAGGAATAGTTGCATCACTGTCATCATGCATGGCCGTAGCGGGAGGTCTTGTGCTTTCCATATCATCAAGCTATGCAAAAAGCAAAGACAGAATATTGCCTCTTATATTATTTCATGCTGCAAGAGTTTTGGGTTTTTTTCTTTTGGGTGGTGTAGTGGGACTTATAGGGATAGCCTTCAAGCTTACACCCAGATTTTATTTTGTATCGAGTATAATACTATTTATTGTCATGATCATTTTAGGTATCAATCTGCTTGATATTTTTCCTTTTTTTAGAAAACTTCAGCTCGGGATTCCAAAAAATCTGTCCAGACGAATAACAGGATTTGAAAAAATAGGAAATAAATTTGCTCCACTTCTTCTTGGAATACTTACTTTTTTTCTGCCATGCGGCTTTACTCAGTCCATGCAGATAAATGCAATGGCAAGCGGCAATTTCCTTCAGGGAGCGCTTATCATGCTAGTATTTGCACTCGGAACTTTGCCAGTTCTTGCTCTCATTTCTTTTACATCAGTTAAATTATCAAAGTCATTAAAATCGGGAATATTTTTTAAAACTGCAGGATTTATTGTTATTTTCTTTTCAATATTTAATTTCCTTTCAGCACTGGTTGCTGCAGGAATATTATCACCAATATTTTAAACTTTAATATCAGCCGGAAGGACAGGTTAGCTAATATATGAACGGTCAGTTAAAAAATGGGAGCGTAAGTAAAAAAGATTCTCTGACAAATTTTAAAAAATCAAAAAGTTTACTCGAGAAGATAATAAAGATGGTTGAAGAGAATGAATACTGTATTGATATAATGCAGCAGAATCTTGCTGTAATCGGAATGCTCAAGTCAGCCCATCAGACTCTGATGGAGAATCATCTTCACAGCTGCTTTACAAAAGCTCTGGAATCCAAACAGGACAAGAGAAAACTTGAAATGATCGAAGAGATACTTAAAGTAACAAAACTTGCCAACAAATAATAAAAATAATATTATTTTTTTCTTTCGACAAGCTCATTCATTATATCCATCTGAATTTTCTGTATCTCAAGAAGCCTCTGCCACTGATCTGTCAGAAGATTATCAATCCTTTCGTTGAGGTTTCTTATTTCAAGCTCGGCCTTTAGGTTTAAAAGATAATCACTTCTGGCTCTTATTATGTCTTTTGTCTCCATTCTGTTCTGGCTCATCATGATAATTGGAGCCTGTATGGCAGCCAGACAGGAGATTATCAGGTTTAAAAGGATAAATGGAGACGGATCAAAATTTTTATTAAACAGGCTTATTGAATTAAAAACTATCCAGATATATTTTATTTAATTTTACCCAATTTTACACTTTTTATTAAAAGTTATTTAATTTTTAATTTATTTTAAATTTTTTACTTCTAATTAAATTCAGCTGCAGGCAAGCATAGTATTTGCCAATTAGCTTGTTATTCTATATTTGAAAGAGCCATAAAGCCTTAAATAATTAACAGCGATTATATTTGAAAAACATAATCATATAATTTAAAAAAATGTAACATTCGCCAAAAACAATGCGTTGTTAGTAGTAAGGCATAAAAAATGCTTTTAATTTTACAAATAAAATAAAAAGGAGTAAGTGGAAATGTTAAAAAAAGTTATATTAGGAATAATTATCGGAACGATAGTAATGACAACTTCAGCAGGGTTTTTGTATGCTTATCAAAAGGAATCAGTCACAAGGCAGAATTTTAATCAGCAAAGCAATATTGCGGCCGACACGGGCACTGTCTGTACTAATGAGGATTGTGTTAATTACGGAACTGACCAAACTTGCACTAATGACGGCACCTGCACAAATTCCCAGAATAATCAGAACGGCCAGGGACTGCGAAACGGACAGGGAAATAATGAAAACTGTACAGGGACATGTCTAAATAGCAATGGCACCACTACTGGAAATTCATATAATATGCAGAACATGATGAGAAACAGATTTAAAAATAATCAATAATATTTTATCGGAATACAGAAACAGACAGAATTGAAGCACAAATGAAAAGATGGAAATTAAAAACAAAGTTTGCAGTAGACATAGTTTTGGCAGCAGCTTTCATATTTAATATAGTTACAGCACTGATATTGCTTTTTAGCACAGGCGGTGGAGGACGAGGACAGTCATCTGGATCAATAAATTTATTTGATTTTAACAGCAGGAATTCTTTAAGACTGATGCACGACTGGACTGGTCTCCTTATAATAGCGTTAATTATTTTTCACCTGATGCTAAACTGGAGAACAATTATATGTTATTTTAAAAATATATTAAGAAGCTCCGTCAAGGTTGCAAAAGTGGAACAAACTTGTAAGAATGTATAAAAACAAAAAACTGTTTTTATAACAGGAAGTCATATATTTCTTACAAGTAACCTTAGCTGATGGATGATTTAGAGTTAAACTTAAGTATTAAACAATTTAAAAAAAGTGGTGATAGTATTTATTTTGAAAAGATCTATCACCACTTTTTACCTAAAATTTATAGATTTATTTTTTTTCAGGTTTTAAACAAGCAGACTACAGAAGATCTGACCAGTGAAGTTTTTATGAAAATATATAACAACATCAGGAGATCAAATTTGAATTCATTTACCTTTAAAGCGTGGGCATTTAAGATTGCACATAATACTGCTATAGATTATTTCAGAAAAGAAAATAAAAGCAAAAATGATGTTTCATTTGAACAGTATGTCGAGGAATATAACGAGCATGAAATTAAAGATAAAAATCTCATAAAAGAGGAAAAATATCTTGCAAACGAATTACTGCTCTCCAGTGAAAAATTAATGAGTTTATTAAACAGACTGCCGCAAGATCAGAAGAAAATTATCCTTCTAAGATATGTGGATGAACTTGATTATAAAACAATAGGTTCTATTTTAAACAAAAACGAGTCGGCTGTAAGAACTATGAGTTTCAGAGCATTAAAATATATAAAAGAAGAAATAAACAAATAAATGTTTAAAACAGATAAAGCAAAAATTGAAGAAAAAATTATTGGTAAATTTATCAGTCTTTTAGATAAAGGACATAATGCTGAGTATTGTTTTGATAAATTTCCGGTTTTTAAATCCTATAGAAGCGAGATACAACAATATCTTGATGCATTAAGCAAAATAAAAGATTTTAAGTCCGTAAAACCTTCTAAAAAATTTGAGAAGTCTGCTCTGGAAAAAATTTATCAGAACACACAAAAGACTGAAGAAAGCTATTTTCAGAAAAATATGATTTCTTATGGAGCTAAAAAACCAAGAAGGCCATTTTTGAAGCCTGTAATTGCTTTTATTTCCACATTTTTATTTCTGACTTTTTCCTACACCGGAACAGTATTTGCATCTACGAACAGCATACCAGGTGACATTCTTTATAGCGTCAAGATATCTGCTGAAAGTATACAGACAAGCTTCACGCCACCTTCACAACAGGGTCCTCTGCACTTAAGATTTTTAAACAGAAGAATGGCAGAGGCAGCTATTATATTAAATGAAAATATCAATATTTCAGATGAAGAAATAAATAAACTTCTTGACTCTATTGATCTTGAATATAAGAGGTGCAATGAACATCATTATTTGAACGGTCAGCAAAACGAAACTCTAAATAATGAAATAAATGGTATAAAAACTGAAACACAGATGAGAATGAGAAAAAGAGATGGCACTGGCAATGGTCTGGGCAATAATAATAATGGCGGGCAATGCACATCCTCTACAGAGACGACAAATAGTACCGAGACGTCAGTTTCAGGAAATAGTACTGATACTACAGCCTCTGGCAACAGTACTGAGACGACAGTTTCAGGCAACAGTACTGAGACTTCAGCCTCTGGCAACAGCACTAAGTCAGATAATAGCACAGATGGAACAACCGATAACGACGGCAAGGGATTTGGTTATAAGAATGGCGGCAAATAACTCTGGTGTTTTTATAAAGCTGTTAAATACAGTAAAACATTTCAAAACCTCAGGAATGGTTCAGGGTAAAGATAGAAGATTTTTGAAAATTATTAAACGATAATTGCTAAAATATTTTATTGAATTGTTTAAAGCTTATCCCTGCTTCACCCATCTGCCGTGGGTTTGGTGTGTCTTTTTTAGCGTCATTATGGTAGTCGGAGCCGCCTGTAAAAAACCTTACTTTTTGCCTGTATTTATCCTCAACCAAATCTTTTATCATGTTGTCCGGGAGGCTGCCCTTATAGGTGGTTTTGCTATAAGTGTAACATGATTCAATTCCATCAAGGCCTGCAGCCAGAAGGTTTTCTATATAGATATCCCTGTTATCGCAATTAATATCTTCTGAATAAAGATTTTCATCAATAAGGTAAGGGTGTGCCAGAACCGATAGCCCGCCCGCCTTCTTTATTATGTCAATTGCTTTTAAGGGATTTATTTTTTTTCTTCTCAAGATAAACTCAGGATTGTCCCTTACAGCAAGCTTTGCCTTCTCCCAGGAGGGAAAATATCCTTTTGCTGCCATAAGCTCAAATATATGTTTTCTCTGGACATCCTCTGGTTTTCTTTTTTGGACATTACCGTTAGTGTCAATGTATTTTAGTAATTCATTTTCATAATCAACAGGCATACCTTTTTTTGAAAGCAGGGCAGATAAATCTCTGTAAGCTTCTGATTTTGAAAGCTTTGCCTTAACCTCTTCTTTGCGGACGTCAGGATTGTCCCAGTCAAGTTCATATCCTATAATGTGTACGTCATCAACATAAGTATCACATGAAAATTCACAACCAAATATAAGCTTAAGTCCGATATTTTCAGCATACTTTTTAATATCATAAGGTCGTTCAGGCATAACGTCATGATCTACAATGGCTATAGCGCGCATTTTTAAGCCGACAGCTTTTTCCACAAGTTCTTCAGGAGCATCATTTCCGTCGGAACACAGCGAATGACAATGAAGGTCACATTCATATTTAGGTTTATAGGTCTGCATGATTAGTATAAACTTCCCTTATTATCAACAATTGTTTTTAGATTTGAAAATTCACTAACAAGTTTAATTAATCCTGAATCCTCCAAATCCTGTTTTTAAAAGATGCAATAAATACGAAAGCAAATAAGGTAATGTTGATTTATATTTAAGTTGTTTTAAAACCCCGTTTTTTAATGTGTGTCAGCATTAGAGAGGTTTTCTTAATTTTACCGCGCTTTCCATGAGCTACCAAAAATGTCCATATATTTTTTGACTAATTCTTTTACCTGCTGCTGTACATAACTTATCTTTTTTATCGGTTCGTATTCATTCGGATGTTCTTCAATGTATTTTTTACACGAGTCAATATATATATGTTTTATCTCTGTTGATATATTCATTTTTGAAGGGCAAAAAGAAATAAGCCGGTTTAAATCATTTTCGGCAAGACCCGAGCATCCGTGAATGACAATTGGAAAATCAGTGATATCCATTATTTTGCCCAGGCGATTAAAATCAAGCTCATATTGTATGTCGTAAAAACCGTGTTTTGTACCTATTGCCACCGCCAGTGAATCTATTTGTGTCCTTTGAGCAAACTCTACAACTTTATCAGGGTCAGTAAGCAATACTTTGTCACTGTCAACACTTATATGTTCCTCTGTTCCTCCAATATGTCCGAGCTCACCTTCAACTGTAACATTTTTTGAATGGGCAATATTTGTAATGTTTTTTGTGATTTCGATATTTTTCTCAAATGGATAGGCAGAACCGTCTATCATAACGGAAGTCCAGCCAGACTCGATGCAATTTTTTATTATCTCAATATCTGTGCCGTGATCAAGTATCATTGAAATAGGGACATCGGTTTCTTCAGCGAGCTCCCTTACAACAGCCGGCAACACCTTATATCCAAGCTCTTTTACTGTTTTTTGGGATGTTTGTATAATAACTGGTGAATCATTTTCCTTTGCCGCCTGAATTATGGCTACAAGAGAAGTGTGGTTTACTATATTAAACCCTCCAACTACATATTTCTGTTGACGGGCTTTAATAAGCATTTCTTTGGTGTTTACATATGGCATTTAATAACTCCCTGTTTTTTGTTAATTGAAAATGTCTATCGAAAAAGCCTATTTGTAATTATCTGACTGCTCTCCATGCCAGTTAAAACCCCTGGCTAAAGCAAATCTTAACTCTAAATTACCTGTCAAAAGCTGCATTATATTGTTGATACCTTAATAATGACATTATTTTAAAAATAGAGTAACTAAAAGCAATGCTTTTTCAAGAACCATACTTTAATATGGACAGATTTTTCTAAAACTAGAACTATAATAAACTTTAGCGCAAAATATTGCAATACTGCAATATATGCTAATTAATAAATCAGAATGGATTTTGTTTTTGTATGTAAATCTGTAATAAAGCTCTGGTTAAAAATAAAATAATCATATCGGATCCAATCATAAAACTTGTAATTTTAAGAAAGGACAAAAAAGATTAAAGATTATGGAGAACATTTATAAGAACTACTCAATGATCATTTTAAAGAAGTTATTAGACAAACCAGAAAGGAAAAAGAGTATAATTAATTCATAATTTTACGTATTTTTTATCTGGGAAAAGACATTTATAAGTGATATAAAAATTGAAATTATCTAAAGATACTGATGTATGCAAAACTAAATACAGTATAATGATAGCGTAAAAGATTATTGCCGAGTAAAATTCTTAAGCAACCTGGAATTATAAACCAGACAGCAACAAATAAGACAGCTTCTTTTAAAGCTCAATCTGAAGTCGAATAATTATTATCTGGTTTTTTAAAAAAAAGTTATTTATTATTTTTTCTAATAAATACGGCTATATTGGGCTGTTTTTAAAGAATAAGCTTACTGAAATACCGAAAGGAGCCAAATAATTGTTTGAAATAAGCCTGGTATCTGCTTTTATTGCGGGGATATTGTCTTTTGTTTCTCCCTGTATTTTACCTTTGGTACCTGTTTATATCAGTTTTATGACAAAGAAAGCTGCGCTTGGAACTGAAAATATCAAACTTTCCCAAAGGTTGTTTATTTTCTTAAACAGTGTTTTTTTTGTTCTCGGTTTCTCACTGGTTTTTATTATTCTGGGTTCGACCGCAACGTTTTTTGGAAAAATTTTAAGAGATTATGCAAGCATAATAAGCAGAGTGGGCGGGGGACTTTTAATAATATTTGGCTTAAATTATATGGGTGTTTTTAAAATACCTTTTTTAAATTTTGAGAAAAAATTTAATATCCCTGAGGCAGCAAAATATAATTATCTCGGCTCTTTTTTAATAGGTATAATATTTTCATTTGGATGGGTACCCTGCATTGGGATGATTCTATCTGGAATCCTGCTTCTTGCAAGTCAGCTTTCCACTCTGACTCAGGGTATATTTTTATTGCTTGCTTATTCTCTTGGGCTGGGAATACCATTTATTCTGTTCAGTGTTTTTATTGGTTTGTTTTCGAAATTTTTTAAGAAAATAAACAAACATATGAGGGTATTAAATATTATTTCGGGTATTCTTCTTATTATTCTCGGCGTGGTATTTATTACAGATTCAATGACCAGATTAATTGGTTTTCTGCTAAAATACATGCCTTTTTTAGGAAAACTGTCTCTTTAGCTGCTTAAAATATTAGTTGGTTCCTGGTGAATAACTCATTTTTTAATGAATTTTACCTCGTTTTATGAAATTTTGCTTTTTGGTAATGTTTTATTATGCTGGTATATTTTTATTGATAGAAATATACTTAAACAAAAATATCAAACAATATAAATTCCTGTAAAGGGGACACAATGGACGAACAGAATTTATCTCATAGTGTATTTTTTACTTTAAAAGATGCATCAGATGCATCAGTCCAAAACCTTATTGATGAATGCCATTCTTATCTAAAAGATCATCCGGGTGTTATTTACTTTTCGGTAGGAAGCCTTGTGTCTGAAAATAACCGTGGTGTCAATATAACGGATTTTCAGGTAGGCTTAAATGTGGTCTTTAGCAGCAAGTCCTATCATGATCAGTATCAGGTTGCAGAACGACATACTATTTTTGTAGATCGCAACAAAGCAAACTGGGCGTTGGTGAGAGTGTTTGATATTTATCTCAGGTAAGGCCAAAAACCAAAGCTTTTGATAAAATCACCTTATTTTTTATATCAACAGCCAGAAGCCATGGTGCTTGAACTGACTTAATATCGTCAGCAGAATATATGATTTTGCTTTAATATTTTATATAATAATTTTCTTTGGGTCCCCGAAGTTTTTGTCATGCATATTATTATTATGTTAAGCTATACTTCCCCTTGACATGCTTATTGATATGTCTAGCTATCCGTGCCTTTGGCACATTATGGCTGTTAATGTTATTTCGCCTTCGTCTAAAATAATGCTTAAAAAAGTAATTAAGATGAAGTTTTTGGTACCTTTTGCGGCAATAGTTGGATCAGCAGCAAAAACCCACTATTGCTTTTAATGTATTTGGTATTTTTATTTGTTTAATTTAAAAGGAGAATAAATATGTCTAAGAATTGGTATCCTGTTATTGATTATACAGAATGCACTGAATGTGGCTCTTGTACCGATAAGTGCGAGCACGGTGTCTATGACAAATTAAAAGCACCAACACCATTTGTAGTGTATCCGGAAGGCTGCATTGAAGGCTGCAAGGGTTGCGGTGATTTATGTCCAAATGATGCCATACTGTATGTCGGTGATGTGCAAAATAACAAAGGCTGTGATTGTGGAGGAGATTGCTGTGGGCAGTCAAAATAAAAATAAGAAAAATCTTACGCTTAAGATTATCTTGCCAATTATAGTTGCTGCTGTAATTGCCGGAATTTGGTTTTTTAAGACAAATGAAAAACATCAGGAAATAGTTGGTTCCAGTTCTTCTGTAACTCTAGCTGGAGACTCGCAAGAAACTACTACTTCGAGTTCTATCTCAACAACGATCGGTAATCAACAAGAAAAAGTTACAGCAGACTCATCTGAAACCAAAACTGAAGAGCCAAAAAAACAAGAAAATATTGACTTGTCTCTGGCCGTAAGCGAATTAGATCTGGAAAAACTGAAATCATACGGTATTCCTGTCATAATAGACTTTGGCGCAGACTCCTGTATTCCCTGCAAGGAAATGGCTCCTGTTCTTAAAAAACTAAATGAGGAGTGGCAGGGCAGAGTTATTGTAAAATTTGTTGACGTTTGGAAATATCCTGATGCAGCAGTAGAATTTCCTGTACAGGTTATACCCACTCAGTTCTTCTTTGATGCTCTGGGCAAACCTTATATTCCAAGTGATCCTGAAGGAATGCAGATGATAATCTATTCCCTAAAAACTACACAGGAACATATATATACTGCACACCAGGGCGGTATGACA
>Ga0247841_10007076_pt1 | contig 16852 bp, 14 predicted proteins | sample LaCruzMarch2015__2_FD_192410 | JGI IMG/M metagenome (GOLD analysis project Ga0247841, IMG submission 192410) | Freshwater microbial communities from meromictic Lake La Cruz, Castile-La Mancha, Spain - LaCruzMarch2015_18m | ecosystem: Environmental > Aquatic > Freshwater > Lake | place: Spain... | reverse complement strand
CCGGCAATGCCTCCCAATACCTGTGCGGCAATGTAAGGAAGCAATTCCTTTTTATCAAAACGACCACCCATCCAGAGTCCGATGGATACAGCAGGATTCAGGTGACAGCCTGAGATGTGCCCGATGGCATAGGCCATCGTCACCACCGTTAACCCGAAGGCAATGGCCACTCCGGCAAAGCCGATTCCAAGTTCAGGATAGGCGGCTGCCAGCACGGCGCTTCCGCATCCACCCAATACCAACCATAAGGTTCCGATAAATTCGGCGACTAGTTTTTTCATGTTGTTTTTGATTTTACTTAATGATTTGTTTGTTGCGTCCCTTCCGGAAATTATTTACCCGATTTTCCGGAAAGGATTCACGGATAAAATTAATAAAACAATGGAAGCGCACCCTATTTTTTATCAAAACCATCAAACCAGGCTTTGGCTGTTTGAAGTGCGGGTAAAAAACCATCCGAATGATTGAAATTTTGACCAAGAACCGTGCTGTCCACATTCCCGCCCAGTTCCTTCCAGCGGGCGAATGCTTTGTTCTCTATGGCAAACGGTACCACCTCATCACCCCTCGAAAAAATAAGCATGGTCGGGGATTTTGGTGACCAGTTATAGACTTCATTTACCTGGAGACAGGTAGCGAAAGGGTGAGTTCCCTTCTTGACCTCTGTGAGAAATTGAGCCTTGAAAATTTTAACAGGGGGATCTTTCAGTTCACGTATCACAACATCTTCAGGATGTGTATAATCGAGCAAAACAGGAACCAGGCTGTCATAGGGCTTTTGAAGAAAATCACTATAGGATATTCCAAATTTGTAAATATCGAAGTAGGTTTTGAACATCAGGGAGGTTACTGCCGATGAAATTTGATTGGGTGATGTTACATGATGATCCCACAACATGGTAAGATCGAAGGGAGCTGCCATGATTGCCGAAGCGGTGATTTTAAACTCATCGGCATGCTCCTTTTCAAGAAGCCGCTGTAAGGCAGCCGTCACGTGGCCTCCCTGTGAATAACCAACCAGGAAAAGTTTATTGTTGAGAACAATCCCTGTGCTGTCACAAAATACCCGTGCAGCCCTGATCATGTCGCGGGCTGAGGTAGCCTCAGTGATGGAATGAAAATAGGGATGGGGAGTTACCCCTGCTTTCCCGAGTCCAATATAATCGGCCATCACCACAACATACCCTTTGGCTGCCACTTCCACCATCCAGGCCTGGGCTTCAGCACAGCTTTCAAGGCAGGTGGGAGCTACATTGCGATTGAATATCGTTCCATGCTGGCAGGAGATCAGTGGAAATGGTCCATTCCCCTCCGGGGGGATCATTAACAGTCCGGAGGCAGTAACCATCGTTCCATCAACCCCGGGTGTCTGATAGGTGAGTTCATGAACCCTGACGTTGCCATGTTCATTCTCTGTTTTTGTATTTTTGCACCTGTTGCAACCCGACAGAACCACCAGAAGGAGAAGGGTTGCAAATAAACCTGATGTAAAGCCTTTCATACTAATCTTTTAGTGAAACCATGATACATGTCCGACGGCAATATACAAAAAAAAATCCGGTTCTGACAACCGGATCATTTTTTTTCTGCATTTGCCACAGGCGTGTTATTCGTAACCGCTTTTAATCACGGTCGTGATCATTTTAAACCGGCCATTGGCCTTGATGAGATTGGATTTATGGGCAGGGATGATGATCGACTGACCTGTTTTAAGTAAAATGGACTTCCCGTCAATGACGATCTCCGCTTTACCTTCAATGATTTGAAAAGGTTAAAGAATTGATCGTGTACGATGAACTTAACCTTACCGTAATAGCCTATAAACTGCATTATAGCAGTGCAGCGCACCTGTCTAACCAATTCAAGAAAATCACAGGGCTGATCCCATCACACTTCAAAAAACTCAGACACAAAAGACGTCCTGCATTGGAGAATGTGTGATGATGTAACTTATTGTCGAAATTTTTATATCACTTCTCAATGATTTTCAATTGCAGTTTTTGAGTATTTTTATCGATCATTCTGTTGAATAATAAAATCATCGCGTATAACCCATATCTGGATTCAGGAGAAGGGGAGATGGGAACTGCAATGGGGAATTGCGATCTTTAATCATCGAGGTATGGATTTTTATAAACCAGGCGAATATGAAGAAGGTTGAAATATTTATCGGGAGCCCACGTAAACATGGGAATACGGCTTTTTTATCGACGTTATTGAGTGAGCAGTTGCGTGAAAATAATCTTTTGGTTGGATCGGCTTCCTTCTTGTATGATTATGAAATAAACCCCTGTACCGATTGCCGGTTTTGCAAGAAAGGCGAGCTGAGGTGTGTCATCGATGATGGCGGCAAAGTACTTTCGGTAAAGATGGAAGAGGCAGATGTAATGGTATTCGGAACACCCATCTATTGGTCAGGCCCCACAGCCACGATGAAGCTCCTGATCGACCGGCTCAGGCCATATTATGCCAGTAAAAGGCTTCAGGGCAAAAAGGCAGCCCTGATTCTTCCTGCAGCCGACGGAGCGGCCGATTGCGATTTGACCATCACCATGTTCAAACGGATATTCAAGGCGCTGGGCATTGAATACATTGATGCATTAACAGTTAAAGCATATGATATTGGCGATATTGCCAAATCCGATGAATCGATGAAAACAGTCGAAAAACTGGCACAACAGATCGGGAAAGCATTCGATTGAAAAATGGGGGAAGACACGGCAAATGGGGTTGTCATCTCCTGAGAATGCCTTGATTTTATTTTTGGGCGATGACCAGCATCTCGAAATCCTCTGTTGTTAGTTTATCGTTTCTGCTGAAAGCGCCTAGCCTTGCCCCAAAAATATCGATCCTGCTAAAGCCGAGCGATTTTAACAGCCAGTTGATTTCAGAAGGCACATAATACCTCTCATTGCATTCCAGATCCTTTTTATTCCCAAGGTCATCCTCTATCGTTGTGACATTCCGATCGCGGAAGGTCATCAGGTCAAAGGAGTTTTTATCGTAAACAGCATTCCCATCCTCCTTGTGTGATGCCAGAAAATCCTTAACTGAATGAAACAGGGGGAAAAGTCCGTTCAGTGTGGTAAAGATCAGTTTCCCGTCATCCTTCAGCGATTTCGCCGCGTTTTGCAGGATCTGGAAATTCATTTCATCGGTCTCCATCAAGGGAAAAGCCCCTTCACAGAGCATGATGGCCAGGTCAAATTCCTTTGCAAAAGGCAGATCCCGTGCGTCGTGGTTCCGGAAATCTATCTTCAAACCGGATACTGAGGCTTTTTCTTTCGCCCGTTGCAGTTGGGAATCCGACAGATCAATCCCGGTAACACGATATCCTCTTTTTACCAGTTCAATGGTATGCCGGCCGGTGCCGCATCCGATATCAAGGATACTGATCGTCTTGTTGTATCCGGCTTCAGCTTCAATGAAATCACATTCACCCATGGTGCCCTGGGTGAAGATTTCCTTATCGTATTTGATCCCGTAATTTTCAAACAGGGTTTCGTACCATTGTTTCATGCTTCTTGATTTTACGGTTGTTAGCGAAAGGAGGGATTCAAGTTCAAAGTGCAAAGATCAAAATTCAAAACTACAAATGAAAAGTCAAAAATCGGAAGGTAAAGATCAAAAATTATTTGGGTGTGAAGCACACTGAATCTCTTTCTCATGACTTTTTCCGCATGAGGACAAAGATCATCCATGGGGCAACTGTTTTTTCCGATATCCATTCGAAGGGTTCATCATCCTTGCCCAAAGGTTTGTAGGTTGCTTCCAATTCCAGACCGGCCCGATCGAACAATTTGTGATAATCAGGTACCGCCCAGAAAATGTCTTCAACAGGCCGGCGATCTTCGACGTCGAGCATGATATCCAGCACGATATCCCCGGTTTTTGCACTCCTGTTCCCCGGAAAATCCTTGGTGCTGAAGGAAGTCCATTCATGGGTGTAGAGTTCCGGTGTGGAATCCAAACACACCATCCGGCCCTCCTCATTCAGCAGATCACGCAGGGATTGCAGAATACGGGTTCGGTTTTCCCATCCGGGTATGTTATCAAAGGTGAAGATGGACTGTACCAGGTCAAACTGGCCGGCACCCAAATGGCTGTAATTTCCATCAGCGACAAGATGATAATCTCCGTTTGGATCAAACTTTTTAGCCATTTCCAGCATATCCCCGGAAATGTCAATACCTGTTGCCTCGAATCCAAGTTGTTTCAGAAAACGGGTTGAACGGCCGGTACCGCAACCGAAGTCAATGGCTTTTTTACCTGTGACATGTTTTCCAATGATCTCCGGAAGATCGCGGTAGGCCAGGTAGTAGGTATTGGGGAACTCCAGCCTGGCATAGGACTCTGCCCTTTGTTGATTTCCCCACGAGTTGGTGAACTCCATATCAGAATTTTTGTTTTCCCATAAGACTGTCAATCTGCGACAAGGTTACATTCCACGATGCTTTGATCAACAGGGTATCCCTGAAAAAATAATCTGAAAAATACTCGTTATGCCGGAGTAAAGTGTTGTTATCCATTTCCAATGCCATCTGTTTTTGACCCTTACTCTGCCCATATCCGTAGGCAGAGTTGCTGATCACAAAAACGGGTAAAGTATAATCGGCATTCTTCAATGATAATTTAATATCTCTTAAATCGTAACTGTTTGAAACCAGTAATACCATCATATCATTCGATTTCTCCCTGCCAAATACTTCAGAAATGAGATTGATCACATTATTGCAGTTTTTTCCTCTACAATAGGGTGCCCATATGTGAACCCATGTAAACCTGTATTTTCTGGTGATTTGTTTAATATCCCGTGAGGAGATCTCATAAATGACCATAGAATTTTTGTAGCTGTGCGGGTTTTTAAAGGCATCCATGGAAAATGGACGAAAAAATTGCTTCTCCTGATCGGTCAGAAACCTATGACCATTTTCGTTGATTGCAATCGTGCATGAGGTCAGGATGATCAATGGGAAAATTTTGTTAAAAAGAATTGACCAGATATGTCGTCCCGATTTTTTCACATTACCCATTCGCAAACCAATTATTGAGCAACTATTGGGTTTTTACTCCTGATTTGGATACTTTACTTTTTTTTAGCTTTGACGGGGAAGGTGGTGATATTAAATTTAAACCCAACGGAGATCGACAGGGGGGAGAATCGGAAGTCTGAACTTGTGATATCTGATTCTTCAGGAGGTGGATTCCCGGAAAAGTTTTCGTAGGTGATGGTTTCATGGATGGGCCCGGTTGAGTAACTCAGCAGACCGAACTTCAATTCTATTCCGAAACGCTTTTTGATGTAATACTCTAAGCCCATGTTCAGAGCTGCATTAAACTTTGTACCGGTTTGTTTTGTATAGGTTGAAGAAAAGAAATCAGGATTGGTCGTTTGGTGATATTTACTAGTCTCTTCAGTTTTTTCCAGGTTACAGTTGAGGGTCAGTTCTCCGAAAACTCCAAATCCCCGGTAAATGGGTTGATGGTATTTGGTAAAGACTCCAAAGGAATGTATATTTCTTTTGGAGGTACTTGAATAGTCATATGAGCCAGGATATGAACCATCATGATTATTGATGTATTTCTGATAGGAATACTCATAGTTCAATCCTGCTTCAAAGTTGGTGAGAATAAAATAACCTATCTGCGGGGAAATATTAAATGAGTTGTTCTTATAGTAATTAAAGGAATCGATACCATCCCGGGTTTCATCCTCTTTACCGGAAAAAATCTGGAATTGTGAACCAATGACGAGCGTTCCTTTTTCCGTCTGGGCGGATAAATTTACCGAAAGCAAAAGCAATAGAATTGACAGATTTACGATCTTTTTCATGAAGCGTAAGGTTTGAGGTTAATAATTGCAATGTGACTGATCATTGTTGATTTCCTGAAGGCTGTTCTTGTTCCGGATTACGATTGGCAAAACAATGGTGTAAAAATACACCTATTTTTTTTCTGGGGTATTAAATCTTGTTATTTTATTGATGAGGAATTGCATGGAGGCAAATTATTCAGGGAGAACTGCCCGATGGGTATCTTGGGGGTATCTCTTCCAGGGAAAGGGTTTTATAGGCTTTATATCGCAGGGTCAGGGATGCTGCACTTTTTTTATCAAATGCAGTCCATGGTTCCCAAGTGTTTGCGAAATCCACATCCGACCAGTTGTTGAAATGGATTGATTTGAGATAGGGTTTGTTTTGCCATTTATTCCCTAACCGGTATGTGTCCAGGTCGATCCAATGCCCATTGATGAAAATCTCGTTGAAGAAATGATTATCCCCATACATCCCCTTACTGAATTGATCGGGTATAGAGCTCTTATCCTTCAGATTTTCTAAAAGGACGACCTGGGATGAATCTTTGTTTGTGACGAATGGAAAATTCTGCTTCATCCGGACCGGGATCCCTGCATTTTTAAAAATAGCAGCAAGCAGGGTTGCAGTAGATCCGCAGGCTCCCCTTGATTTGTTTTTTACCATTTCATCTGAGATACAATTCAAATTCAGAATTGTCTGAAAATCGTACTTCTGAAGAAGTTCAGGAGGAGACCAGCCTGAATGTACCCGGATGATTTTATCATTGGTCACCCGGATCTCCATCAGTGGTTCACACTGGGAAAAGAGTTCATCTTTAAGTTCATAGTTTTCCCATATATAGGCAATGAGCAGGATTGTCTTCTCAAGATCGGATTTTTCTGGTTGAATGACATTCAAAATTTCATTCGACTGGTTTCCCGACAACCTGGTGAGGGTATCGGTCATAAGATAATCCTTAAGGAATTCCGTGTTCCCTTTGATTGTTAAAGGCACAAGATAGGGTTCTGCCGATGGATAAACGATATATTCAATGATTGCTCCATCAGGATTATGTTTTACCGTCCGTGCATCAAGGCTGAAAGAATTCATGGTGGAAACATCACAGGGTTTCCCAACCTGTGCCACAATTTTCAGCACATGGGTATATTCAAATCTCTCCGACCAGATTGAATCATCCTTCCCGTCACCATCTGAATCCCTATTCAAAGGGTTGGTTTTATATTTGAAAATCTCGAGGTAATCATCCAACCCATCCCCATCGGTATCTGGATTTGAAGGCATTGTACCCAGTTTTTTTTCCATCGGGTCATCAATACCGTCACCATCCTCGTCGTTTAAGGGTCCCGGGTTTTCCCGTAATATATTATCGAATTTGTTCTTGAAAAAGGAATAATTATCCTGGCAATTTGCATCCAGGGAAACAACTTGGAAAAAAACAATGGATATTAAGGCCAGCAAGGATCTCATAACTGATGTTGTTGAGGGTAACAATTTGATACTCCTGATTGCGTATCAGGTTCCCGGTAATATTTTTCATTTATTTCAAGAACAAAATGATAATCGCTCATATCTCAGTTTTACATGGTTGAGTGATGCTGCTATAAAGATACAGGTATCAATCTTAACATAAAAGAATTTCCGATAAGTTTCAATGAATTCTCGATGAAGATTTCAGATTTGAAGCGTTGTCGGGGTATAATGCACTGCCAATACTTTCCTCGCCCATCCCTTCGCGGCAAACTTACGCATTGCGCAAGTTTGCCGCTCGTGATGACAGGGCTGGTATGCCTTCTGTCAAGCACCAGGCTGAAGCCTGGCGTTGAAGTACCAGTTCCGGGTAGGTGGTGTTTTCGCGGACTAAAGTCCGCGTGAAAAGTTACTGGTATGACATTGGTCCCCCCCCCCCCCCATGTTTTCAGTGATCGGGTAAATTTCGTATGCATAACGAGTTTGTTTCAGGGATAGGCGAATAGATTTGGAGAGGATGGTCTCATGAACATACTTTTAATTGGAACTTTAATAAGACCTCAGAAGTGACCCGAAAAAAGGCTGTTTTTCCAATGTGACGAAATTATACTGACGACCTATGAAAAAGTATTTTCTGTTATTCATTTTAACCATTATCGGCGATGGTTACCTCATTGCGCAAAATCCCGCTTCGGGAGTCGACACCACCGGTTTCGCCCGGTTGAAGAGTGAAACCATCAAAGGTTCAAAAGCCATGGATCTGGTATATACTTTAAGTGATATTTATGGCCCCAAGCCCTCATTTTCACCTGCTCTGGCACGAACATCTGTATGGCTGATGGATTACCTGAAAGAGCTTGGTCTGCACAACATCCACCAGGAGGGATGGCTGCCCAGGGGGAGGAGCTGGGAGGTCAAGGCATTCAGTGCCGAAACAACGGCTCCTTATTACAAGAACCTGATCGCCTATCCCCGCCAGTGGTCCCCGCCGACCAATGGAATGATCAGGGCAGAGGCAATCCAGATGATCGCTTACCGGGAGGCTGACCTGGAGCAATACAAAGGGAAGCTGAATGGCAAGATTGTCCTTGTTGGTCCTGAGACAAGGGTCAACCTTGCCACCAGACCCTTTGTCACCCGCATGGCCGACAGCACGCTGACCCGGCTTGACAACATCCCGCTTCCCACACCGGAGCAACATCAGGCATCGCTGAGGGAACAGGCCGTCAATGATTCAATGCTGATGCAATACCTGGAATTTCAGTCGAAAGTCATAGATTTTTGTGCAAAGGAGGGTGCGGTCATCGTGGCTGATGCCGTGGGGAGAAATTATGGAACATGCCAGGTTTGGCCGGCCATCTCCACGGAACCGGCAAAAGAGATGTTTGAATGGTTCAGCAAATCGGCCTTTTCGGGATCAGGTGTAACCCTGCCTCAGATCACCATTTCCGTTGAAGAGTTCAATTCGATGGTACGGGCCATGAAAAAAGGTGAAAAGGTTTTCCTCTCGGTTAACCTTGATGTGGAGTTCAAAAACAATATTGAAGAGAAGAACCTGATCGCGGAGATCCCCGGTACCGATCTGAAAAATGAAGTGGTGATCATCGGTGGCCATCTCGACGGGTTCCAGGTGGGGACCAATGCCATCGACAACAATTGCGGTATCGCGGCATGTCTCGAGGCCTTACGGGCGATCAAAAAACTCGGGATACAGCCCCGGCGAACCATTCGCGTGGCTTTCTGGACAGGGGAGGAGCAGGGTTGCCTGGGGTCAAGGGCCTATGTAGCAAGCCATTTCACCTCGGGGCAAAAGGAGAAGCTGCAGGTTTATTTCAACATGGACAATGGCGCCGGTCGATTCCGGGGGATCAATGCTGAAGAAAATCCCGGGGCAAAAAAGATCTTTCAATCATGGATGCAGGCGATCAACGACCCGAAATTCCAGACGGTCTCCCTGCAGCGTGTCGATCATACCGATCACTGGGCCTTTACCCTTGCCGGCCTGCCCGGATTTGAATTCATCCAGGATCCGCTCGATTATTCCCGCTCCTACCACACCAACATGGATCTTCCCGAGCGCATCCCGCCCGACGACCTGAAACAGGATGCTTTTCTCCTGGCTGCATTTGCCTGGCTGGCTGCCAACATGGAGGGGTCATTCCAGCAGTAAGACAGTATTTCATTCAACCTAAAAAAGAACGGATTTCCTAATATAAATACAGATTAAAAGAGAAAAAGCAGGAAATCAGGATCTTTACGATATCTTTGTTGCTGTTTGGTGGTCTGTTTGCCAAGGTTATGTATTATATTTTCTTCTTGGAAATCCTCGGAATTTTAAACAATCTGGCAGAGTGGTGAACTGTAATTATATCAATTCTGTATTTATCTGCAATCCTGTATACGACTCTGTAACTTCCTCTGATTAATTCCCTGAGTTGATGGAGCCCATATTCAGGAACAATTCTTCCAGCCTTCGGGTGAGATTCAAGGAGATAAACGGATTCAAATAGTGCCTGAATAACTTCTCGGGCATATCGCTCGGAATCGTTGGCAATATATTCTCCAATATCGTTAAGATCTTGGATGGCCTGATCAGTCCATACTACTTTAACCATTTTGAAAGCCATTTCTTGGCTTCTTCATGGGTGTGTACCTTATTACTTTGTGACTGGTCAAGTCCTCTTTCAACTTTGTCCATAAAAATCAGTTTGTCGACCAGTTCATCTAATGAAAAACTATCTGGAAACTTTGATATTGTCTTGATAACATTGTCCTTTGTAAGCATTGCGTATCACTTTTGATTTACAAAGATAGCTTAAACTCTTAAAATTTCAAAGAAGATGTTAAGCTATATGGTCCTTCTTTTAATCGTGGTTAATTAAAGAATAGCAGTTTCTACGAATTCCTCCCTGCCCTGATCATGTGGTCGGCGAGGGTGAGGGCGGCCATGGCTTCAACGATGGGGATGGCACGGGGGAGGATGCAGGTGTCGTGACGTCCCTTGCCTTTGAAGGTCACGGTTTCGCCACGCAGGTTGAGGGTTTCCTGCTCCTTCATGATGGATGAAACCGGTTTGAAGGCGACCCGGAAACAGATCTCTTCGCCATTGGAGATGCCTCCCTGGATTCCCCCGGAGAAGTTGGTGAGGGTGGATATCCTGCCGTTCTTTGTGATAAAACGGTCGTTGTGGGCAGATCCGGTCATGGAGGCGCCGGCAAATCCCGAACCGTAGTCGAACCCCTTCACGCCATTGATGGAGAGCATTGCTTTGGCCAGGTCGGCCTGCAGCTTGTCAAAAACGGGTTCTCCCAGCCCACCGGGTACGTTGTTCATGAAGCAGGTGATGATGCCGCCGGCAGTATCGCCATCGTTCCTGAGTTTATCGAGAAGTTGAATGATTTCCTGGGGCAGTTTAACCCCGGGGTTGGCGATGTGTGATTCGGGTATGGGAACGGATATTCCGCCTATTTCGGAGATAAAACCATGGATTTCGATGCCGTGTCTTTTCAGCAGGATTTTTGCGATTGCTCCACCCACCACGCGGGCAACGGTTTCGCGGGCCGAGGCACGCCCCCCTCCACGGTGGTCGCGTACCCCGTATTTAAGCCGATAGGTATAATCGGCATGGGAGGGGCGAAGGATATCCCGAAGCTCATCATAATCCTCAGGGCGATGATCTTCGTTGTGTACCAGGAAGGCAATGGGGGCACCGGTTGATGTGTCATCAAAGATTCCTGAGAGAAATTCAACCCGGTCATCCTCCTGTCGTGAAGAGGAATGGAAATCCTGCCCGGTACGGCGCCGGTTGAGTTCCGATTGGATGAAGATGGGGTTGATGGGAATGCCTGCCGGAAAGCCATCGAGGATGCCTCCTACCGCTGGGCCATGCGATTCGCCGAAGGTGGTCAGGACAAGGGATTTTCCGATAGAGTTTCCGGGCATTAATTCGTAATCTGTTGCTTGAGGATTTTAAGTTTGGCCTCCATCACCTTGAGCTCGCTTTTGGCCTTGTCGATCTTCTTTTCGAACTCTTCACGGAGAAGGGCAGCATTCTTTGATTTGGCAAGGAAGCCGATGTTGTTTTCCCAGAGGTTGATGTCTTCGCGCATCTTGGTGATCTTGCCACTCAGGAGCTCCTTTTCACGACCTATCAGGCGACGTGCCTGCGGGTCGTTCTTCATGTTTTCGAATTTCGACTGGTAATTGAGGGTGCTGATTTCCACTTCACTGATCTTCAACCGGTCGAGGTGTTCGTTGATGAGCGCCCTGAATTCGTTGTGCAACCGGTCTTTTTCCCTGATGGGAATGTGTCCGATCTCGGTCCATTCGCGCTGGAAGTTCTTGAGCACATCGAGGTTGATGTTTTTGTCGCTCCCGAATTCAAATTCCCTGATCCGTTTCATGAGATCGATTTTCTTGTTCAGGTTCTCCTCTTCATGCGACTGGATATTGGAGAAGTAAGAGGACTTGGCCTGGAAAAACTCATCGCATGCAGCCCGGAATCGTTTCCAGATCTTATCGGAATGCTTTTTGGGTACGGGGCCGATCTTTTTCCATTCATTTTGAAGGTGGATCAGGTCGTTGGTGGTCTTTTTCCAGTCGGTATTGGTTTTCAGCGACTCAGCCTGCATGCAGAGTTCAACTTTCAGGTTGTAATTGTGAAGTTGCTGCTCCTTCAGTTTGTCGAAAAATTCCTTTTTATTGGTGAAGAATCCATCGAGGTTGGTTTTGAAACGGGTCCATACCTCGTTGTTGAATTTCTGGGGAACCGTACCGATGCTCTTCCAGATTTTCAGCAGTTCATTCACCTTGTTGGTGTTGTCCTGCCACTCTTTGATCGTTTCATTGATGGAACCCATCACCTCCTCAGCCTGTTCGCACAGGGCCATCTTGGTTTCCAGGTTTTTTTGCTGGTCTTCCTCTATTTTGGTATAATGTTCCCGCCGGCGTTCGTTGATGCGGTCGGTGGCGTTTTTAAAGCGTTCCCAGATCTCATCTTTTTTATCGATGGGCACCGGTCCGAGTTCTTTCCATTCCTCGTGGTATTTCTGGAGTTTTTTAAATGACCTGAGGATGGATGATTCGATCAGGAGCTCTTCTGTTTTCTCGCAGAGGGACATTTTAGCTTCGAGATTTTTCTTCAGGTCAAGGTCCTTCAGCTCCTTGTTGAGCTTCACCTTTTCGAAGAACTTCTCCACCAGGAAATGGTAGTTCTGCCAGAGGTTGTTGATCTCACCCCGGGGCACCATGCCAATTTCTTTCCATCGATCCTGGAGGGTTTTGAATTCGTCGTAGGTTTTCTTCAGGGTCTCCTCGGAACTGATGAGTTGTTTGAGTTCGTCGAGGATCATGTTTTTTTTCTTCAGGTTGCCCTGTTTGATCTTTTCCTGTTCTTCAGTGTAGCGGGCTTTATTCGCTTTGTAAATGGTAAAGATGTCATTGAAGCGTACATCGAGTTCGTCGGTATCAGCCTCTGGTTCCTCTTTCGAGCCTCCCTCTGTCGTCAGCTTTTCGTATTTCTGAAGGTTCTCCTCTTTCTTTTTCTTGAGGAAGGCCATTCGGATCAGCGCTACGCGGGTTTTGCTCAGGTTGATATCGGGTTCACCGACCGCTTTTTCAAGCAATCCGATCAATTCTTCACGTGTTTGCAGGTTGTAATCCTCCTGCACATCGAGTTCGATATGCGCGGCGGCCTCCTCGGAGATTTCATCTTCATGCTCCTCCAGGTGAACATCAGGATGTTCTTCCGTCAGGATTTCAGCATCTTCCACGGGCGTTACCCCTTCAGGCAGCGCCCCTGCGTTTTCAATGGGCTCCACCGCTGAACTTTCAACGGGAATGTCCACTTCACCTTGAACAGGAAGTTTTTCCGGTTTTTCTATAGGTTGATCCTGAATAAGTTCCTCCCTTGGATCAGGGAGGCTGGGGGGGAGTTCTTCAGTTTGTTTTACTTCTTCTGTCTGATTTGACTCAGTAGGCAGATTGTTTTCGATCGTTGTTTCTGTTGTGGCAACAGTGGAAGAATCCTCCTCCTGAACAGGGATATTCTCCAATTCAGGATTGGTGTTAGCGTTTTCGATGTTTTTCATTAGCTTTCAATCTCGGTTTTATCATATGTTTGTAAGCGCGTCCGTCTTTCGACGGTTAAGATGTTCAATAATAAAGAAGCAAAAATACATTTTTTTCTTATACATACTTCATTGATGCATCACTTCCCCGGTTTTATGGCATGGCACGCCGGTTAAAGATGATGTACCCGAAGTTGAAATTCAGGGTGAAGGAGTCGATTTGCCGGTCGTAATAATTCACCCCGAGGCTGACAGGTCCCAGCGGACTGTTGTAAACGACGGAGGTGGAGGCCATGTAGGAACGGTCGGAGAACTTTGGTCCATAGTAGGCGGTAAGGTCGGCCGGGTTTTCGAGAATCTCCTGGTAGGGCTGGAAGATATAACCTTCGAGGCGGTATTCAATTTTTTTATAGATGCGCAACACCATTTTCAGTCCGGCAGCGGCGTAATTGGTGGCTCTGAAGTTGGGCATGAAATAGGCCTGGCTTTCGGGAACGGGCTGGAATACAGGAGCATAAAGGAGGCTCGAAGTATAGTTGGCGAAGAGCGGCTGATTGGAGAGCACCCCCTCGCCATAGAACCCGAATTTGACCGGGCCGAGCGATTCGAAGTAATTGTCGTAGAGGAGGCGGATCCGGAACCAATCCTTGTAATCGGTTACGAGGGCACGGTTGATGGCGGTAGAGCCGGGGATGACATCTTCGCGGCCGTTGATGTAAGAGAAACTGAGTTTGAGCCTTGCCCCGGCGCTGGCAAATTGCTTGCGGTTCAGGTTGTTGAGTTCGAAAGAGAGGGTAGGGGCGAAGAAATTGAAACTGGTCTGGTCGGCAGTGTCGTTGCGGGAGAATGAATTCGACTGGTAGTATTTGTCGTTGGTAAAGGCGTATGTCAAATCCAGCGCCAGTTTTCCATTGCTGGTGATGGGTATGCCCACCGTGGCATTTCCGTAATATTCACGTTCGATCACATAGTTCGGGGTCTTGTCGTCGAAGAAAAAATTGGCATTGCGGAAATAGTTCAGGTTGTTATACGTGTAATTGAGTTCGAAGAACCAGGGAAGTCGCGAATTGAAATCGATGCGTGCCCCGGCCTTTGCCGAAGTGTAGATTTTTCCGAAATAACCGTTGACCATGAAGCGCAGGGCTTTGGTCCATAGGTATTTGTATTGCAGTTCGAGGAAAGCTCCGCTGATGGTGCCCAGCGACAGATTACCTCCAAACTGGGCTCCGAAGTTATTGGATTTCTGAACGTCGAGATAGAGATCGTAAAAGCCGGTTTTCGGATTGAAACGGGCCACCGGAAAGATATTTTTGATGAACCCTTCGTCGATAAACCGGAAATATTCGGGGCAGAGCTCCCCGAGAGTGACCGTTGGCTTCCCGTGTTTCAGCATCTTCCTGACGTATCCCTCCTGCGCTTTGCTGAGTCCGCTGATGTGAATGGAATCGAAGCGCAATTCCGGCTTGCGCAGGTTGAAGGCTTTGCGGCGTTGAGCCATCGTTTCGGGGCTTATGCTGTCGTGGACAATTTTCCGGATGTCGTTAATTCTGCGCGAGGTTGCTGCATACCCGCTGTCGGCAAGGACATCGGTGAAGGAAAAGTCAAGCAAACCGTATGCAGGGAGTTTGGGTACGATCATGACCGAGTTGGGGGAAAGGAGGGTATCGGTTTGGCGCTCCATGAGCATGGTGAGCAGTTGGGAGATCATGTCATCGCGGTCGGGTTTATCGTACCGTTGTGCCACACGGCAGCCGATGATCACATCCGGGTGAAAATCCTTCTGGGCGACATCTACCGGGAAGTTGTTGTAGATTCCCCCGTCGTACATCAGCTTCCCGTTCAGCACCACAGGTGGAAATATCAGCGGGAGGCTCATGGAGGCGCGTACAGCGCTGCTCAGATCTCCTTTTCGAAGCACCAGTGCCGCGGTTGAGTCGATATCGGATACAATGCAGCGAAACGGCACCATGAGGTTGTCGAAATTTCCCTCGCAGACGGCGCTGGCAGGGGTCAGCATTTTCATGAACTGGAAATCGATCTCATAGGTTTTTATCAATTGTGCAGGCAAAAGGGAGGATATCTTCTTGAAGTCGAAGTTGGTGGAGATCCATGAAGCATTGGGATCCTCTTTGCGGTAGAAGTAGATGTACTTATCGGCCATCACCCCGGATGCCCACCGCTGGAAATCTTCTGAGTCCATCAGTTTTTCCATCTCGTCGGGAGTATAGCCGCTGGCATACATTGCCCCGATGATGGCCCCGATGGAGGTCCCGGCGATACAGGAGATGGGGATGTGGTTTTCCTCCAGCGCCCTGATCACCCCGATGTGCGCCCCTCCGCGCGATGCCCCGCCGGAAAGCACAAGTGCGACCCGCTGGGAAAAGAGAGAGTTGATCGGGACAATGGAAAAGATTGAAGTTAAGGACAGAAGAAAAAAGAGTTTATGGATGATCGGTTTCATGCTGGGGTGAAAGGAAGGTCAAAGGTACGGAAAAATACCAAACCGATCGCTTCGGCCTTCGGCCTCGCGATGACCTCCATCCGGTCGCTTCGGCCTTTGGCCTCGCGATGACATTTTAAATCTTGTTGGCTGGTATTAATGTTTGGGGTTAAAACCCCATTTTCATGAACTCTCTGGATCCCTTTTTCATTAACCCTCTGGACCGTCAGCTAAAGCTGACGGCAATTTATTCAGGGAAAAACTGAAGCTGATGGCAATTCATTCAGGGAATATCTGAAGCTGATGGCAATTTAATCGATTTTTATTTTTTCCAGCGCCTGTTCCAGGTCTCCGATGATGTCTTCCACATCCTCAATTCCGATCGAAAGCCTTACCAGATCGTCGGTGATGCCGCCCTGTTTTTTGGCTTCGGCCGAGAGTTTGGAGTGGGTCATGGAGGCGGGATGCTGGATGAGGGTTTCGATGCCTCCAAGGGATACGGCAAGAACACAGAAATTCACACTGTTCATCAGGGTGCGGCCGGCTTCGAGTCCGCCGTTAAGTCCGAAGCTGATCATGGTGCCGGGACCCTTCATCAGTTTTTTCGCCAGGTCATACTGGGGATGGGAAGGTAATCCGGGGTACATCAGCCAGGCTACCTTGGGATGGTTTTCAAGAAATTTTGCCACCTTGATGGCATTCTCCTGGGCACGGTCGATGCGGATCCCAAGGGTTTTCAGGCCACGACGAACGAGGAATGCCTGGTGCGGATCCATGTTGCAACCCATGTTGACCATCACCGGACGGATTTTTTTATAGTCAGCCTCAGTTTTGGTGACAATGACTCCTCCCACGATATCGGCATGGCCATTCAGGAACTTGGTGAGGGAATGCAGAACGATATCTGCGCCAAGGTCCAATGGACGCTGAAGATAGGGACTGCAGAAAGTATTGTCGACGCAAACGGGAATTTTATGCTCGTGTGCAATCCGGCAAATGGCCGGAATGTCGGAGATGCCGATGGTGGGGTTTGCCGGAGATTCAAGATAAATCAGGGCCGT
>Ga0247841_10007075_pt1 | contig 16852 bp, 28 predicted proteins | sample LaCruzMarch2015__2_FD_192410 | JGI IMG/M metagenome (GOLD analysis project Ga0247841, IMG submission 192410) | Freshwater microbial communities from meromictic Lake La Cruz, Castile-La Mancha, Spain - LaCruzMarch2015_18m | ecosystem: Environmental > Aquatic > Freshwater > Lake | place: Spain... | reverse complement strand
TCAAGGAGATGAGTTGCGGCGGGCGAAAACCTTTTGAGCAGAGAGGCGATGTAATCCGCTTCTCCCGGATAATTCTTGTCTCGATAGAGAATGTCGTAGTAGCTGGCGTAGGCGTCGAATGGCATGGCGGGAGCGGCTGTGCCGCGATTTTGAATTAGGAATTATGGATTTTGGATGAAGGATGAGACTTGAAGCGTGAAACTTGAGACTTGAGACCTGAAACTTGAGGCGGAAGTCGAGGGAGAAGGGTGGGGATGGGCGCGATTTTGAATTAGGAATTAGGAATTGTGAATGATGGGATGAAGTTTTTTGCGTGGGCCTCGCGTTCAGCGAGGTCGAGGTCGTATTCCGTCATGATTCTGACAAGATCCTCGAAATTCGTCTTCGGCGTCCATCCGAGCAGTTTGCCGGCTTTTGAGGCATCCCCCTGAAGAAAATCGACTTCGGATGGCCGGTAGTAGTAGGGGTCTTGCTCCACAAAGTCCTCCCACTCCAAGCCAACCTGGCCGAACGAGCGAGCAAGAAACTCACGGATCGAGTAAGCTGCGCCGGTTGCAATCACGAAATCTTCTGGTGTTTCATGCTGGAGCATCATCCACATGGCCTCGACATAGTCTTTTGCGTAGCCCCAGTCTCTCCTGGCATCGAGGTTGCCCAAATAAAGCTTGTTCTGGAGGCCGACTTTGATTCGACCGACTGCCCGCGTGATTTTTCGCGTCACGAAGTTTTCCCCGCGCCGTTCGCTCTCGTGGTTGAACAGAATCCCATTGCATGCAAAAAGCCCGTAGGCCTCCCGGTAGTTCACTGCTGTCCAAAAGGCAGCGACTTTTGCGACCGCGTAGGGGCTTCGTGGATGGAATGGAGTATTCTCACCCTGGGGTGGTGGAGTGGAGCCGAACATCTCAGACGAGGAAGCCTGGTAAAACCTCACGCTTTTCCCAGTCGCGGTCTGGTAAGCTCGAATTGCCTCCAATACCCGAAGAACCCCGGCGCCTGTTGCGTCCATGGTGTATTCGGGCTGGTCAAAAGAAATGCGCACATGTGACTGGGCTGCAAGGTTATACACCTCATCAGGTTTGATTTTGTGTAAAAGCTGCGAAAGGGCCAAACCCTCGGTGAGATCACCGTATTCAAGAAACAGTCGAGTTCCCTCAAGGTGTGGTTCTTTGTAAATGGCTTCGAGTCGTTCCTTGGTCGTGGTGCTTGAACGTCGGACCAGGCCGTAAACGGTGTAGCCCTTCTCAAGCAGAAACTCTGCAAGGAAAGAACCGTCTTGGCCGGTAATGCCGGTGACGAGTGCAGTTTTCATGGATGGAGAAAGGAGATGGGGGGGAAGGAGATAGAAGATGGAAGATAGAAGATGGGAGGAGATCCGAACTCAGCTTTCCGCGAGAACGGTTTTCACGGTTTGGATGACTTTTTGGATTTGTTCGTCGGTTATGGCCTGTCCGCTGGGAAGGTAGAGCCCTCGACGGGCTATTCTCTCTGTCACAGGAAGCTCGACTTGGTCAATTAATCCCCGTTCTAGGTAAATAGGCTGCTCATGCATGCCCAAGAAGAACGGCCGGGTTTGGACTCCTTTTTCCTGGAGCTTGTGCGCGAATTCAACCGCATCGAAAGGAATCTGTTCCGGGAGAACAACGGCATACATCCAGACCGACGTTCGCGCCCATGGACGCTCAACGGGAAGCTGGAGCGGAAGTCCCTGCAACCCCTCCGTGTACCGGAGTGCCATTTCGCGCTTGCGGGCGACGAACGCATCGATTTTTTCGAGCTGCGCACACCCGAGGGCGGCCTGGATGTTGGTCATTCGGAAATTCCAGCCCCGGTCTTCGTGACGAAAGCGATCCTTGCGCCCAAAGCAAAGGGTGCGGCGGTCGCGCATTTTGGAGGCCAGATTCTCGTCGTCCGTCAATACCATCCCCCCCTCGCCGGTGGTTATGTTCTTGTTGGCGTAGAAGGAGAATGTCGAGATGTCGCCAAAGCTTCCGCACCGCCTCCAGACACCATCAACCTGGCAGTCAGCTCCATGCACCTCGGCTGCATCCTCGATGATGCGAAGATCGTGCTCGCTGGCAAGCCTGAGCAGTGCAGCCATATCAACCGGATGACCGTAGATGTGAACCGGCATAATCGCTTTGGTTCGCGGGGTGATCCGGCGACGAGCATCCTCGACATCGAGGCAGTATGTCTCAGGATCGCAATCCGCCAGAACTGGACGATGACCACATCGCAATACGGCTTCAAGGCAACTGACGATCGTGAACGAGGGGAGAATGATCTCGGATCCCTCCGGGAGATCCAACGCAGAGACGGCCAACTCCAAGGCCACGGTTCCGTTACACACGGCAATGCCGTGCTTGCGGCCACAATGCGCAGCCCATTCGGTCTCAAAGCGGTCAATATATTTTCCTGATGAGGAAATCCAGCCGGTTCGAAGGCAATCTAGAACGTAGTTTTCTTCGTTACCTGGGAGAAGAGGTTCGTTGACGGGGATCATGTTGGTTTGGAATCGTGCAAATGTGGGTTTGGAATATCCGATTGCTTGCCGGTCGTCGAGATGAAACTTTCCATGTAGCCGTGGGAATTCACTGTCAGCGCACGCATGAATGCTGCGTATGATGGATGCCTTGGGAATTATCTATTTTTTGATGATAGATCTCCAGTGCTGGGGCGTGCGCATTATTAGGTTGAACCAGAACATAAATCATGGGGTTTCGTGATTTAAGAGAAGCGTACAATAATGCCAAATTTCTTCGTTTCCATACCTCAGGTTGAAGACCTGAGCATGGTTTTAGAAGAAAGGCCAAGACACGCGAGTATGCCAGAAGCGAAATTTCTAGACATGTTTTGAATGGTGTATTTTTCGAGCACCGAGAGCCCGGCTTCGACAAGGCGAATACGCCGTGGCTCGTCCAAGAGGAGTTCAACAACCGCATTGGCGTAAGCCTCCGAGCTTTCCCACTCGGGAACCACCACGCCATTGATCCCACCCAAAAGGTAAACGAACTCCGGGCCGTGATACGGGAAAGCTGTCGTGACCATGGGCGTTCGCAGTGCAAAGGAATCCAACACCACAAGCCCGACAGCCCCCGGCATCAAGCACAACTTCGCCTGACACCAGTAGCGAATTTTCTCCAGGTCGCCCTTCGGGCCTACAGGATGGATCCACAACCTCGATTTCGCAGCTTCTAAAATGACATCCTCCCGTGGGCCTTTCCCGATCACAATCAGTTCAAAATCCGAAATCTTTTGACGAACAAGGTCACATGCTTGAACAAGAAATGGAAGGCGCTTGTCATCGTAAAGTCCGCCCGCAAAAACGGCGACATTGTCTCCTATGAGGCCGAGTTCTTGGCGTGCAATCAGCATATCAGCATGGTTGAGTGCCTCCCGTGCCGTGGACATGGCTTGAACGTCAACGGCATTCTGCACGCTCGTAATCCGCTCGACAGGAAACCCGAGTTCTTTGACGACTTGTGCACTCAAGTCGTTATAAGCGAACCACCAATCGCACTTGAGCGAAACAAAACGCTTAAGTTTTTCGCTTGCAGAGCGCGGGTTCCTCGCTTGAAAGTTCCGGCCGTGGCCCCAGAACGCAAACTTGAATTTTCCGAGCACACGCTGCAGGAGAAGCAAATAAGTCGAAAGATATTTCGTCTCCTGCGGGACGATCACCAGATCGCTTCCATTGATAAATGGCCAAAGAGGGTGCCAAGCGGCCCGGAAACAACGTCGCATTCTTACCGGAGTGGCCCAAGGTAATTTCCCCGCCAGCAAGTTTGAGGCCGTGCGGGGATCATAAACCAGATCCAGTCGAACTCCCTCCGCACTGAGCAACTCCCTGAGCAACTCGTAAAATCTCACGCGGTAGTGCGGAAGGTGCTCTTGGACAATAGTTACACGCATAGATTACCGAGCGATCAGCAAGCAGATGTTTTTAGAAGCAGAGAGTCGTCAATTATTGACTATAATAAAGATGCGCTTTTTTCACCCTCTAAGAATATGCTGTGCTCCGGGCGGTTGTCCAGTTTATCAAGATCTGGACATTTTCCGTTTTGAAATGCTTTTCGAGTGACAGAGACAAAACCGGCGGTTTGGACGAGATCGATGAGTGTCTCACCCGAATACATCCAATGGTGTCGGTCTTTTTCGTTGGCATGGTCGATTTCAAACACCGCCTTTACGAATTCGTCCGCTTTCGCGGGATTATAATGGCGCACAAAAAATGAGAGGTCTGGAACCGAAATGCGAACCACCCCCCGGGTGCCAATATGCGGCTTATCTCGCCAAGCAGAGCAGGCATTCGAGTTCGCGAAATGTGTTCGAAGACATGGGACGAAAACACAAAGTCAAATGACTCATCTGGGAATGGCAGCGGCTTGCCAAGATTAAGGTAGCTCACCTTCTTGAATATTCCTGCCTGGTGCTGTTCAAAGCGCTGGCGGCTCATTTTACCGAGCCGATATAGCAGAAATGCCAAAAATGGCACACGGGCTATGAATAAATGCGGCGTAATATCCGTGTTCAGCCAACCATCCACAGGACGGTCGAAACACCCGATGTGCAGTTTACGAGGAATATTGGACATGAATAAAAGAGGTGCGGGATCCCGTCAAATAGAGGAGCCAGGCTTCGGACTATCAGGTTCTTTTTCGATAATCTGATCAATAGTCTGCAAACAATGGCAGTTTGCGGAGAACGCTTTTAGCCATGATTCTCTGCGTGCTGAGCTGATAGGCGAATGGGATCGAACCGCATCCGAGAGTGCTCCAGCCGCCGCTTCCGGATTCTGCGGAAGGCGCAGTATTAGGCTCCCATCGAACTCGGAGGAGAACGACGACGGAACATCAACAACTGCGACGCGGGGGGAGACCATGAATGTCTTGATTAAAGACCCCTCGACGGGAGCTGACCAAAGCGAGGGAACAAGGGTCAGAGGAGTGGAACGGACAATTTCGGAGAGCCCCGAGTTCCATCGCATTTCCCTGAAGTGGCAGTTGCTTGGCACTGGCGGCAGCGGCTGCCTACATGGAAATAGAAAACTCAAATGCGGAGCAAATCGAGCGACCTCGATCGCCCAGAAAAACCCTTTTGTTGCCTGCGGATTTCCATGAAAGACAACATCGAAGGGGCTCGCCCCAGAGTGTGGAACTGCGCCCGTATTGAAACATTCATGGTGAAGTTCCTCAATATCATCAGTCCAAAGCCCAACGGTTTCCACGGTCGCTTCAGGCCCGAAATGGCGCATGGCTAGCTGCTTCTGTGCCTCGTTTTGCGCAAGAAATGCAACTCGCTTTTTCGTTGCTGCAATGTGAAGCGCCTCAAGAAATGGGGTGTTCTTCTTTGATTTTCTGGGATAACTCACGCACCCAGCCCTATTCGCCTCCTGAAAGTTCCCGCCGAGACACCGAAGGCATTCAGAATTTTCTCCCTCAATGTGATTGTAAGATTTCCTACAGAAGAAAGCGGAATCAAAAAGGTAAATCCAGATCGGTTGAGTAAGAGACCGCCTGTTCAATAATCGCATGCACCAATCAAAGCCAATTTCTTGGAAATGAAGCAGGAGAAGATGAGGCTCTTCGGCAAGAGAAGACAAATTTCTGTAAAGCGAGGCGCGGCGAGTGATGTGCCTCAGAATGTGGAAGGGAAACTGAATAAAATGCCTTTTTCTGAGGCATGCAGATGCTCCGCTTTTGTTACTGGCATAGACAATCTTCCAGTTCGGGAACTCAGGCGCTTTTTTTTCCACCCAGCGCACCATCCTTCCAGCACCGAGATGCTCTACAGGGCAAATTCCAGAAATGATGGTCATGGAAGAAAATACGAAAACCCAGAGATGCTGAAAATCTGAAAGTCGGAACTAAGCGGTTGGCACAAACACCTGGGACACTTCAGGCACGTAGCGCATCACCTCGTTGTCGCGATAGGGAAGGGCTCCGGGAAAGAGTTTGCCGGTGGCACCCCATTTTTTCCACCAATGCTCAGCGAAGGCCCTCAGGGTTTGGGGGCGTCCGGTGCCCACGTTGGCAATTAATGGTTGAGCAGTGGGCTGGTTGAGGGGTTGAGGCGAGTTTCTTTCCAACATCTCAACTTCTACCCTCTTCAACGGATCTCTGCCCATGAGATCCAGAGTTTTGAGGAAGGCTTGGGCCACCTGCTCGACGGGGATGAAGTCGCGGATTTGTTCGCCCGGTGACATTGGAAAATCTTCACCTGCCAACGCGGCCTTGCGGAGAGATGGCCAAAAGCGGTCTGGACCTTCTCCTTCGCCGAAGACATGGAAGGGTCTGAGAATGGCCATTTTGAGCTTGTTCTCCACCCCAAGAGCATAGGCCGCCATGGTGGCAGCTGCTTTGGAAGCATGATATGCCCCGGTCGGTTCAAGCGGGGCGGTTACGGGGATAAAGTCGTATCTTTCTGCAGACATGCCGTATTCGAAACACGAACCGCAGATAACGAATTGCTTTATGCCTGATGCAGCCGCTCTCCGCCAGAGCTGAAGACTCTGGTTCAAATTTACATCAAAGCACAAATCCCAAGTCGCCTGCTTTGGGTTGACACCGGCAGCCGCTAAATGAACGAGAGCGGAGGAGCAGGCAGAAGTGGCGAGTGGCGAGTGGCGGGTGGCGGGTGAGGCTGTGTCAAGGAGAAATGCGTTCAGATCGCCTTCGACCCATGTCAGGCGACTGAAGTCGGGAATCGGAACAACCGGCTGAGTGCCCGGAAATCGCAGACCAGTGACCTCATGCCCGGCTGCTAGCGCCGCACGAACGAAGTGTGAGCCGATGAAGCCTGTTGAACCGGTGACGAAGAGATGCATGAAGAAAAAGTGGAAGACTTACGGGATGAATGGGGCGGACTCGATTTTCGAACCAGCAGGTGCTTAAAATAAGTTATGGGAGGAGGGTGTGATTTGCACTCTACGTGTTGGTTGTGGCGGGGTCAACCTCCGATTGGAAGGGAGCTCCGATTTTTTTCGAAGGGGTTCTTGCTCTTTGACATGAGGATAAAAGATGGCGGAGAAGAAAAAGTGGAAAGGGAAGCGCCGGAGGCGCGTTCTTCGTTCGTAGTTCTTCGTTCTTGGTTGCGCGCTTCGCGCGTGTTCCTCGTTTGTAGTTCTTGGTTCTTGGTTGGCAATTCCGATGGCGGATGAATGATGGCGGAGAAGAAAAAGAGGAAAGCGGAAAGTGAAAAGCGGAAACTTGAGGCGGAGAGACCATCACCAGAGAATGGGCACGCCGTATGCGGCAAACTCTCGATCACAGGATACGAGCGTCATATTTTCCTTCCGGGCTTGTGCAATGAGCAGACGATCAAATGGGTCGCGATGATGAAATGGAAGGGAGAGCAACTCTTGATAGTGCGCAAACTTTTGATCCAGAATATGGAAACCGTTGGTGAGGACAGACATTGGGAATAGTTCCTCATATCCCATATCAAGATGCAGCTTTTCGAGGGAGAGTTTGATTGCAATTTCCCATGCGCTCGCATGGCTGACGAAGCACTGGTTTGAGGAGTCCTCCATGGCGTTTTTTGCAGAGGTCGAAAGCTCGGAACTGCCTTCGCAAAACCAGAGCAAAGCATGTGTGTCGAGCAGAAGTCTCATTCCATGTATTCTTTGAAATCCTCCAATGGAGCATTAAAGTCATGAGCCAAGTGGATTTTCCCTTTCAGGCATCCGAATCCAGAAACAGCCGGTTTGGGCGGACCCGCCTCGTCAGGTTCAACAGGTGTAAAAATCGCCACGACTTTGAACTTGCCGGAACGCACCTCGGCCGGCAGCGGAAGATGCAAGGTTCTGTCAGCACTGGGTTCGAAAACGGCGGTTAATGTGCTCATTTTTAGAACCTATGCTGTGTGCGATACAATGCCAGAAGGATTTTTCAAGTCGGGAGGGGTCGTCGGTCGAAGGGGGAGGTGCGCCGGGGGCGCGATGTTGGATTTTGAATTATGGATGATGGATTGCAGCATGGGGAAAGTGGAAAGTGGAAAGTGGAAAGGCGGAAGGCGCCGGACGGCGCAATGTTGGATTTTGGATTATGAATGATGGATTTCAGCATTTGGAAGAAAAGGATGAAGCGTGAAGCGTGAAGCGGGTGCGAGGAGAAGCGGCTCACGGAAGCGGCGCAATTTTCCCCGGGGGGTTGAGATTGGCTGCTTTCTGGAACGCCGCCATGAGTTCCTCCCGATGAATGGTTGCCCACTCAACGACAAGACCTTTCGCTCTTGCTGGGAGACCGCCTTCCAGAAACGCTAGGTTCTCGATGGCAATTTTAGCTGAGTCGTCACCGTAAAAAACGTGAAAATGGGGTGGAAGATGATCGTCGAAATAAATTTGAACGACGATTCCATAGAAGCGTGAAATTTCAGGCATGAGTCAATGAGCGGGCCGGGTTACGGGTAATTTCGCCCTGTGATGCCCCGGCGAGCCTCAGATACAACGCGTCCGGACAAAGATCAATTTCTCCAGGCCATTCCAAAGCCCCTTGGGTCGTCACAAACACCTTTTTGAAAACACAGGGATCATTCCAAGCCGCGAACACTCCCTTCCCTTGGAGATGGGATAAATCGACCTCTCCAGAAACTCCATTGTCGAACCGCAAATAAACCCTATAATTGTCAAGGGGTTGGCATTCCGATATTCTCATGTGCGAAAACTCATGCAAACGACTTCAGATGTCAATTTGTTCGTTGTTCCTAGTTCGGCGTTCTTCGTTGCGCGCTTCGCGCGCGTTCCTCGTTTGTAGTTCTTAGTTCTTGGTTGGCAATTCCGATGGCGAGGGGCGCGATGTTGAATTATGAATTATGAATGTTGAATTTCAGCATGCGAGAAGAAGAAAAAAGTGACGAGTGAAGTGTGAAAGCGAGGCCCCTGATGTAGCCGGCAATGTAGTGATAAATGAACAGTCGCCGCAACGCAGCGTTTGATGCGCTCACCGGTGACTGCGTAAAAAGCATCTTATTTCATCGTGGTTGCCGAGAAAATGGAAGTAGAGCAAGCCATCGAGCGACTGGAAGACCAAGCGCTGATCCAGACCTGATCGGCATTCATACAGGCCGCTGCCAAGACTTCGAATTCCGAGTCCGGAGTGATCGTGGGGCCGACCCCATGCGTGCCTTGCTAACTCGATGGCCGCGCCGATACCAGCGCGTTTGCCTTTTGAAAGTTTTCGGATTTGCCGAAGCAAATCCGGAGAAATCTCAACTTTCACAGTAAAGCCTCGATATCGCCGGTGAATTTTCGGGAAAGCCCGCCTTGTCTATCTGCTTTGGCCTCTTTCTGTAGATTTGCGGCAATCGAACGGACTTCCTCCTGCGAAAGCTGGTATTCGCGCTCGGCATAATCCTTGGGAACGACCTCCACCGGACGCAGTGCCACGACGTGGTTGCCGACAAGGATCGCCACCTGTTCCCCGCTCGCGGCTTTCTTGACCCATGACCCCAGGTTTTTTCGGGCGTTTGTGATGGAAAGTGTAATCATGGCGACAATCTACAGTACCTAAAATGACATTCAAGAGGATTTTTTATGTCGTCGTCGAAGGGGAAGAGCGCCAGAGGCGAGGGGCGCAATTTTGAATTTTGAATGTTGAATGTTGAATTTCAGCCATAGGGGGAGGCGAGGGGTGAAACTTGAAGCGAAAGTCGTGGGAGAGGAAGAAGAAAAGGATGAAGCGTGAAGCGTGAAGAGTCGAAGGGGGAGGTGCGCCGGGGGCGCGATGTTGGATTTTGAATTATGGATGATGAATTTCAGCATGCGGAGGAAGAGCGCCAGAGGCGAGGGGCGCAATGTTGGATTTTGGATTATGAATGATGGATTGCAGCATGGTGAAAGTGGAAAGCGGAAAGGGAAGAGCGCCAGAGGCGAGGGGCGCAATTTTGAATTTTGAATGTTGAATGTTGAATTTCAGCATTTGGAGGAAAAGGATGAAAGTTGAAACCTGAAGCGTGAAGCGTGAAGGGAAAGTCGGGGAAGAAGAAAAGATGAAATCAGAGATTTCGTTTATACTGGTTGAGGCAACGGATTTTCCGCAACTCCGACTGCCCAGGGTTTTGTGACCAATGTCTCATCCAGGGTGGCCAGTTTCAACCCATGTCGCTTCGCCAGGGCCACAAGGTGGGCGTCGGTAGTATCCTTGGCCACGGTCTGAGGCGATGCGAGTCCATCCACATCGTCACCGAGAAATCCATGCCCGGGACGAGCATGAAGTTTTTTCAATGTCTCCTGTGCTTCGTCCCACGTCGCCCGGTAGGCGACACTCAAACTGACCCGAACGAATCCCAATTCAGTAATTGGCGAGGTGTAAAAGCTCTCTACAGAATCAATCCAACCTTGGGCAGAAGAATGAGCCGGGTGGGATGCCCAGCGCGACGCCAGAATCAAATTGACATCCAGCAGCCAGCTCATGGCCAGTCTTCCAGCAACCTCTTGACGTTTTCCGTGGTCATGGGTGGCGCGCCGGGCGGAGCTTCCAGCACGAGGTCATTGCCCTCTTGGACGAGGCGGGCCTTTGGGGACAGCGGAGGTGCCGGACGGAGCCGCACCGCAAGAAATTGAAACAGCTCCTCTTTCTGCTCCGGCGGCAGCGCCTCAGCCGCGGTCTCAATCTCAAGCAATGTGCTCATGGGATACGTTTATCACCGATGACTTTTAACTTCAAGCGAGCAACTGAGCAAATCGAAGGCGATGGGGGAAGTGCGCCGATTGGCGCAATTTTGAATTATGAATTAGGAATGTTGAATTTCAGCATGGGGAAAGTGGAAAGCGGAAAGCTAAAAGTGGAAATCAGAAATGGGAAGCGAGGGACGAGGGGCGAGATCAGGAGTGTTTCGTCTCGGTTTCGATCAAATCTATGAGTTCTCCAGCCTGCTCGCGAAGCTCCGGGTAATCGAAGCCGACTTCCGAGAGGTCATCGCCCGGATAGTGCTGCGCCCAAAACTGAGCGGTCAAGTTTTCGCTGAGATCTGCGTGGGCTTTGAATCGCCCGTCGAGTGCAACCGCATGATCCAGCAGGGTTGAAAGATTATGAATCTTCTGCAATTCCCATCCCCTGCTGATCAGGTAAGCCTTGAGAAACCTTTCCACTGCTTCCTGAAGAAGCTCAACGCCGCTGTATGTTGCGCCGAGAGCTTGAAACAAGGCATCCGCCGCCTGTAATCTTTCACGAGCGAGAAACAGCCAGTCATCCGGATTTTTCTCGTCGGTTTTCATGCCACGAGCAATCCGTCCCTGGTGATAGAGCCGTAAAAACCGCCGCCCCGAGCCAGTCGTTGTTCGTGCTCTGCGGGTGAAACCAACAACAGCTCGAACGGGAGTGATTTTGCGGCCCATCTGAGCGGCCGCCAAGCCTTGAGAATATCACGTCGCTCCGAGACGGAGGATTTTCCCATTGTTTTGACCACCAGCAGGTCCACGTCGCTGTGTTCATCGGGTGTTCCATAGGCATACGAGCCGAAGAGAATCACCTGCTCGGGATGGAACTGCTCCACAAGAACCGTCAAATACGGAAGGAGCTGGTCCGCAATCCGGTGCACCGGGTATCGCGGATCCCGGAGAACATTCTCCCTGATCTGTGGTGGCTTCATTGAACGAAAGTAGCTTCGTTTCTTGGCGGGGTCAACTCTTGGCCAAAAGCGGAAAGCGGAAACTTGAAGCGTGAAGGGCGAAGCGTGAAGGGGGAAGTCGAGAGTCGTCGAAGGGGTCGGTTCTTGCTCTTTGACATGAGGATAAAAGATGGCGGAGAAGAAAAAGTGGAAAGGGAAGCGCCGGAGGCGCGTTCTTCGTTCGTAGTTCTTCGTTCTGGAATCATAAACTTACTCATTCCAAGCGGGCCAGATGCGGCGATGGATGCCCCGCCGCTCCAGGATGATGGAGGACCGATGTTGGATAGCCAGGAGAGTTTCATATTTTTCTTTGAAAGAACGAGCTTCTGCCAGCCGCCTTTGCCGGGATTTCACGGCAAGGGCCTTCTGAAATTCCAGCGCGAGAGGCTGGGACTCAGACTCCAGAATTTTCGATATATTTTGCATGGAAGTTCTCCCATTTTGTTTGCAGATCGTGTTTTAGGCAAATCTCATGAAACTTTTCCCTGTCAAGCGACGGGGATTCCCAGCTTTGAGTCAGACGCAATTTGTCCTTCGCCCTTCCTGTGGCGAGCATGATGGCTGCCAGGTGTTCGAACCGCATGATTCTTGCGGGAACTCCGGCGATATTCTCTTCATGTGCATCCCGAAAAGCATCAAGCAGGAGTGGCGTGGCAGCAGGAAGAAATTGAACGGGAATTCCCTCAATAACAATTCCTTCCTGCTCAAAGGTCTCAAAACCTATCGTTCGAAGATGATCGTAAATGACGTCCAGGGATGCCAGCAGCGTATCGGCTGGAAATGTGATAAAGACATCCAAGTCGGCCGTTTCCGACGGCTCGGTGTAGAAGATGGCTGCAACCGCCCCACCGATTGCATAGCCTTCGATAACGCGATCGTTGACAAGGCTGTTCAGCACTTCCAGGGTTCTTTTCATTTGCGGGGTTAAAAGTTGTCGAAGGGGTCAGTTCTTTCCTATTCACATGGAAAGCGATAAAGGCGTGTTAGTAGTTCTTAGTTCTTCGTTCTTGGTTGCGCGCTTCGCGCGTGTTCGGCGTTCGTTGTTCTTGGTTACTCGGGGCGGGAGGGAAGAAAATTAGAAATGAGAAATGGGAAATGGGAAAGTGGAAAGTGGAAAGCTGAAAGGGGAAATCAGAGGGATTTCAGTTTTTCGAGGAGATCTGAGATGCGTTCAACAAAATGGCAGGCAAGCTCTAGGGTTTCTGTTGTTTCGTTGATTTGGGGTTCGGGTTCATCGCTGGGGTAGCGGGTCGAAACTGCAAAACTCGATAAGTGTGCGATCTGCTCAAGCGAAGAATCCAGTTCTGGAAATGACTGCATGGCGAGTGCGCCGAGCTCATTGAGATCATGGACCCTGCGAAACGGGGTTTGAACACAGCACAGCAGAGCTTTTAAAACCTTTTCGCAGGCCTGTTGGCAGTGAAACAGGCAATCACCCAAAATTGGCGGTTTTGCATCGAGATCAACTTGGGCCGCACGAAGATCCTCCCGGGTTTTGTGGAGCCAAGACTCGACTTCTCGAAGAATGTTGGGGTCAAGCGGCATAGAGCAAAACGCCTTCCTCAATTACAGTGGCAGGTAAGGATGTCTTGGATGTGGCGTCCTCTAAGAATCTGGTCCGTCGCCAAATCAGGACGTCGATTGCTTTCCCAAGAGGTCGTAAAACCCGATGCGCGAGTTGGGATCCGCGCCGAGAGAGCTCCGCATTGTCGTCCACGACCACCAGCAGGTCGATATCACTGTCCGGTCCTGCGGTTTTCCGTGCCTGCGAGCCAAATAAATAGATGGCTTCCGGGTGGTAGGCATTTGCCAGTTTCTCCACAACACTGACCAAAAATGGCGACGACGGCGGAGACACGGGTTTGCCTGGAAAAAATTTGATCATGGGAGAATGACGAGGAACGAAGGGCGGAAGAGAAAGGGGAGGTGCGCCGGAGGCGCAATGTTGGATTTTGGATTATGAATGATGGATTGCAGCATTTGGAAGGAAGAAGAAATGGATGAAGGGCGGAAGTGGAAAGTGGAAAGTGAAAGGCGGAAAGAATCAGCTATTTGCGAAATGACGCTCAAGAACTTCACGCACCTCTTTCAGGTGGACGGTCGCCACTTCCCAGACAATGGCGAGATCCACGTTGGCGTAATCATGAGCGACGATATTTCGCATGCCCCGCATCTTCCGATAGGGCAATTCGCTCAAAATAGCCCGCGTTTCGGGGGAGAGGTGCGCCGTTGCTTCCCCGATAATCTCGATTCTCCGAATGACCGCGTCCTGTTTTTCACCATTCCGGGAAAACTCTTCTTCGGAAATTCCGGCAACATAAAATTCGATGCGTCGCACGGCATCGAGGATATCGCGAAGCCGCGTCGTTTGCTCAATGTCCATAAAGGAAAACCGCTGTCGAGAGGATGTGGTCGGCCCGCTGGCGGTCGGCTGTCTTCAAAAGCGATTTACGCAGGACAAAATCGACCGGGCGTCCGGCAATCTCTTCAGCTTCCCCTGCCATTTCCAAGATCTCGGGTATCGTCGTTTCCTGTGCCGGATCGACAAGCAGGTCCAGATCGCTGTCGGGGTGCGCGGCACCACGGGCCAGCGAACCAAAAACCGCGAGACTTCGGACACCATACTTCCGGCAGAATGGCGCGAAATCGCTTCGCAATTTGTGCAGCGCATCTGGCGACGCTTTTTTCATCGTGGGTATCGCGGATCCCGGAGAACATTCTCCATGATCTGTGGTGGCTTCATTGGACGAAAGGTATCGTCGTTTATCGGGGGGGTCAACTCTGGGCCAAAGTGGAAAGCGGAAACTTGAGGCGGAATCTTCGCTGCTGGTTGAAGTGGAGGGAGCGGTGCGCTCGTTGAAGTTGGCGGTCTTCAGTAGTCAGTTTGCGCGGCTCGCCATTACGAACCGTAGAATCCCTCGGTGATTTTAGCGACTAGTCGAGCGGACTCGACGGGGTTTTTGTTGCCCGCCAGACGATGGGCAAGTGCTCCGAGTTCCCCAGGGGACATCGGCTCGGCGACGAGCTTGATCTTGAGGCCCACGGCTTGGGCTGCACGGCTCATGGATCGGAACGTGATAGATGTGTTGCGGGCATCAAGAATCCGCCGCACGGCGGTTCGTGCGGTGCCCATGCGCTCGGCCAGGGTGGAGATCGACAGGTTGTCTTCCTTCATCCTCTGCCGAATCGTTGCGGTTATCCTCGTTTTTTGTTCTTCGTTCTTGGTTGGGGGCACCGGATGGGCTTGAGAATTCACCTCTGAGGCAGGCACTGGAAACCAGCTTGGGAGAAGTGGCGGTCCGTGGTGAGAACTTTTTTGAGATTCTCGGCTTTCATGACCGCAAAGCTTGTGCAATCGGTAAAAGAGTATGTTTTGTCGCGAAATCTGAAAAACTGGGTCCTTGCAGCTTCCAAAATATCCCCGGAAAGATACTGGATCCGCACGCGGGGGCTGGCAGAAACGGACTCCCACCAGATTTTTGCCGCCGACAACCCGAGGCGCATGCGCAGCAAGGTCAGCGTCTCATCAACCACATAGTCAGTGAGCAGGAGGGTCCCTCCGGATTGAAGCCATTCGTTCCGGGCCGCCAATGCATTCTTGTGCGCCGGGTCGTGTTTGTCCGCGCAAGCCATCCAGCCGGACGTGTCGGCAAACAGAACTTTCATGAGCCGTAAAGAAAAAGATCGTGGTCGGCCGCCGAGGCGCCATCGGTGGATTTTCCCAGATCGCCAAGCCGAAAGAGGGGATCCTGCTCCAGCGGGGGAAGCGGAGCGGGGGCCGCACGATGGGGGATGATCTCAAACGTGGGCTTGCTCCTGTGGAGGACGAGATACCTCTGGCCCTCCGCAATTCGCCGGATGATTCTGGGCAGTTCCAACCGCAACTGCTTGGTGTTGATGATTTCGGATGCGGCATTCATGTTCAACTTAAGATAACTATTATCAGGAGTGCGTCAAGTGAGACCATCACCAGAGAATGGGCACGCCGTATGCGGGAAACTCTCGATCACAGGATACGAGCGTCATATTTTCCTTCCGGGCTTGTGCAATGAGCAGACGGTCAAATGGGTCGCGATGATGAAATGGAAGGGCGAGCAGCTCTTGATCCTAAATCCGGAAGAAAAGACTCACGCAAAGGACGCAATGGACACAAAGGAAGGCACTAATGAAAAATATAGCACTCACCATCGGGGTGACACGTTTTCTATCCAATCCTTTGCGGATCTTTCTGGCTTGGCGCGCTTTGCGCCCTTGCGTGAAATCCAACTGCTTTTTCTAGGTTGATAGTGCGCAAACTTGGGATCCAGAATATGGAAACCGTTGATCCAAGCAAAAATCCCGCTGGTATCCAGAAAGATCCGATGCTCAGCCATAGATCGCACGGTCAATATCCTGGTTGGTCATCAGGGGAATGTCTTCGGAGGGGATGCCAAAAGAAAGCGCGGGATCTGGCTCGGTGGGCTCCTTTTGAGCGACGGGCAGGAGCTTGGCGAGGGGCCGATTCCGATATTTGGATGTCGGGTCGAGCACTTTCAGGCCGATGGCACGGGCGAGTTTGGCCTGGCGGTCGTCGGAGGTGAGGAATTCTTTTGCGCCAAGCAGCCGTGCTGCGGCGACGTGCAATGTGTCCAGGGTGCGGGCGCCGGTCCGGGAGGCAAATTGATCGGAAAGCAAACGGCATTCCTGCCATGTGTGGCTCCAAACGGGCACCCTCTAAATCGAAAGCGGGTCTATGATATGAAAAACCTTGAAGAGTGAGAATCCGCCGGGATCGGAGGTGATGACATGATAGATTTGGTGCTCTTCGAAAGTTGCGGCCAGCATCGTATCCAGTATGCGCTTTCGCCCCAGGCGGTGTTCTGTCATCCATGCATGGAACCGCTGCACAGCCCACCCCGTTGAGGAAATATTCTTGACCTCCTTCAGATTCCACCAGATTTCGGATCGTCGGACCGCCTCATCGGCAGAGAGCGGACGCTCAAAACGCTTCGGATCGGTTACGATGTGGATGAATTCGCAAAGGGTCTGTGGTGCCAAGGCAAAAGTGGCGGCCTCGCCCATAAGACGTTTTTTGAGTTGGTGAGCACGACTATGACCCGGTTGCTCGGTGACCTCGATTTGCGGTTCATCCGCAAAAAGTGTGCTTACAGAGGGGAAACAGGGTAGATGCTGATGGATGGAAAGCACATTTCTGAAGCGATTTTTTGGGGTCGGAGACGGTTGGGAATACCAAAGCACCAAATATGTC
>Ga0247841_10007074_pt1 | contig 16857 bp, 16 predicted proteins | sample LaCruzMarch2015__2_FD_192410 | JGI IMG/M metagenome (GOLD analysis project Ga0247841, IMG submission 192410) | Freshwater microbial communities from meromictic Lake La Cruz, Castile-La Mancha, Spain - LaCruzMarch2015_18m | ecosystem: Environmental > Aquatic > Freshwater > Lake | place: Spain... | reverse complement strand
GAATTTGAAGTGGCCATCCGGGGGCACCGCTTTTTGAACCCGGGCTGGATGATCTTTTACAGGCAGGGCGCGCCAAAGGGTGCTTACGCTTTACAACTGTAATAGCAGATGCGACGGCTAATGCTGAGGTGCTCTGGGTGGCGTTTGATACGCCTGTCGATGACGATGATCGGGCAGATGTCGAATTCGTCCTGAATCAGATCAAGAGTGTATTGCCTGTGCTGGCCAATGGGGCGGTTGTTTTGGTGTCCTCACAGATGCCCGTTGGTTCAATTTGCAAGCTCGAAGCCTTTGTTCGCGTAAAACTGGCAAACAAACAGATTAGCTTTGCATGTTCCCCGGAGAATCTTCGGCTGGGCAAAGCACTGGATGTTTTTTTAAAGCCGGATCGGATTGTGGTTGGCGTACGCACTTATGATGCACGGCGCAAGCTGGAGAAACTACTATTGCCGATCACTGACAGAATTGAATGGATGTCGGTGGAGTCGGCAGAGATGACCAAGCATGCGATCAATGCTTTTCTGGCTACTTCGGTGACCTTTGCCAACGAGATTGCCTCGATCTGTGAGTTGGTCGGTGCAGATGCCAAAGAGGTCGAGCGCGGATTGAAGACCGAAATGCGAATTGGCCAGAAAGCGTACCTTTCTCCCGGTGGTCCATTTGCCGGTGGTACTTTGGCCCGTGATATTGAATTTTTGAGAGTGGCAAGCCGAGCAAAAAAGTTGGTGACGCCGCTTCTTTCCTCAGTTCGGGTCAGCAATGATGAACACAAAAATTGGGTGCGGCGCAAATTGCTTGATAATTTTTGTGGTTTGCGCGGAGTGACGGTTGCTGTTTGGGGGCTAACCTACAAACCCGGCACAGATACGTTACGCCGCTCTCTTGCCGTGGAACTCTGCGACTGGCTTATCGAACAGGGTGCGTCTGTACAAGTGCATGATCCGGTTGTACGGGAATTGCCGGCGCGTTGGACCGGTCGTGTGGTCAGCCAAGTGCGGGCGCTTGACGCAGTAGCCGGGGCTGATGTACTGGTGGTGGGGACAGAATGGCAGGAATTTCGTGAGGAAGCAGAGGGGCTGCTTTCTGCTGCCGGCCCAAATCTTGTTGTGATCGATGCCAATAGGCATCTGCAAGCAGTGGTAGCATCTTTGGGGTTGAAATACATTGCCGTGGGTACTCTTTCGGCAAGCGAGGATTGATAATGCAAAAAGTTTTGTTGGGAAAAGTGGCGATCATTACAGGTGCCAATCAAGGATTCGGCTTGGAAATTGCCAAAAAATATGTTTTGGCCGGGGCTGATGTAATGCTGTGCGCTAGAAACGATGCCCTGCTTCAGAAAGTGCAGGCTGAACTCGAAAAGTTATCGGCGCCGGGTCAAAAAGTCCTTGCCAAAGCGGGGGATGTTTCGGTCGAAGCCGATGTGCTGTTACTGGTGCAAGAGACTATCAGGCAGCTTGGCGGCTGCCACATTCTTGTAAATAACGCCGGCATCTACGGCCCCAAGGGCGAGATCGAGGCGGTTGATTGGGCTGAATGGATCAAGGCGATCGAGATTAACATTTATGGTTCGATTCTGATGTGTCGGGAGATTCTGCCACACTTCAAAGCGCAGGGTTACGGGAAAATAATTCAGCTTTCTGGTGGAGGTGCAACCAATCCGTTGCCGCGAATTAGTGCATATGCGGTTTCCAAAGCAGCGATTGTCAGGTTTGCTGAGACGCTTGCTGAAGAGGTGCGCGGTACCGGTATTGATGTCAATGCAATTGCGCCGGGCGCTTTGAATACCGGAATGCTTGACGAAATTCTGGAAGCGGGACCTGAAAAAGTTGGCAAAGCTTTTTATGAACGCTCTCTAAAACAAATGGAATCGGGTGGTACCCCGCTTGATCGTGGAGCTGAATTGGCTTTATTTCTAGCTACTGCGGCGAGTGACGGAATCACCGGTAAGCTCATCAGCGCGGTTTGGGATGATTGGGAGCATTGGCCGGAACATCTGGATGAGTTGTCTTCGAGTGATGTTTATACCCTGCGTCGTATTACAGGGCGGGATCGTAGTTTTGAATGGGGTGACAAATGAGTAAACTTAATCGACCATTTGGAATCGGAATTATTGGTATAATTTGGCGAATAGTGACTATGTTCGAAACTGAGATTACTTGAAGGGTAGTGCATGAAATTCAAAGAAAGTGAAACAGTTGAACTGAAAAAATCAACATCCGAGCTCAAGGAAGCGGTCATTTCGATTGCCGCTATACTTAACAAGCATGGCAAGGGTGAACTCTATTTTGGAATCAAGGATGATGGTACCGTTATTGGACAAATAACCGGCAAGGATACGATAAAAGACATCACGGAAGCAATATCCGCGCACATCGAGCCAAAAATTTTTCCTGATGTGAAAGCGAAAAATATCCAAGGTAAGAGTTGTGTCAAAGTCGAATTTCATGGCAGCCACCGTCCATATTTTGCTTATGGCAGGGCTTATGCGAGGGTGGGTGAATCGGATAAGCGGTTAAGCGTGCAAGAGATGGAAGATCAATTTATCGGGAAAAGTAAACTTTTTTGGGAACGGGAGATATCAAAAAAGAAACTCTCGGATGTGAGCGTCAAAGCCGTCAAAGAATACATGCGGAAAGCAAATGAAGCAAAACGCATCCATTTTAAATTTGTCAATGTCAAAGCAACTTTAAACAAGCTTGGCCTTCTTGACAGAGGCCGCTTAACTCGCGCCGCTGAGATTCTCTTTTGCGATGAAAACTCCATGGAATTTCAGGCTGCTGTTTTTGCCAGCAAGGATAAAATAACTTTTTTGGATATCCAAAAGTTTAATGGTAATCTTTTTAATCTGCGCACTCAATCCGAAGAATACATCAAGAAACACATTATGTGGCGCGCGGATATGAGCGAGAGCCGCCGCAAGGAAATCCCCGAAATCCCGGTCCGGGCGTTCTCAGAAGCCATCGGCAATTCGCTTTGCCACAGAGACTACTCCAATCCTAAAGGCAATGAGATCGCGGTATTCAAAGATAGAATCGAAATCTACAATCCTGGTAAGTTTCCTGAAGAGATTCACCTAGAAGATTTCCTGAAGGGTAAAGGGCGTTCAATCCTACGCAATCCTCTGATTGCTGAAACCATGTATAAGTCTGAGGATATAGAGAAATGGGCAAGTGGTTTAAAGCGAATTTACGATGAATGCCAAGCCGTTGAAGTGCGCGTTGAATTTGAAACAATCAGCGCAGGATTTCTCGTCACTTTTTATCGGCCTAAATGGGAGCAGGGAGAAGGGCTGAAAAAGGTTGATCCGTCCAGGGATAAAACTGTGGAGAAAACTGTGGAAAAAACTGTGGAGAAAATTCTCAGGTTAATTATGTCAAATCCGCAAATGACTCAGCAGGATCTTGCTGATAAAACAGGTTTGACAAGGCGTGGGGTTGAGTGGAATTTAAAGAAACTGAAGGCGGGCAGTCGAATCCGCCGCGTCGGCCCGGCCAAAGGTGGTCATTGGGTGGTAATGAAATGACCGACAAATTCGTTTTTCGAATGCGATACTTTGCGCAATGTCTTTGCGGTAACTAACCTTCGCCGCATTACCGGGCGGGATCGTGGATTTGAATGGGGTGACAAATGAGCAAGGTTGATAGAGCTTTTGGAGTCGGAATTATTGGTTGTGGCCTGATTGGTCAAAAACGGGCAAAGGCGCTTGGTACCGGCGGACGATTGGTGGCTTGTGCCGATATCGATGTCAGCCGAGCCGAGAATTTAGCAAAAGGTTCGGAAGCCAAGGTATTCAGCGATTGGCGAAAACTTTTGGCAGTGCCGGAAGTTGAGATTGTTTTTGTCGCTACGCAGCATGATTCACTTGCTGCCATTACTCTTGCTGCCATTGAGGCTGGCAAACAAGTTCTCGTTGAAAAGCCTGTAGCCCGGTCAGCCAGAGAACTGGAGCCGGTGATGGCTGCCGCCGAGAAGCACGGAGTTAAGGTGCATGTGGGCTTCAACCATCGTTACCACCGATCTTTCCGCAAGGCGCGAGAATTGTTTGAGGCCGGGACTTTGGGTGAATTGATGTTCATCCGCGCACGCTATGGCCATGGTGGACGGATAGGTTACGAAAAGGAATGGCGGGCTAATCCTGCGCTTTCGGGTGGTGGTGAGCTGATCGACCAGGGCTCGCATTTGGTTGATCTTTCCCGCTGGTTTCTCGGAGATTTTGCTGAGGTGCAGGGTTTTGCGCATACTTACTACTGGAATATGCCGGTAGATGACAATGGTTTCATGATTCTCAAAACGCCGAAGCAGCAAGTGGCTTTTCTTCATGCTTCGTGTACGGAGTGGAAAAACCTGTTTTCGATGGAAATTTATGGTCGGGACGGAAAGCTGGATATTTCCGGTTTGGGCGGAAGTTACGGCGTTGAACGGTTAACATATTACAAGATGCTTCCAGAAATGGGTCCGCCGGAGACGACGACATGGGAATACCCAATGGGGGATGATTCCTGGGATGTGGAGATTGCTGAGTTCTACGATGATATTCGGTTGAATCGCGCACCATCGGCGGGGTTAAATGACGCCTATGAGGTACTTAAAGTGATTGAGAAGATTTATAAGGAGTCTGGCTATGATCATTGCGCGTAGTCCTTTGCGCATTACTTTGGGCGGTGGTGGCACTGATTTACCATCTTATTACCGTGAGCATGAAGGTTTTTTGATTGCCGGTGCAATCAACAAGTATGTGTATGTGACTGTGATGCGTCCTTTCACGGAAGGTGTCTATCTTAAGTATTCAGAGCTTGAACATGTGACTTCGGTGGATGAAATAAGGCATCGCATAATTCGCGAGGCTCTAATAATGCAGGAGTTGCGCACACCTCAGATTGAGATTACTACCTTGGCCGATATTCCCGCAGGGACAGGATTGGGTTCTTCCGGAAGCTTTACGACGGCATTAATAGAAGCGTTGTATGCGCATCGTCGCCGCCTGATTCATCCGCAGGAGTTGGCAGAACTGGCTTGTAATATTGAAATTGACCGGCTGGGAGAGCCGATTGGCAAACAGGATCAGTATATTGCGGCGTACGGTGGATTGACATGCTTTACCTTTCACAAGGACGATACGGTTACGGCTGTACCGCTTAAAATATCCATGGATACTCTGTTTGATCTTGAGGATAACATTCTTCTGTTTTTTACGGGATACTCGCGTAGCGCGAGCGAGATTCTTAAAGATCAAAAAAATAAAACACAAAGCAGTGACAAAGAGATGCTGAAAAATCTACATTTTGTAAAAGAGCTTGGCTATCGCAGTAAGGAAGCACTGGAGGCAGGTAAGGTTGCCCAATTTGGTGAGTTGATGCACGAACACTGGGAACATAAGAAGCGTCGCTCTGGTGGCATGAGCAATCCCAAAATTGATGATTGGTACGAACTTGGTATGAAAAATGGAGCCGTCGGCGGCAAGCTGGTGGGTGCCGGAGGAGGAGGTTTCCTGATGTTCTACGCAGCTGACCGTAACAAGCTGCGCCACGCCATGTCCAAAGCCGGCCTGGAGGAAGTGCGCTTCCGCTTTGACTTTGAAGGCACTAAGGTGGTGTTGAGCTGATGTTACCTGTTGCCATTTTGGCGGGTGGTCTGGCTACCCGATTGCACCCCATTACGGAAACAATGCCTAAATCTCTGATTGATTTGGCGGGCAAGCCTTTTATCGTTCGCCAACTGGATTACTTGCGCCGGCAAGGTATCACACATGTGGTACTGTGTGTCAGCTATCTTGGTGAAAAGGTTGAGTCTGTGGTGGGTGATGGGTCTGCTTTTGGCTTGTGTGTACGATATTCATGGGATGGTCCACACTTAATGGGTACAGGCGGCGCCTTGCGGCAAGCCTTGCCACTATTGGGCGAGCAGTTTTTTGTGTTTTATGGCGACTCGTATTTGCCAATCGATTTTCAGGCCGTTGAGAGTGACTTTTTGGAAAGCGGCAAGCCTGCGCTGATGACGGTTATGAAGAATGTCGGTAAATGGGACAAGAGCAATGTGTTGTTTCTGGATGGTTGCATCACAGAATATAATAAGCGAACTCCCAAACCAGAAATGGAGCATATTGACTATGGGCTTGGTGTATTATCTGCTTCTATTCTGGAAGATGCTCCCGGCAATGAACCTTTTGATTTGGCAGACATTTACCACAGACTTTCGCTTCAGGGTGCGTTAGCGGGTTACGAGGTATTTGAACGGTTTTATGAGATTGGCTCACATAAGGGGCTGGAAGAAACTATTGATTATTTTAAAAATGGAGAAAAAGCATGAGTTACGCGCAGCAGCATTTAAATGAGGCCGCCGAGATCATCCGGCAAATAGATGTGGCCGCGATTGACAAAATGGCCGACCTCCTGGCGACGGTTAAGGCCGAAGGTGGCAGGATTTTCTTTTTGGGTGTTGGCGGCAGTGCGGGTAATTGCTCCCACGCCGTTAACGATTTCCGTAAGATCGTCGGTATTGAGTCGTATGCCCCGACTGATAATGTTTCAGAATTAACAGCGCGTACTAATGATGAAGGTTGGGCAACCATTTTTGTCGAATGGTTGAAGACCAGCAAACTGGCTGCCAAGGATGCGCTATTCATTTTTTCCGTGGGCGGCGGCAATCTGGAGAAAAATATTTCACCGAACCTGGTGGAAGCATTGAAGTACGCCAAGTCGGTTAGCGCCAAGGTTGTGGGCGTAGTCGGACGGGATGGCGGCTATACGGCGAAGGTGGCAGATGTTTGTGTGATCGTGCCGACGGTTAATGCGGAATCCATCACACCACATACTGAAGCGTTTCAAGCGGTTGTTTGGCACTTGCTGGTATCTCATCCAAGGCTGAAAGCGAATCAAACCAAGTGGGAGTCGGCTGTCAAATGAAGAGAAAGGCAGTTTTTCTTGACCGCGATGGCGTGCTTAATCGGGCCGTAGTAAAAGATGGACAACCCTATCCGCCTGCCAGCGTTGATGAAGTAGAAATTATACCTGGCATGGCCGAAGCGCTACAGCGATTGAAAGATGCGGGTTTTGTGCTGATCGTTGTATCAAATCAGCCGGATGTGGCAAGAGGTGCTACACCCAAAGCAACCGTTGATGCGATTAACGCCTATCTGGCAGAGCGTCTACCAATAGATCGTTTTATTATGTGCTATCACGACAGCTTTGATGGATGTGACTGCCGAAAGCCCCGTCCTGGTATGTTGTTTGCCGGGGCGCAGGAATTTGATATTGATCTTGCTTCAAGTTACATGGTGGGTGACCGTTGGCGTGATGTGGATGCCGGTATCAGCGCTGGCTGCAAGACCATTTTTATTGATTACGGGTATGATGAAAAGCAACCGGAATATTGTGATTATAAAGTAAGTTCACTTTTAGATGCGCCGATAATTATTTTGAAAGGATGTGAATATGAAAAAAATTGAAGATTTGAAGGTCAAGATTTTTGCTGATGGCGCGGATAAAGCAGGCATGCTGGAGATGTACACGAAGCCCTATATTAAAGGACTGACAACCAACCCGACGCTGATGAAAAAGGTTGGCATTACCGATTACCGGGCATTCTGCAAAGACATTCTCTCTGCCATAAAGGACAAGCCTCTTTCGTTTGAAGTGTTTTCGGATGACTTCGCTGAGATGGAACGCCAGGCAATGGAAATTGCCGGTTGGGGTCAGAATGTTTATGTCAAGATTCCTGTAACCAACACCAAGCGGGACACATGTTATTCGCTGGTAAGGAAGCTTGCTTCTCAAAAGGTTAAGCTGAACGTTACCGCCATTATGACTTTGACCCAGGTTCGCAATGTGGTTGTAGCTCTGGATCCCAACGTGCCGAGTTATGTTTCGGTATTTGCCGGTCGGATTGCCGACACCGGTCGTGATCCGGTACCGATGATGGCTGAAGCCGTCGAAATTCTCAAAGTGGCATCTGCAGCCGAATTGATTTGGGCAAGTCCCAGAGAGCTGTTAAATATATTCCAAGCTGATGCTATTGGCTGTCAGGTGATTACTGTTACCAACGATATTCTGAAGAAATTGTCGCTGGTTAATTATGACCTCGATGAATTTTCGCTGGATACAGTTAAAATGTTTTATAACGACGCGGTGGCTGCAGGATTTAAATTGTAAGCAGTTGTCTCAGGCCGAGTTTGAGGCGCCGACAGATGCGATTAAGCATAGTGCCGTGAGCATCAAAAATAACTTCATTAAATATATGGTGGAAAAGGTGTTTTACAAAGTAAAGTGTTGAATTTACTTTTTACGAGACCATTATAAATCCCCCTCAATCCTCCTATTTAAAAAGGGGGAAGCTAATTGCCTCTGTGTGCTGAAAAATCGGCTATTAATCATTTCTGGTTCATGGTCGGGCGAAATGACAACATTGTTGGTTTATGCAGTTATGCAAAGCTCTCACATCGTCAGGCTAAACCCGGTATCAGAAAAACAAACGGTTTCTACAGTGCATTTAAGAGGCGTTTGTAGTCCTTCATTGATTCATAAACCATGGTGGAAATGAAATTGATAAAGGACTGATTATCCGTCGCGCCAACCGGGGCTTTCTTTAGAGCATTGATGTATGACAGGCGGAATAATAGTAATCGCATAGCCAGTTTGCAAAAGCGCAAGATTCATGAGAAGCTTGGCCGTCCTGCCGTTTCCATCCGTGAAAGGGTGGATTGTAACGAGTTCTTTATGTAACAGTGCTGCAAACTCGATCGGATGACACTTCTTCCGGAGTTTTGGAATAGCTGCGATGAATTTCTCCATCATGCCCACAATCTCGGAAGGGTGCGGCGGAATGAAGCTCGATCCCGTTATAATGACCTTCTCTTTGCGGTATTTTCCTGCCCGAGTTTCATCAATTCTGTAATAAAACAAACGATGCAGATCGAGGATGTCCTTTTCTGCGATCGTTTTCTTCTTAGCGAGTTTGTAAAGGAGGGTAAAGGCTTCACTGTGGCCCATTGCCTCATAATGATCCCTGAGTGGCTTTCCGCCTATGGCGATGCCGTCCTCGATCACAACCTTTGTTTCAGTTTCTGTGAGCGAATTGCCTTCAAGGGCGTTGCTGGAGTAGGTCAGCCCAACCCGGTAATATCCCTTTAATTGTTCAAGCGCCTTTTGTGAGAGAGGACGATGTTTGTCGAGTTCATTTTTAAACCCGTCGATTTCTTTGATCCTGTTTTCGTAGTTCATCAATGCGTCTCCTGCTGGGAATCTTTAATAAATATATAGCGTTTCATATCACATCGCAAGTGTTATTTCACCAATAGAAAGGATGATTTTGAATGAATAAATGTTTAATCACCGGGTTTTCCGGCTTTGTCGCGCGTCATTTTGTTGAATATCTTGAAAATATTGGAAATAATTGTATTATTAAAGGTCTGGACTTTAATAATCCCGATTTCAGTTTTGATCACTATAAAAATGTCAAGATCAGCTTTGAAAAAATTGATCTGCTGTCAAAAAATCGGACAGAATATATTATTCATGAATTTCAACCAAACCATATCTTACATTTAGCTTCATATAGCAGTGTGGCCTATAGTTGGAGAGAACCAGTTCAAAGTTTTCTAAATAATACAAATATTTATTTAAATATATTAGATGCAGTAAGAAAGTTGAATATAGTTTGTCGTCTTCTTTCTGTTGGTTCTTCTGAAGAATATGGGAATGTAGATGTTGAAGATTTACCATTAAGGGAAGATAGCAGATTAAATCCGACTAGTCCCTATGCGGTGGCAAGGATATCACAAGAATTCTTATCAAAAGTTTACACAGATGGCTATGGGATGGACATTGTATTGACGAGATCATTTAATCATATCGGGCCTATGCAGAAAAGCACTTTTGTTGTATCATCTTTAGCAAATCAGCTGGTTGAAATAAAGAAATCGGGCAAAAGTAAAGCTAATATAGTCACTGGGGATATTTCAGTTGTGCGCGATTTTACAGATGTTCGGGATGTTGTTCGTGCCTACTATTTGTTGTTAAAAGAAGGCAAAAATGGTGATATTTATAATGTCTGCAGCGGTATTGGGGTTTCCATCAAAGATGTTATTCAAATGATTGCAAAGCAATTAAATATTGAAGTGGATATAAACATTGATAAACGCCTAATCAGGCCGACTGAAAACAAGAAAATTATTGGGTCCAATGAGAAAATCAAAACGGAATTAGGATGGCACAATAACATTTCTTTGGAGCAAAGCCTTAAGGATATAATTATCTACTGTAGTGAGAATGGAAATACCTGAAGAACAGGTGCAATGCTAATTTAAAAGAGGAGATTGTCTTTAATGAAAAAAGCGCTTATTACTGGAATCACCGGGCAGGATGGATCATATCTTGCGGAACTGCTACTGGATAAAGGCTATGAGGTGCACGGTATTATTCGCCGTTCCAGTTCGTTTAATACCGGAAGAATTGATCATTTGTATAAAGACCGCAACGAAACTGGCATCAAAATGTTTCTCCACTATGGTGACATGTCCGATTCCAGCAATCTCAACAGGTTGATTGAAAAAATTGATCCTGCGGAAATATACAATCTGGCCGCGCAATCGCATGTGCAGGTTTCTTTTGAGGTGCCGGAATACACGGCCGAAACGGACGGTATCGGGACGCTTCGATTGCTGGATGCTATTCGGGAAACAGGTGTGCCGGCTCGCTTCTATCAGGCTTCAACCTCTGAGTTGTATGGTAAGGTGCTGGAGGTTCCACAGACTGAGACTACTCCGTTTTATCCTCGTTCGCCTTATGCCGTGGCAAAACTTTACGCCTTCTGGATTGTCAAAAACTATCGTGAAGCTTACGCCATGCATGCCAGCAACGGGATTCTCTTTAATCACGAATCGCCCCGGCGCGGTGAAACATTTGTAACGCGAAAGATTACTATGGCCGGAGCGCGCATCTCGCGTGGCCTGCAGAAATGTCTCTACATGGGAAATATCAATGCCTTTCGCGATTGGGGTTATGCCCCAGATTATGTGGAAATGATGTGGTTAATGCTCCAGGAAAACACGCCGGATGATTATGTTGTGGCGACCGGAGAAATGCACACAGTTCGCGAATTTATCGAAAAATCATTCAACTACAACGGGATTCAAGTTGTCTGGGAAGGCAAAGGGGTCAAAGAGATCGGCAAAAATGCGGCAACCGGTGATGTGATTGTGCGTATGGATGAACGCTATTATCGCCCCACCGAAGTGGAGCAACTGTTAGGTAATCCGGCCAAAGCTAAAAAGCATCTTGGCTGGGAACCCAAAGTTAAATTTGAAGAGCTTGTGAAAATTATGGCTGAAGGGGATCTTAAAATTCTGGACGGGATGGTATATTCCAAGGGATTCTGAAACTGCCGTGGGAAGTCAAGCAAGATATTTCTTGTATAAGCATGATCAAAAACGTCAGGTATAGAAATTAATGAAATTCTTTCGACGGTTTGTTTATCATAAAATATTGGGTCCGTTCCCATTGTTGCAAAGATCTGCTCTGACAATCAGCAGGGCAGGTTTTTCAGCTTTTTATTACAAAGCAAAAAGAAGACTGAAAAAGTATTTATGGCGATTCAAAGCTGTGCCGATTGTCCCGGTAACATCCCCATCAGATGCAGCGTCATTAAAGACTTATGCTCGGCTGAATGATTTCCAAACGAATGGCGCCAGAGAGGTTATCCGAAAGGAAGTGGTATTGGGTCTGCGGAAAATAAAGGTTGGAATTTATGATCATGCTTTTCATTTTGCCGGTGGTGGGCAGCGTTATGCGGCAACATTGGCAGAACTTCTACAGGATGAATACGATATCACATTTATCGCTAATAAAGATATCAACCTTGAACAGTATAAAGAGTGGTTTGATATTGACCTGTCGCACTGCAAACTAAAAATTATTAAAATACCGTTCTTTGAGCAAGCCAGCCAGTATCACATTAATGAAGGCATGGTTATCGGTGAACGGGTTAATCCTTTCGACATCATTAGCCAGGAAAGCATGAACTACGATATCTTCATTAACGCAAATATGCTGACGTCGGTAAAACCCTTATCTGCCCTATCCATTTTTATTTGTCACTTTCCGGACAGGGATAAAGAGAGATTCTTTAGTGTAGGCAATTATGATTATTTTTTAACAAACGGTAATTATGGCTCGTTTTGGGTTAAGCGGCGGTGGGGGCTTAATCCGACATTACGTTTGTATCCTTCTGTGGATATGTATCACGGTGCAGAGAGTTTTGATGGAAAATCAAAAATCATATTGTCTGTAGCGAGATTTGAAGAGAGCGGAAGTAAAAAACAGTTAGAAATGATCCGTGCATTCCTCAAGCTCTGTAAGAAAGATAAGCGCGTAAGGCAGGAATGGCGATTTATAATTGCCGGTGGCAATGCAGGAGATAACCCCTATTTTAGTAAAGTAAAAAGAGAAGTAAATGCTATTCAGGCGACCAATATTGAATTAATGCCTAATCTGACTAAAGCTGATATTTTGAAGTTATATGGCGAAGCTTCAATTTTCTGGCATGCTTGCGGTTTGGGAGAAAAGGATCCGCATTTGGTAGAGCATTTCGGGATGACCACCGTCGAAGCAATGCAAAATTACTGCGTTCCCATTGTACTCAATGGTGGTGGACAAAGAGAAATCGTTGAGCACGAAATTAGTGGATTCCTGTTTAGTACAGAAAAAGAGTTGATGTCATGGACATTAAAAGTCATAGATGATGATGAATTGAGAAAAAGAATTGCTCAAGGGGCGTATGAAAGAAGTCACAGATTCAATGCTGACGTGTTCAAAAAAAACGCCCTGTCTTTTTTTGCAAATGTTGAGAATCGATTAAGAGGCGGAGAACCTTTGAACCCAAGTAATTGAGGGATTGATAACTAATGAAGGGGATTGTTCTGAATGAATAAGTACTTAATCACCGGTTTTTCCGGTTTTGTCGGGCGGCATTTTATTGAATATCTGGAAAGTAAGGCAAAGAATTGCCTTGTTCAGGGCTTGGACATTCAGAACCCTGATTTTGAATTTGATCACTATAAAAACGTCAAGATCAGTTTCGAAAAAATTGATCTCCTGTCGAAGGATAAGGTTGAATATATTATTCACGAATTTCAGCCAAACTATATTTTACATTTAGCCTCATATAGCAGCGTGGCCTTTAGTTGGAAGGAACCTGTTCAAAGTTTCCAGAACAATACGAATATTTTTTTAAATTTAATAGATACAGTAAGAAAGTTAAATATAGATACGCGCATTCTTTCCATTGGTTCATCTGAGGAATATGGGAATGTAAATGATGAAGATTTACCATTAAAGGAAGATCATAAATTAAATCCGGTTAGTCCCTATGCCGTAGCAAGGATATCACAAGAATATTTATCAAAGGTTTATATGGATGGATATGGGATGGATATTGTTTTGACCAGATCATTTAATCATATCGGGCCAATGCAGAAAAGTGTTTTTGTTGTTTCATCTCTAGCAAAGCAATTGGTGGAAATAAAGAAATCCGGAAAGAAAAAAGGAATTATCGTCACGGGCGATGTTTCCATCGTGCGCGATTTCACTGATGTTCGCGATGTTGTTCGTGCGTACTATTTATTGTTAAAAGAGGGCAAGAAGGGGCACATTTATAATGTCTGTAGCGGCATTGGTTTTTCCATTAAAGACATCATCCATATAATGGCCAGGCAGTTAAATATAGAAGTGGATATAAATATTGATAATCTTTTAATTCGGCCGGCGGACAACAAAAAAAATATTGGATCGAACGAGAAAATCAAACGAGAATTAGGATGGCAGAATAATATTCCTCTGGTACAAAGTTTAAAAGATATAATTTGCCATTGGGAAGAGAATTTAGATGTTGGAAGTGGTATTGGGTATGAGGAAAATAAAGACAGTAATTTATGATCGACAAACCGGCGGAGGACATTGGTTAAGCGTATCTCGTGAAACGTGAAGCGGGGCAAAACTGAAGGGATTGTTCCCCCCGGCATGCGCCGGGCAGGCTGAACAGTCAGGTAAACTATCCCGTGGCGATTATCGAAAGGTTAAGGTTAACAGTGATTTTGGATAGGTAGGTTTATCATTCTTGTGAAAAAAAGTGTCGCTATTATCATCGTCAATTATAAGTCAACAGCTCTTCTGGCGCGATGTCTGGAGTGCATTATTAGTCAAGAGTCCGTGACGGCTGATGTGATCGTTTTGGATAATGGCACTGAAGACTCTATACCGGATAATTACTCAACCAGCTTTCCTTCAGTTCAATTTGTAAAAAGGGAGTTAAACATTGGTTTTGCTGCAGGCAATAATCTGCTACTCCAAAAAACAGCAGGTTGCCAGTGGATAGCATTGGTGAATCCGGATGCGTTTCTGGAGCCAGATTGGTTAAGCAAAATGCTTTCTGCTGCAATGGCACATCCCGGATATTCTTTCTTTGCATCATGTCTTCTCCAGGCAAATTGTCCGAACATGCTGGATGGTGAAGGTGATGCTTATCATTTAAGTGGCAGAGTATGGCGTTTAGGTATAGGTACACCCCATATGGAGAAATCTGATTGCGCACGAGAGGTATTCTCTCCCTGCGCGGCTGCTGCGCTTTATCGGCGCGATGCATTGGAGGCGGTGGGCGGATTTGATGAGGATTTCTTTTGCTATTTCGAGGATGTCGATCTTGGCTTCCGGCTGCGTTTGGCCGGTCATCGTTGTTTGCTGGTACCCGATGCGGTTGCCTATCATGTTGGATCAGCGACGACGGGAGGTCGGCATAGTGATTTTGCTGTTTACCACGGCCACCGGAATCTGGTCTGGACATACGTGAAAAATATGCCCGGCGCGCTTTTCTGGCTATTGCTTCCCCTCCATATCGCACTCAATCTTGTAACCATTATTTGGTTTTCTCTGAAGGGGCAAGGGGCGGTAATATTGAAGGCAAAATGGGACGCGCTCTGCGGCATTGCCCTGATGTGGAAGAAGAGGCACGATATACAGGGGAATCGTATTGCTTCCATTGGTGAAATCTGGTATGTATTGGATAAAAGTTTTTTGCCTCGCTTATCAAAATTCCCATGGGGGCCATAAATTTTGAATTTTAGTGATTATCTATCCTGAATTATGCTTGAAATAATTACACAATTCAGACACCTATACTTTAGTATAGTTGTTAAATTATTCACAAATGGTAAGTAGCTTCACTGACATTACCCCGCCGCAAGCAGCGGGGTATCCAAAGGAACTTGCGCCCCAAGGGGCGGGGAATTAGACCCAAATTTATCCCGCTCGGCTTCGCCTCGGGGATAATTCGACCATCAAATTTCAGTGCACTTCGTTTCTGAAATTTGGGTCTCATTAAATATGTGGTGAGGGGATGGAATAACGATTATTTTCCCCAATATGGGAATCAAAAGTGTTAGCAAACATGATTAATAGTGCAAATACATCAAGACCTAATGTGTCCGTCATCATTGTCAACTACAACGCCGGTAATATATTGAGTAGGGTTGTAAATTTGTTGTTATTATCACCGTCTGTAAACAAAATAATCATCGTTGATAACTGTTCTAAAGATCACAGCATGGATGAAATGAAACGCCTTGCTGATTCACAATCACGTCTTATAAACATTTATAATACAAAAAATCTTGGTTTTGCCGCAGCCTGCAATATCGGAATTGCCGCTGACGGAGAAAATGATTATTTACTTTTTCTGAATCCGGATTGTCTTGTTGATAAATATGCCTTGGAGACCTTATTGGCCTACATGAAATCATCTTCGCATGTGGGAATGGCCGGGCCACTGATTCTCAACCCGGATGGCACAGAGCAAGCAGGGGGGCGACGTGCCGTACCGACGCCATGGCGATCTTTTGTTCGCGTCTTTGGCCTAATCAGATTTCGCGGCCGCTATCCGCGCCTCTTTTCGGATTTTCTTCTTAATCAACAACCTCTGCCAGATGGCCCAATTGAGGTTGAAGCTATTTCGGGTTCCTGCATGCTGGTAAGGCGCGACGCAATACTAGATGTTGGAAACATGGACGAGGGTTATTTCATTCACTGTGAAGATCTGGACTTATGTATGAGTTTTAGAAAGAAGGGTTGGAAAATAATGTTTGTGCCCACGGCCAGTGTTGTTCATCACAAGGGGACTTGCAGCAAAGCACGGCCGATTTTTGTGGAATGGCATAAACATAAAGGGATGACACATTTCTACCGCAAATTTTTTCGGCATCAGTATCCCGGCTTATTATTGTGGATCGTTGGAGTTGGCGTATGGCTGCGATTTAGTTCCCTTACCATCCTCCATAGCATCAATCATATTGGACGATTGCTGAAGAATGGTCGCTTGTAAAGGCAGAGTAGGTGTAATCGGCGCGACAAGTTTAATTGGGGATTGTCTGCTGTCGTTGCTGCTTGATGATGGCTATGATGTTGCGGCTTTTTCTCGTCGGGGACAAGACACACAACTCCCCTTAAAAAAGCCACATGTTGATTGGCAAATTATCAGTCAAGCCGAGTCTTCTAGCTTCAGCGATATTGTTCCTCCGGAGAAACAGATACCACATTGGGTTTGTCTGGCGCCAATCTGGTTGTTACCAGAATATTTACGACTGTTTTCGCTTTACGGAGTCAAACATATAGTGGCGATCTCCTCGACAAGCCGCTTTACTAAAGGTTTGTCTTCGGATACTGCTGAACAGGAACTGGCGCAGCGGTTGGCAGATGGCGAGAATAGCCTTGTTGACTGGGCGGAAAAAAACCATGTGAGCTGGACAATTTTACGGCCGACGCTTACTTACGGTCTGGGGCATGATAAAAATATCAGTGTGATTGCCCGTTTCATTCA
>Ga0247841_10007073_pt1 | contig 16860 bp, 20 predicted proteins | sample LaCruzMarch2015__2_FD_192410 | JGI IMG/M metagenome (GOLD analysis project Ga0247841, IMG submission 192410) | Freshwater microbial communities from meromictic Lake La Cruz, Castile-La Mancha, Spain - LaCruzMarch2015_18m | ecosystem: Environmental > Aquatic > Freshwater > Lake | place: Spain... | reverse complement strand
AATGAAGATCGGTATTAAGTAAAAAAAGTAAGGGCCGTATCTCTCCCAAAATGTCGGAATGTAGGGGGCCGTGATGCCATCTGGAAAAATTACCGATAAAGTGATACCCTCCTTGGTTGCTAGCGTCTCTGTTGAATCGACTTCAATAGTGTTTCCGTTCCACGAGTATTTGGCTAATTCAGCATTTTTTTCTCCGTAAGAGCCGGAATAAATATTTACTTCGCTATTCTCTTGAGTTATTTGACTCGGTAGTATTAAATCAGCGTGAAATTGGTCAGTTTGAATATCCCAAAAATTGCCGTTTAAGTTCCAATAAAGTTCATCTTTCTCGCCTTGTCGTATGACATTTTTCACCTGGTATTTTATTTCATAATTATTTACCCCGGTAACAGTAGTATTTGGATCTCCGATTTTCCAGGTCACTGTGTCGTTTACTCGATCTTTTATTGTGGAGTATTGCAAACTCTTGCCACCCTCATCTTTAATGCTCAACAACTTTATTGGCGCCGATATCTTTTGGTTGTCCTTGCCGTAATAAAACTCCGGTAGGACTCGAAAAATACCGTGCTTGTCTGGCAAATTACCACAATCTGCACTTATTTTTTCAGTAACATCTAAAGATGAGTCGGAGTTCAGCCGAATCTCAGAATTAAAATCTTTAATATACCAGTCGGTAATGTTTTCCCGCGCCAAAATAACAGTTGGCATTAAAACACAACAGGCAAAGAATCCTAAAGCTAAACTAGCGATAATTTTTTTCATATTTCCTCCAAATACATTATAATAGTTTATGAACATTAATTAAACAAAAGGTAAAATGGATCCACTCAAAATTATTAAATTAGACAGATTCTTTGCCTGGGTGCTTTTTGCATCAATGACACTCTTCTTTATTTCCGGTTACGGCATGACCAAAGGCATAATTAGTAGTGAACTAGCTGTAAATATACACAATAAAATATTACCGCCAATCGTTATTGTCGCCTTTACGATTCATACTTGGTATGCGATTCACCTCGCTTTCATAAGATGGAGAATTTGGAACGCGGTAAGCAAAACATTTCTGTTTTTATTTTTTCTAGCATTTATATTATATTTTGGTTACATAAATTTTTTCTATTCCTCATCTGCTACGACCGTTAGTCAAGAAAACAGTGTAGTGTCAGAGGAGTATGACGATGATGACGTTGCGCCGACAACGACTGCTCCGACTTCAACTACCAACAGTGCCACATCATCAACAACAAAGAGCACGGCCAAAGTATTTAACAAAGCTGAATTAGCTCAGTACGATGGTAAAAATGGCAACCCAGCCTATGTTGCGGTTGACGGAGTGGTTTATGATATGACAACCGTTTTTAAAAATGGTTTACATTACGGTCACATAGCTGGCGCTGAATTATCGAACGCTTTTTACATGAAGCATGCGAAGAGCGCGATTACTAAATATCCAGCTGTCGGAACATATCAAAATTAAAGAAGGATTTATTATGTCACATGGAAAAGAATTTACAATTGATGAAGCAAAAGCAATTGGAGAGAAGATTGGTATCGATTTCGATAAATACGATATCGAACAATTTAGAATGGGTTTGGCAATTGAACTTGAACATGGAAGTATTGATCCAGAAACCGACGTCACAAATTCAGACGAAATTATCACGGGCAAAATCGCCTGGGCCCATCTGAAGGAGATACCAGATTACTATACTAGATTAGAGAAGATGGAAGCAGAAGCTGAAGGGAAAATTTAATGCAGGAATCAGTCATGGTTGAAAAGGCAGTTGACATACTTCGCAGTGGTGGCATCTTACTTTATCCAACAGATACATTGATCGGTCTGGGTTGCGATGCTCTAAATTCTGAAGCGGTAAACAGAATCTACGAAATGAAGGGTCGTGACTTTAAAAAACCTATGTCGATCGCTTGTTCAGACATAGAGATGGTTAGAAAGTACACAGATATTTCAGCCTCTGACGAACAAAGTTTGTTAGATCTTTTGCCGGGGCCATACACCTTTATTTTGAAAAAAAAGGATAATATCTCAGACATAATCACGGCTGGTAGCAAAAGCATTGGAATCAGGATTCCAGGTTATGAAATCTTGTTGGAAATTATTAAAAAGCTGGGCAATCCTATTATTACAACTTCGGCTAACAAAAGTGGTGAACCCGATATAAAATCCCTAGACGAATGTCCCTACTCTGTCGATTATATTTTATCAACTCCATTTGAATACAGGGGCCCTTCTACTGTGTTTGATATACAAAACAAAATCATTTTACGAGAGGGTGTAGGCCTGGAAGAGCTAAAAAATTACTTTAAGCTATAAAATTTTGCTATAATGCATACAAATACAACAAGAATGTCGGAGGGAAATTATTATGGGAGTAAACATTAGAAAGCGGTTGGATTTAATAATCATTGCCTTTATTATCCTTGCGGCTTTGCTGGTTTTTGGCATGTTCTTTTTTAGAATTGTTGAACATTGGTCACTAGTTGATTCAATTTATTACACTGCTATGACCATTACTACTGTTGGTTACGGTGATTTGGTACCGACCCACGATGTATCAAAAATTGCGGCCAGCATCTTCGCTTTCATCAGCATTCCGCTTGTTTTATTTTCATTCGGTATCATTGCAGAGAGCTATTTTGAGTTAAGATTGGCTAAGCTTGAGCGACGATTACAACAAATGGTAGCCGGTGAGAAAGAAATCGAAGAAATTCTTGAAAATAGGTCAGATAAAAGTAAGATAGATTAACAAATAAGGAAAAGGAGTCTTATGAAGAGTAAAGCGGCTTCCAGTACAGCTTTTGTCTTGTCTGTCGTTTCGGTTATTTTGGCCTTGCTTGATTCGATGGGTGTTAGCGTATGGCTTGCGGCCTCAACTTGGCTTATTGTAGCAGCAGTCTTGGGAATTTGGGCTATCTATACAAATGACAAATAAATGGTTTAAGAAAAAGAGTATGTTCTATTTTATCGGCCAGTTTTTGAACATGGTATTTTTGCTGGCGATAATTTATTTTATTAAAACTTTAGTTGCGGATAAGTCTATAGGCTTATTGCCTTTGGTTTTATTGTTTGCAATACTTATAGCAATCTCTTCTATTCTGCAATATAAAGGTAAGTACGCTTCGTTAATTGTCAGCTTAGTATTATTTCTTTTAACTCTCGCCCCAGGGATCATTTTCTGGGACGGCTTAAGAGGGCTAATCTTGCCATCATACATTTTCTTAATTTTAGTATTCTTTTCTCTGGACTATTTTTTAGCTAAAAAATCTTAGCCGGTACATCACCGACAAAATTTACAGCCCCATCTTTGAATTCTATTTTTTCGACCTTGAGTCCATCAATATTTTTCAATATTGAATTTATGTAAGCTCCAAATTTATCATCGACAATCTTTCGCAGTGCAGAGGGTAGCACGTATTGTCCTGCAATAATTGTGCTAGTTTTAATTTCAAAAGATCTGTCACCGGTCCGGTTAATCGTGCCTTTTGCGTAAATTGGCGCATTTATTCTCGTATCTACTACCATGCCAGAGGCCTCCACTGATCCATCGCTGTGGAAAGCTATCTGTATGTCGCGAAATGGACCGCTCTTGTCATTTGAATAATTTTGTATGGCGCTTATTTCAGTATTTGTGAAATCTTGCTCAACATGTTTTGAGCCCGATGTTTGAAAAGTCGAACCAAGATAAAGGGCAGACGGATTTTTTACAGAAACTTGAGCCTTGCCTTCTACTGCTTCGGTGTAATCTTTATAGCTATATTTCACGCCAAGGTCTAAAACCTCACCGTTTCGGAATTTTGTTACTGAAAATACAAAATATCCAGCGCAGGCGAGAATCAAGACAGCTAGCACAATGAAAAACCATTTTAAGAACTTCACCATACTCCTTTGTTAATATTCACATTATTATACTATAATAACAACATGACAGGTAAAACTCATCAGATCATTGGAATATCGAGTGGTGTAGCAGTTATGGTTTATGCTGCTGCGCCTACGTACAATCCGGCAACTTTCGCCGCTGTTTTAGTTTGTTCATCGCTAGCTGCGCTTTTGCCGGACATAGATCAGCCTGCCAGCGACATCTGGGACAATCTTCCTTTTGGCCACAAGGTCAGCCCAATCGCAGCTAAATTCACCTTTGGTCACAGAAATATCACTCACTCGTTGTTGGGTTGTGCAATATTTGGTGGAGCACTTTATTTTTTGGTATCCAAGTTCCCCGATTATTGGGGAATCGACAAATCCTTGCTTCTGTCCGCCATGGCGATATCTTACGGATTACATCTGTTGGCAGACTCATTTACTGTAGAGGGTATTCCGCTACTTTTTCCAATCCACAGAAAATTTGGGCTTCCGCCGAAGCCATTTGACGGTATACGCATTTTGAGTGGAAAGTGGTTTGAAAATCTAGTAATTTTTCCGATCGTCAATATATTTTTGATTACTCTCGTTGTTTCAGGTTGGCATCAAATCAAAAATATCCTATTTAAATAGTTTAATATTTAGTATTAGATTGGCTATATACTATATACTTTATACTGTCGTGTTTATCCTCTGGCGTCAATTTCTCCATCTTCTGCGTATTTGCCATATGAGTCTCTGCTGTCGCCACGATCACCTTTAGGTAAAAGTTTTACTTGAAAGGTGAACTTTCTGACGTTACCGTTCATATCGGTGAATTCGTCGGTGTCACTTTCTTTATAAACTTCCATTAATTCAGCAGAAAGAATATCTCTGAGTGTGGCCAGCTCTTCTTGGTTGTCTTTTACTTCGGACACTAATTTTTGATTAGAACCTTTTCCTAAGATTTCGTCTTTAATTCTTTTCTTCTTTGAATTTGCAGAGTTGGCTTCCTCAATGGCTTCACGGTAAATGTCCTCGTTTTCTAGTTCGCCTTTAAGAATCTCTTTAGCATTTTTGATCTCTAGCTGAAGATTTTCAATCGCTTCAATTCTCTTGTAAACTTGTTCTAATCCCATTTTTATTCCTTTTTATTTAAATACTACAAAGTTATTTTAACGCAAGTGGCGGTTCGCTTCAAGGACTAAAAGTTGGTATAATAATAAAAGATGAAGCTTTTTAACAATAAAATTCTATATTACTCTATTCTGACCATATTTATTGCTCTGCTTTTCGGTTTAATTATATATTTCATTAAAATATTTTATTTGGTAGGGGCAGACAGCATTCAGCAGAGGGACAATTTGCAGAACACTCTTTTAGGCACATAATTACCAGGGTCACAATTTACAGTTTAAACAATATGCTAGGATTTTTGCCTAGCATATTTTAGATTATCTGTAATACCAGAGACCGATACTAATCTGACCGATTTTAAATCACTTGAGTAAGTTCTGCTCTGGTGATATTTTAGAGTTATCTAATGAACACCTGTACCATAGGTACAGGTATATGAAAGGTAAATTATGGACAACAAACACAAGGCGACTCAGATTAATTTCAAAAAGGCCAAAAGCCACATTGAAAAAATAATTAAAATGGTGGAAGACGGGGATTACTGCATCGATATTATGCAGCAAAATTTAGCAGTTATCGGTTTGTTGAAATCTGCCCATCAAATGTTGATGGAAGGTCACTTAAATAGTTGTTTTAAAAATGCTATGAATACAAACAACGAAGCTAAAAAGCAAAAGATGATCGACGAAATTTTGAAAGTTTCCAAATGGGCAAGCAAATAAATTGTTTTATTGTTTGAGAAAAACCGAGAACTAAGGTGCCAAAAAGTTCTCGCCCACAGGGTCACCTTGGCTGTCGCCTCGGAAGACAAGCTCGAACAGTATTATTAGAGAGAAAATCATGTATAAAAAAATTTTACCAATCAAAGGCATGCACTGCAGATCGTGTGAGATTTTAGTTGCTGAAGCGCTGAAAGAGGTACCTGGAGTTAAAAATGTTCATATTAAATACAAAGATAAGGCAGCAACAGTTTATTCGGAGGTAAATATATCTGATGCCGCTTTCGCTGAAGCAGTTGCCAGGGCTGGATATGAAGTTGGGGTTGACGAGTCTAATTCTTGGATAAGTTTGGATTTTGCTAGTTATAAACATTTTTTCATCGCTTTAATATTATTTGTTCTTACATATTTTATTTTAAGGTCAAGCGGAGTATTCAGCATTAACATTGGACATAGTGGTAATCCGTCAAGTCTTGGTGTCGTTTTGCTGGTTGGTCTTACTGCAGGAGTCTCAACATGCATGGCTTTAGTTGGAGGGTTAATCTTAGGCATTTCGGCACGTCATAAAGAGAAGCATCCAGAGGCCACTTCGGCACAGAATTTTCGCCCTCATCTCTTTTTTAATCTGGGCAGAATTGCATCATACTTCTTACTCGGAGGAGTGATCGGCTTGATCGGCAAAGCGTTTCAGCTTTCAGGTGTTACTCTAGGTGTTATTACTATTGTTGTTGGTTTAATTATGCTGATCTTGGGTATTCAGGTCTCTGGTTTGTTTCCTAAGGTCTCGAGCGGGGGTCTCGCCTTACCGAGTGGCATTGCTAATCTGCTTGGAATTAAAAAAAATCATGAAAAGGAATACAGTCATTTTAATTCAGCAATAATTGGGGCTCTAACATTTTTTCTGCCATGTGGTTTTACACAGGCCATGCAACTTTATGCCGTAAGCACATGCAGCTTTTTGTCGGGGGCGCTCATTATGGGAATTTTTGCTCTAGGTACCGCTCCAGGATTACTTAGTATTGGTGGGTTGGCCTCCATTATTAAAGGAAAATTTTCTAGTATTTTCTTTAAGTTTGTTGCAATAGTGCTGATTGCCATGGCAGTTTTCAATTTCAGCAACGGTTTAAACTTGACCGGATGGAAATTGTCTAGAGGCATTAGCAGCAAAAACTTTCAAACTTCTTCGGGTAGCTCTGATATTAAAATAGAAAATGGAGTTCAAATTATTAGAATGACTCAGACGGCCAACGGTTATTCGCCAAACAAATTTACGGTGAAGAAAGGCGTTCCCGCCAAATGGATTATTGATTCAAAATCGTCTAGCTCATGTGCCAGTTCCATATTGATGTCTAAGTACGGCATTCGAGAGGTAATGAAACTGGGCGAAAACGTAATTGAATTTACGCCAAAAGATATCGGCGAAGTGAAGTTTTCATGTTCTATGGGTATGTACACCGGCAAATTTGTGGTAGAGGATAAATAATGGATAAAAATATTAAATTAAATATTTCCGGCATGCACTGCGCTTCGTGCGCAGCGGTTATTGAGAAATCTTTAAACAAGCAAGAGGGGGTAAAAAGAGCTAGTGTTAATTTTGCGACAGAAAAAGCTATAATCTCAGCGCAAGAAGGTGTTTCACCAGAACAAATGGTTGAAGCAATTAAAAAGGCTGGATATAGCGCTGATCTCGTAGGAGATAATTTGGATCTCTCTGATCAAAAAAAGGAAAGAGAGGCATCTGGCGTTAGAAGAATGTTCATATTTAGTATGATACTATCTTTGCCGATGTTTTATTTCATGCTTCTGGATTTCTTCAAGTTCTTGCCAGGTGCTGGAATTCTACCTCCATATTCTGGTATTGCATCGTTAGTGTTAACCATCCCGGTTCAGTTTATTGCTGGTGCAGGATTTTACAAGGGCGCTTGGTCTAGTTTGCGCATAAAAACATTTAACATGGATTCGTTAATAGCAATCGGTACGTCGGTCGCATTTTTTTATAGTCTGGTAAATTATTTGTCATATGCAATTACAAAAGGAAGCATAATTGGTTTGGACGGTATGAAAATCCCAGAGCTATACTTTGAAACAGCAGCGTTTTTAATTACCTTTGTACTTTTAGGCAAGTGGCTTGAATCAAAGGCTAAGGGCAAAACAAGCGATGCCATTAAAAAACTAATGGGCTTGCAAGCCAAAACTGCTCGAGTTATTCGAGATGGTAAAACTCTCGATATTCCGATCGATGAAGTGGTCCATAACGATACCATATTAGTTCGACCCGGTGAGAAGGTCCCTGTCGACGGAATTATCATAAAAGGAATGTCGGCGTTGGATGAATCGATGGTAACTGGTGAAAGCATTCCGGTTGAAAAAAATATTGGAGATATGGTCATCGGCGCGACAATAAATAAAACTGGTAGTTTTGAATTTAAGGCTACTAAAATTGGTAGTGAAACCACTCTTGCCCAGATTATTCACTTAATCGAAGAAGCTCAGGGTTCCAAAGCTCCGATTCAGGCATTTGCTGATAGGATTTCTGCATATTTTGTACCAATCGTCATCATTCTGGCAGTATTAACTTTTGTTATTTGGTTTTTCTTGGGTGCGAATTTGTCTTTTGCACTGATGGCCTTTACCGCTGTTATCGTCATTGCTTGTCCTTGTGCGCTCGGCTTGGCTACCCCTACAGCTATTATGGTCGGCACTGGCAAAGGCGCAGAACATGGGATACTTATTAAAGGTGGAGAACCGCTTGAGGCTGCGGAAAAAATAAAGGCGATTGTCTTTGACAAAACCGGTACTCTAACAAAAGGCAAACCAGAAGTAACTGATTATTTTATGGCCGAGAAATCCGGGATGGTAAATGATTTACAGATTTTACAGTTTGCAGCATCGATAGAGAAATACTCTGAGCATCCATTGGCAGAGGCAATTGTGGAAGAAGCAAAAACCAAAAAATTAACGCTGGCAACGCTTTCTGATTTTTTGGCAATTCCAGGGCAAGGAGTATCGGCATACTTTCAAAAGAATTCTCGCGAGAAGACAAAGTTGCTTTTAGGGAATAGGAAGCTGTTGGAAAATGAATTCGGTTCTTTACCAAAAAACTATGACAAAGAGAAAGTTGAATCGCTGGAGCAGGAAGGGAAAACGGTCATGTTGCTGGCAAATGAGCATCATAAATTGCTAGGAGTGATTGCTGTCTCTGATACAGTTAAAGAAACCTCGCGTGAGGCCGTGACGGAACTGATAAAAATGGGCATACAAGTTTATATGATTACGGGCGATAACGCTCGTACCGCCAATGCTATTGCTAAAGAGGTGGGTATTACCAACGTTCTCTCAGAGGTTCTACCAGATCAGAAAGCCGCAGTCGTTAAGTATCTGCAAACCGGAGTGATTGAAAATTCTGACATTGGAAAATTGATTGTAAATTGCCACCGCCTCTGGCGGGGTCCCGCAAAATGCGGGAAAAATTGTAAATTGATTCGTACTTCGAAATTCGATATTCGTAATTCTACAACTATAAGAGTTGTAGCAATGGTCGGCGACGGCATAAATGACGCCCCGGCCTTGGCCCAGGCTGATCTGGGAATTGCGATGGGAAGTGGTACCGATGTAGCAATGGAAGCTGGTGGCATCGTCATTATTAAAAATGATTTACGTGATGTGGTAACGGCAATTGAACTTTCGAAAGAGACAATGGGCAAAATTCGTCAAAACATGTTCTTTGCCTTGTTCTATAACGTGATCGGTATTCCTATTGCTGCGCGAATCTTTATTGGAATAGGGTTGACACTCAAGCCGGAGTTAGCAGGGCTTGCTATGGCTTTATCTTCGATCTCAGTTGTATCAAATTCCATTTTGCTTCGAGGTTTCAAGCCACACAAAAAGAATTGGCTTTCAACTTTTGCACCATATATGTTAGTAATAATATTTACCTTACTTTTTATTGAGTTTGCAAAAATAAGTTCACAGATGTAATTCAAAGATCAGTTACTTGGAGCTCTTTCCAGACTTTTCATTCCAGTCTACTCTTCTGCCACCCCTAGCCGCATCTTTGAAATTAACACCCTTCGGATATCTCTTCATCAACTTTGCAACATTCTGTTCTAGAATTTCATCAAGTGTCCAATTATAATGATTACAAATCATAGCAATGTACCACATTGTGTCACCTAAATTTTCCTTTATACCGGCCACTTGATCATCATCGTGACAATAGGTTTTTTTAATGCAACCTACGACATCTCCCGCTTCTCCAGCAATGCCAAGACCCCAAGTTAAGATTTCTTTTTCCTTGCTTTTGTAGGGGAGCGCCCCTTGTTGGCAAAAATCTTGATACTCTTTGTTGGTCATAGTATTTCCTTTTTGGTAATATGATAAAAAGCATTTAATGATTATTGAGTTACTTGTTATGAACTTTACAGAAAATTATTATTCTAATCATACACCAATTTATTCTGCTCGACGATATGTCACCATAATAAATTGGATAAAATTAATGCAGAAAGATAATTTTTCTATTATTGATATCGGATGCGGCGATGGCCGCTGTCTTGAGCTTATAAATAAAAAAACAGCCATTTCTGATTTAACTGGGCTTGAAGAGAGCGTAGAATATCTTAAAATAGCTAAAAAAAAACATTCGTCCAAATTCCTTAAGGGTAATGTTCTGACGTTAAAATCCGATAGAAAATATGATGTAGTAATAATGAGTGCGTTGCTGCATCATTTAATAGGTAAAAATCGTAAAAATTCCAGAGAATTATCAGATATCGCAATTAAGAATAGTTTAAGCATTTTAAAAAGAGGGGGCTCCTTAATAATTATGGAGCCAGTTTTCTCAAATGTTCGCTTGATGGATTTACTATTTTATATAAAGAAAATATTATCGACTTATTTTAATCGAAGAATTTCATTATTTGGATATTGGAATAATATCGGCGCACCGGTTGTCTCGTATTTCTCCAAGGAATCATTATCGGCAATGATTACTCAAAGTGGAGAAAGTATAACAAAATCAAAATACATCCCGGCTAAAAGTAACACTCTTTATAGACTGTTGGGTGTGAAAAGGGGAGATCTATATCTGCTTATCCAAAAGGGCAGGACTTAGGATTTTGACTTTTTGGCTCGTATTCTTCCATTGGAATCAAGTATTTTTTTACGCAGTCTGAGAGCAGAAGGAGTAACCTCTAATAACTCGTCGTCTTCAAGGAAGTCTATGCACTGTTCTAGCGACATAATAGTTGGGGGAGTTAGAATTGTGGACATATCGCTGCTTGAAGCGCGTACGTTAGTTAGCTGTTTCTCTTTGCAGACGTTGATTTCAAGGTCGTCTTCTCTGGAGTTTAAACCGACTATCATACCAGGGTAAACTTCGGTTTGTGGTGGTACGAAAGTAGTTCCTCTTTGTTGGGCTATGTCTAAGCCATAGGTGACGGTTTTGCCTCTGGTAAAAGCAATTAGAACTCCGTTTCTAAGCCTTGGAAGCGAGCTTCCCATCGGTTCATATCGTAAAAACATAGTGTTGATTACAGCTGTGCCCTTTGAGGCTGTGATTAAAACATTACGTAGACCCAGTGTTCCGCGTGTTGAAAGTTCAAAAACAAGTCTTGCGGTTCCATCAGAATTTTCGATCTGAGAGATCAAAATTCCACGTCTTTTACCGATTTCTCCAATTACTGTGCTGGCAAAACCTTGTTCGACATCAATCGTCAACTCTTCGATCGGTTCGCTAACTACGCCATCGACTACCTTGGTAATAACTTGAGGCTTGCCAACTTGAAGTTCATAACCTTCGCGTCTCAAGGTTTCAATGAATACCGAAAGGTGAAGTTCGCCACGTCCGGAAATGATATAGCTCGAATCATCTGCTGATGCAAATTTCATAGAGACATTTGTTTCCAGCTCTTTTTTGATTCTGTCCAGAAGCTGTCTTGCTGTAACGAATTTACCTTCTTTGCCAGCGAATGGAGATGTGTTTGCATACATTGAGATACTAAGAGTTGGCTCTTCAATTGAAATTGCTGTCATCAACTCCGGCTTATTTGGGTCAGCAATAGTATTGCCAATCATTACTTTTTTTAACCCGGCTATATGCACAATGTCCCCAGATGAAGCCCGAGTGACTTCCGTTTTTTTGAGTCCATAATTCTGAAAAATCTTTTCGATTCTGCCTGACTCCAAAGTTCCCTCATCACTTAAAAGTACCACCGGTTGACCTGTGACAATAGTGCCTCTTTTGATTTTTCCAACCGCGTATTTTCCCATGAAATTATCATAGTCAAGAGCAGAGACCATCATTTGAAATGGTTCATCAATATTTTGTATGGGTGCTGGTATGTAAGTCAAGATTGCGTCAAGAATCGGAGCCAAACTAGACTTATCGGAGTAATCTTCTGGTATTTCTGTCCATGATTTACCTTCTCTTCCGATGGCAAAGTAGACAGGAAAATCAAGTTGACTGTCATCCTGTGCAAGCTCTAAGAAAAGGTCGTAAGTTTTGTTGATTGTTTTATCAATGTCGGCATTACGTTTATCGATTTTGTTTATTACAACAATAATTTTTAAACCAAGTTCAAAAGCTTTTTTTAGCACAAACTTTGTTTGAGGCATTGGGCCTTCTTGTGCATCAATAACCAAAATAGCACCTTCGGCCATATTCAGAGTTCGTTCAACTTCTCCGCCAAAATCGGCGTGACCAGGTGTGTCGATAATGTTAATTTTAGTATCTTTATAATTTATTGAAGTGTTTTTAGCCAAGATAGTAATTCCGCGTTCTTTTTCTTGATCATTAGAATCCAGGATCAACTGTTGGTCCATATAAGATTCATTTTCTCTAAAAGTTTTTGATTGCTTTAAAAAGCCGTCAACTAGGGTAGTCTTACCGTGGTCGACGTGAGCGATTATTGCAACGTTGCGAATATTATTTATCATTATCTTACTTCCACAAAAGTTAATGCTTTGCCACTACAATTTCCTCGGCCTGTTCGTCCGATTCGATGTATGTAATCATCATACGTTTGAGGTACAGTATAGTTGATAACATGAGTTATATCTGAAATATCTAGACCTCTAGCAGCCACGTCAGTAGCTACTAAAATGTTAACGTAGTTATTCTTAAATGCAGTTAAGGCTTTTTGGCGATGGCTTTGTCTTTTATCGCCGTGAATTGAGTCAGTCTTAAAACCATTTCTTATAAGGTTAACTGTCAGTTTGTCAACTTCGGCTTTAGTCTCTGAAAATATCAGAACCTTTTTTACATCATTCTGTTTCAGAACGCTGCTTAATTGCTCGAATTTTTGAGATGAGTCATAAACCCTGACAATGTCCTGGTCAACGTTAGCAGCAGTTTCACCAGAAACTACTGAAACAGTAATTGGATCCTTTAGGAAAGTTTTGACTAGATCTCTAATTTTGAGTGGTAAAGTAGCAGAGAAGAAAAGAGACTGTCTTACTTCTGGCAACTTGCTTAACATCTCTCTGATTTCATCAATAAATCCCATATCTAGCATGCGGTCTACTTCGTCAAGCACTACGTTTTGAAAATGTTCAAGCCGGATTAGGTGTCTTTCGCAAAGGTCCTTTAGCCGACCGGGGGTGCCGATGATGAAGTTAGGTCTTCTACGTAAATCATTGATCTGCTTAAAAATTGGAGCTCCTCCAACACAAACTGCAGAGTAGATACCAAGCCCAGCAGCAAATAAGCGAAATTCTTCGTTAATTTGCTGAGCTAGCTCTCTGGTTGGAGCAATTATTAGAACATTTTGAGATCTGTCTTTACGGATTTTATCAATGAGTGGCAACAGAAAAGCTGCTGTCTTGCCAGTTCCGGTATTTGCCAAACCGATTAAATCTTTACCTTCAATAATGTAAGGTATTGTTTGGTCTTGAATCGGAGTAGGGGTAATGTAGCCACGTTTCTCTAAATTAACATTAACTTCGTGACTAAAGCCAAAATCAGCAAAAATATGTTTTATTTCTACTCGGTTAGCTTCGGTTTTAGCTTCCGGCTTCTTGATAAATCTAGAAATATCTATTCTTTCTCCTCGGCGCATACCTCTTCTGGGAGCAGAGCCACCACCAGCGTTTCCCTGTCTAAAATAGCCACCTGAGCTTGAATTGCCTCTACTGTGACCTGAATTGTTTCGGCCAAAACTCGGCCTTGAACCATAACTTCTTTGCATAAAATCCTAAATCTTTTCTGTTTTTAACAACAAAAAAATAATTAATAAATTTCTTCTCGCTCTTATTAGCGATTTGATTGCTGTATAGATCGGATGAAATTTATTAATTATTTTCGGAAATCTATAGAACAATACTTATGCATTTACTATAACATAATTGAAAATATTAGTCAAGTAATAAAAAAAATCAGCCGGGTTAGGCTGATTCGGTTGTTGCTGTCTCTGGCTCCACACAAAGCTCTGCCGGGAGATACTCCGCGGTGAGTTTTGTGATCTCCTGCTGCTTGATCGCAGGCACAAGGCCTTTTTTGGAGGCCAGTTCGGGAATAATCGCTCGAATCGCTGAGCGATACCCAGTTGCTACTTCTTCGTCGCTTCCGAATGCTGGTACGAATGAGCCTTGGTACCGTTGAAAAATACCAGAGCTACTCTCCGCGATGCGAATGGAGAGCTGACTCGAAAGCCGCAGGAGGTTGTTAGACAACCGTGCGATTACAGCTGCTTCTGCCATCGGAGCTACCTCCCTTCACTGTGAAAGCGGTATTTTTTCTTGCCGACTTGAAACACAGAATATATCTAACCACAAAAAAAGCTCAGCGTCAAGCACCGAGCTTTTTTAATGAATAATTTTTACTTTTTACTTATTATTTATAAATTATTATACCGGCCTTAAGGTACTTGCAAAAACTTGCCAAGCCAGCAGTGATTTGGCCACAAGCGACAATATTAAATATACCTTTTCGCCGTAAGTGTACTCTTTCCATTTCCCTATTTTTTTATATTGAAGTACTTGGTTAACAGCGAAGCTGTTGAAAAACAGGAAGATTGAGAAGTAGATCCAGTAAACAAAATTTGGAGCCTTGTTTTCACCGCCACCGGCGCCAAAGAGGTAAATTGCTATAACAACCCAAGGAATTATACCGGCGATGCAACCAAAAATATATGAAGTCCAATTTACCTTGCTCGTAGTTTGGTTATGAACTTCCATCATCCAACCGAAAAGAATCATCATGCCGTTTAAGAAGAAAAGTAAAAGCAGAGCGCCAATATCGTAAACGCCCACTAACATGGCAATTATTACTATCATTACAGAGGAGCTAAAGAAGTACTCGACCCAGCGTGCATAGTTTATGCCTTTAGCAAGATTCTTGTTGTACCAAGCGTTAATGCCGGGCAGTGAGACCAAAAGATGGGCAAGGGCTGACAAAAACAGGAAGGTTGCTACGGCAGGGCCAATTCTAAATTCAAATAAAGTCTTCACCTCTGGTTGTAGGGACATGCTGAGTTTATTGAAGTAAAGAAAAGAAGTGTTTACTGGTAGTCTGAAACCACTCGAAAGCCAAACCATGGCGACACCTTGCACAAAGTGCAAACACGCCATGACGATGTTCCATCGTCTTAATTTCAAAAATTTCTGTTCCATCGGTCTCCTAAAAAATTAATATTTAATTCTTATTGCTATATTCTTCCCACTGCTTGGGAGTAAAAAAACGATTTATTCTTTTGCTCAACGTAAAGCCCAAGATATTTTTATGGGATTTTTCACATGCAATGCATTTACCTTCGCTCTCAAAATAAAATAAATCCTCGGGTAAATTATTTTTCTTTAATTCCTTTCGCAAAATCATCCATTGGTCATATTCTAAATTAAGAAACCAACAGCAGGTGTCGTCACTGTGGTCAAAAGTTGATGGTCCATCGGTGGAATTTATATTTTGAGGATCTTTATACATTCTCAAAAGAAACAAGTCTGAAAGTGAGCTATTTTTAAAAATCCAATCGAGAATTTCTTTGATAGTCGTCTCTTTGTCTTTCATTGTCCCCACAAGTAGGGCACTTCTACATTTGATTTTAACGCCCTTATTCGGGGCAATTAAGCTCGCGTCGTAAGCCTTGCACCACCTCGAAACAGCTTTAGCGACAACATAAATAGATCTCTCCAAGTCGAACTTTTCATTGTGAAAATAATAAAGTTCAGGATGTAAAATCATTGCTTTAAAATTAATTTATTATTTGTAGTAGCTTCTGATCTGAAAAAGAATGTAAAGAGAAATTGCCGTAGAAATTAGCATACTGACAATGTTAACTTGAATTAACGAACTTACAGCGTTAATTAAAGCTACGTAAAATAGTATATTCCAAGCAGACTTTTTTCTGGCGATTAAACCTTTGACAGCACTAAGTTCCATAATGAACGTTACGAGTGATAGAGCCCATACTATATAATAAACTGCTCCATAGGAGTACCCTGCCATTATTGATAGCGATCCAAACATTGCGCCAAGGCCAAAAATCGCTATGATTGCAGGAATTAATAATATACTTAGAATCACAATAATCCAAGGCGTCGCCTTGACGATCCACTCTTTAGCACTTACGGGAAGTGCTGGCAAACCCTTATTAATTTTTTCAATCGCTGCTTCAAGCTTTCCTAACGATGCTTTTGTGTCTTCAGGCATTTTTCCTCCAAATAAATTAAAATATTTTTATTATTGAGTGTATTTCAATTATATCAGATATTGATAAGTTATTTTGCAACAATCATCAAAGAAAACCCTCCAAATATTTTTGGCGCTAAATCTGGACTAACTCTTTGAAAGATAATTCTTAGCAATTTTCCAATTTGAGACATAAATTTTAAAGAAACTCTTTCGATCCCTGGCGCAGTGTAGGCGAAATCGATAATTTTATAACCGCAGCCTTCGAGCGAGGCCAAAACGAAATCTTTAGTAAAAATATGTAAATGCCCTACCTTATGGAGATCATTCGAATAGTAGTTCTTTCTTAGGGATCCCAAGATGGAGAGTGTCAGTGGTATATGGAAAATCTTATATTTGCCAGTTTCTCTGATCGCTCTTAAAAAGGTTAAGTAGTCTTCAACGTGTTCAATAACATCAATAGCTAAGACTAAATCATACGTTTTAATAAGGTCTTTCTGCGTAGAGAATTTGATTAGTCT
>Ga0247841_10007072_pt1 | contig 16863 bp, 14 predicted proteins | sample LaCruzMarch2015__2_FD_192410 | JGI IMG/M metagenome (GOLD analysis project Ga0247841, IMG submission 192410) | Freshwater microbial communities from meromictic Lake La Cruz, Castile-La Mancha, Spain - LaCruzMarch2015_18m | ecosystem: Environmental > Aquatic > Freshwater > Lake | place: Spain... | reverse complement strand
CACCAGCCTGTTCTATCATAGTTTTTGCTATATACAGCCCCAATCCAGTGCCCTGATTCTCCTGAGTGTTATTTCCTCTAAACAACTTTTTAAAAACTTTTTTAGCTTCCGCCTTCGAAACGCCCTTCCCCATATCACTGACTTCTACAATTATATCTTTTTCTCCCAAAATAACCGAAATCGTAATTATACTTTTTTCCGGTGAATACTTTATAGCATTCGTTAGTAGATTCTCCATTACAATTTCTATAATTCTTGAGTCAACGTTTACCATTGGAATATTTTTGCTATACTTTTTCTCTAATTTTAAAATTTTTAAGTATAGCTGTGGCAGAACTTCTTCAATTACAACATCTAAAACCTCAAGAATATTCTCAGGTTTAGGCGAAATTGTATAGATTCCCATTTCTATCCTGGAAATATCCAGAAATGTTTTAATTATATGAGTCATAGATTTGGTGTCTTTCAAGATATCGCGAATCTGCTGTTTTGCCTCATTGTCAATCTTTCCCACATTACCCATCATTAGCATTTCTAAAGATATGCTAATAGTAGAAAGCGGTGTTTTCAGTTGATGAGCTGCAAATGATATAAATTCAGATTTAGAGCGTTCGATTCTATGATGTTCAGTTACATCTTCCCATACTGCAATAGCACCAACAAATTCTCCATGACTCACAATTGCACTCGATGCAATCTTTAAATAAATCTTCTCTCCGTTACTTCTCAAAATATAATAATTTTCTCGATATACTGATTGTTTAGTTCTCATAGAAATTGATAACGGCCTATCTTCAAATTTTACGAAGTTATCATTTTCGTCATATAATTCAACCAGTTGTTTCAAAGGACGACCTTTAAGCCAAGCTTCTTTTCTGTCTACGATTCTCAAGAACGCGTCATTCACATACATAACAACTTCATTATTATCTACCGCTACGATCCCTTCTCCAATACTCGAAAGTAAAGTTTCTTGCTCGTCCTTCTCGATTTGCAATTGCTGACTCTGTCTCTTTAACTTTTCTTCACTGAGTTTTAACTCACGAAAAAGCATATTTGAAGATCTTCTCAGCCCAACTACAATCACCGCAACATAAACCATATAAAAAGCCAGAACCTTAAAAATATGACCGATGATAATAAAAATATCGTACGCATTTTTAGACAACGCAAAGCAGAGCTCTGAAAAGACACTTAAAACAATCATCAAAATTAGATATTTATATATCTCTTGATCCAAATATCTCCTTCTGACATATAAAAATATTCCGGAGATTACGAACAATACCAAAACGATATACTCTAACATTGATTTATAGACCATCGCATCTTGACCAACTCTGTATAAGAATGAAAGATTCTGACCATAAAAAGCTAAGATTAACACAACAATAGTTATGATTCCGCACATCAATATCATTAATTTATAATCCAATCTTTTTTTGACAAAAAAAGGAGCAATCAAAAGTGAAACTGCCTGCAAATATCTGGCCACAAACCAAAGTTGAGTAGAAATGATTAAAGAATCTTCAGGTGGGATGTGGAACACATCCATGCCCCCATAGGTCATTAAATGAACCAAATCCAAACCAGCTACAAAAACAAAAGCTATAGCAACAAAAAGTAAATAATTATTTTTTATCAAATGCCTAGAATTCCAAAATATCATGAAGATCGCAGCAGCAATCGTAATGGTGATAAATTCAGCTAGAGAATGAAAAAAAAGATGGTCGTCACGACCAACATAATATAGAACAAAGATAATAGTTAAGATCACCGAAACTCTTAAACCAGCCAAGAAGGCTCTTTTGGCGCGACTTACTTTAGGTTGAAATAGAGTATCCATAAAATTTATTGTGGTTATTCACTATTAACTGCACATTAACCAAAATTTTATTTTTATGTCGACTTAATTCTAAATCTATTTACTCACCCTCAAAGTCTTTAAATACCAATTATAAATCCCATTAAATCTATCTTCGGGTCTCTGGCCCAGAATGCCTTCAACTCCTTTTATTTCGGTTTTAACAGAAAAATTGAATTCAGCAGGTGAAGATGTCTTCACAATCCCATTATCAACGAGCATCGTCATAAACTGATCATATTTTTCATTTCTTTTCACCGGATCCTGAATCATTCTAGCATCTTCCAAAAGAATATCACTATTTTTATCTGAATAGCCAGAAAAATTATTCATAGCGATTTGAGAAGAGTGCCAAAAGGAATAAAGATCACGATCGTAACCATAATCCAAACCGTAAAGCAGTAAATCAAACTTTCTTTCCTCTAATCTTGTTCTATAATCGACAGCGCTAAGAATTTCAGCGTTGATCGTAACATTTTTACCTTCAAAATTCTTTTTAATTTCATCTACTCTATTGCGTTGGCTCAACACATCAAGCGCAATCAAATTCAGAGTTACGGGCTCAGCTAAATTTTCGAAATTCATAACTTTTTTTCTATTTTCCAAAGAGGTTAAAACAGTGCTTTTCATGTTTGAAATAAGCCATTGAGTTCTACCAGTCGAAAAATCAAGATGCTTAACTCCATCATCAAGCGCTATCTCTTGCCCAGAGATTCCTTGATAACCGTTACTTACAAAAAAATCATTGTCCCTTGTTGTGGCTGAAACATCGAAAGACAAATTCGAAAGATATGGCTGACGACCGTAGAAAGCATTGCTTTTGTTTAGCGATATGATACTAAGTCCATTTGAATTTTTTTCATTCCTTATTGACTCCAATTTATACGAACCTGTACCGTTTATCGCCGACGAAGAGACTAGTGAACCAAGATCACCAGAATCAACTATTCCCATCGTCAGATTAAAGATAAAGGCTCCGTATGGCTTAGGTAGAACAAACTGAACAGTCGAAATAGAAGGTGCTGATACTTTCACATCTTTCCAAAGATCGTAATAAGGACTTTTTGTTTCAGGATTTTGAATAGTCAAAAAAGTATTAACCACGTCAGATGCATCAAGAACTTCATTATTTTGAAAAACTACTCCTGAACGAAGATTGAAAGTATAGGTGATGCCATCTTCTGCAATCTGCCAATCCGTCGCTAAGTCTGGCACAACAGTTAACTTTTCATCCAAACCAACTAATCCTGAATAAATAAGACGAGAGAGAGACCTTTCAGCATCAGTCTTAGCCAAAATCGGGTTTAAGTACTTAACCTCTCCGACCATCAACTCCTTGTAAGAACCACCTTGATAAGGGACCTCTTTAGTACTCTCTTTGTAATAAACACTAAACTTCATTGCACCTAGGCCAAGCAAAATCGCCAAAAGCACATAAACAGCAACTTTATCAAAAAAAGGCATAGCTAAAAACATCCGTTTCAACCGATCCATAAATATATGCAACTTGTTACTCTTAAAATCGAACGACTTTTTGAGTTTCATAATAATGTTTTATCATCCCCGTAAAAACGGCCGTTCGAGACTCTGAGGAGCCCTCAGGCTCTCGAAGAGAGATTAGATATTATAATAATGATCGTTTATGAGAAAAATACTGTGAAAAGAGCCACTGTACAAAACAGCGCCCCTATGACAATAGTCGACCAATGAAATACATTTTCCAAGCCTCTTCTGGAACGATATACGTTACTATCTCCACCAAAGGCCATTCCAAGGCCACTCCCTTTTTGTTGGATTAAAACAGAAATAATTAAAAGAATTGCTAGAACAATCTGAATAATCTTTAATACATTAGCCATATTTCCTTTTTATTCCGTCTCCGGAATCCCCCGTTAATATTACAATCCATGCTGGATGGCTTACCTTTTTGCTTGATGGCTTGCCATGAGCGAGCAATGAGCTTGTCGAATTGCGAGTCGAATGGTGCCGAAGGCGAGAATTGAACTCGCGACACAAGGATTTTCAGTCCTCTGCTCTACCACTGAGCTACTTCGGCCTAATTTAGATTAAAGATTAAATATTTAAAATTAAAAATACTTTTGAATAACTTAAAACTTAAACTTTGAATCTTTAATCTGTTGGAGGCCTGAGCCGGAATTGAACCGGCGTACGCGGTTTTGCAGACCGCTGCGTAACCACTCCGCCATCAGGCCCGAGGCTTCGTTGAATCTATACAAAAGAAATATTATACGATTTTGACTCATTTGTAAACCTTAAATGAGCAAAATAAGCATAATTTTATATTTAATATTAGACTGCCACTAGAAAATAATTGCTATTTGGGCAGAAGTGACTTCATCTGTTTAGCAATCAGATTTGTCGCGAAGACAGGGCTAAACCGATACAAAAAACTCATCATTTTAGAATCTTTTCCCAAAAATATCTGTGGCGTATTATTTTCTATTCCAGCGACAATCAATCGCGCAGCTTCGCTTGCTGGCAACATCTTAATGGTTGGCTTTGAACTATCGCTAGAAAAATGCGAGCTATCGATACCTGAATTTTTACTAATATTCGTCTCTGTTGCTCCGGGAAATATGACCGAGACTTTAACATTTGTATCTTTTAACTCAGCGTATAATCCCTCAGTCAACAATTTAACTGCTGCTTTTGATGCACCATAAACGCTTTGACCAGGAACGGGCAGAAATCCGCCCATGCTAGAAACATTTGCAATATATGCTTCCGGCCGTTTCAAAAGATGAGGCAAAAAAGCTTTTACCATATAAAGAGTGCCGTAAAAATTAACGTTCATTACACGGGTAATCGCTTCATAATCCAAATCTTTTACTTTAACAAACGGCTGAATTATCCCAGCGTTATTAATGATACCATCAATCTCGCCGACCTCTTTGTTAATGGTTTCAGGCAACTTCTCTACCGCGTTCTTATCTGAAATATCCACAACATGAATCGATAAATACTTACTCCTTTCACCAACTAACTCTTTCAAAGCCAAAAGGCTTTCTTCGCGTAAATCTACGGCGACAACCTTTGCTCCCTTTTCCAGCAAAGCTAAAGTTAACTCTTTGCCTATACCGCTCCCCGCTCCCGTCACAACCACTACTTTATTTTTCAGTTTCATTATCTCTCCGCAATATAATTTTTTAATCAACAATATTATAGCACTCTTTGTCATTCTGAACTTGTTTCAGAATCCCTTTATCTTATTGACCAATAAAGAAATAGCTGATAACCTCAAGTCGTCGCTATACTGCGAAAGGAAACCAAAAAAAACATGATGGACCCTGTCTCAGTACTTCTGTCGTTTGTCCTCATCCTCTTCAACCACAGACCAGATGGTGAGTGGTATGAGTGGGATGAGGTGCCTGCCACGGATATCGGAGAATCTCTGCGAGAAACAGGTCTTCGCAAGGCAACAGTGCTGGCGCCGAAAGACCCAAGGCAACCACACGCTGTTATCATTGGGCCGGTTATCCCGGATAACTGGCACCACGATCCTCGCAAATTCGCCTACGAACATTGCGAGCTGATCAGCAAGACTCACCCTCGTTTTGAAGGCTACCTCCCTCAGGGAGGCTGCTTCGTCAAGACGATGCGCTGCATTTCTGACCACGATGGCCCGCAATTCAAGGGCCTATGGTTCCAAGGCTCGAGCAAAGAGTTCGGTCTTCCTCCGCTCCTAATGATGCGCACCGCCAGAGTCACGCTCGAAGCCATCATCGGCTGCAGGGTAGGCTGGTCTGACCTCTCAATCAAAGAGGTCGTGACGGTCGATCCTCTCAATCCAAGCACTCGCTTTTAGCCCGTCCCCGCCACCACGGCGCGGGACTTTTTTTATCAAAAATTATAGATAAACAACCTCCGTAATATAAGAATAATCGTCGATCGACGATTATTCTTATATTACGGAGATAAAAAATACCCTATTCTAGGTCAAGGCGATCAATCACCAACGGTTCAGAACTTAATATCGGCGCCTCGGGGCTCGGATTTAAAAAATATGAAATGATCCCGTCGCTTATAGCCCTAGCTTCATCTGCGAGTCTCGTAGAGTTAGTTTTTATTATTTGGTTGTACTCTGAAGTATTTGTCATAAAAAACGCCTCCGTCACAACTGCCGGCATGCTTACATCATAAAGCTCTCTATCTTCGAACTTGGAGATACCAGCATTTTTAATTCCGAGCTGAGCTGAAGTCGCCTTTAAAATGCTATCGGCCAGAGCCTGATCGGACTTTTTATAGTAAAGCGCTGTGCCATAATCAACTGACCTATCAGAGTAAGTGTTATGATGAATTGCCACCATAATCGAGGCGCCCGTGTTATTGCAGAAATCAATACGCGCTTGCTTAAACATTGTAATGTCGTTCGTTTCACGACTCATATAAACTATGTAACCCTTCTGCTCAAGTAAAGTTCTAACTTGCAAGGCCACAGTAAGATTTATCTCTTTTTCCTCTAAAGTTCCTCTCTCTGCTCCCGGGTCATCCCCGCCATGCCCTGGCACCAAACACACACTTTTCGCTTCCACAGCACTTTCGATTGAGGCTAAAACAGGTTGACTGGTACTTTCCGCGCTGGATACCGTTATTGTTTCTTCTGAATGAAAATACACCCCGTTCGCAAAATAACCAATCCCTCCGGTAATAAGTATGAGAGAAAATAAAATAATTATTTTTGTTTTAAAACTTTTAGCCAAAATGGGTAATGAATATTTATTATTTATAATTTAATTATAGCTTATCTACAAGCTTCCCGTCTTTTAACTTGAATGTAAATTCCGCCTCTCTGGCTATTCCGTTATCATGAGTAACAGCAATTATAGTTGTATCCTCTGTCTTGCAAAGCTCTTTTAAAAGATCAATGATTTTGCGACCGGTGTTCGAATCCAAATTACCCGTTGGCTCATCAGCCAAAATTACCTTCGGTTTATTTGCTAAAGCCCTGGCGATAGAAACCCTCTGTTGCTCTCCTCCGGAGAGTTTAGCTGGGCGACGGTTCAATTTATCTTCCGTAATACCAACTTCACCAAGAAGCTCTGTGGCTCGCACTCTTCTTTCAGCTGTAGGCAACTTTGTAAACTCCATCGGCAACATCACATTTTCAAGTGCAGTTAAGTTCGGTATCAAATTATAACTTTGAAATATAAAACCTATCTTTTCCCGGCGATATTTAATTAATTTTGCATCCGATAATTTTGTGATATCTTGGCCATCTACGTCGATGGCTCCGCTTGTCGGCTTATCTAGCGCACCCAACATAGCTAAAAGTGTACTTTTACCACTTCCACTCTTGCCAATAATGGTGGAAAATACTCCTTGCGGAACCCTTAGCGATACATTATTTACAGCAGTAACTTTTGTGTCGCCTGATTGAAATTGTTTTGTAACGTTTCTTACTCTTAACATAGAAACTCCTTTTATGTTGTCATTGCGAGCCATCCGCTTTGTCGGAGGCGCAGCAATCTCTTTTGAATAGATTGCTTCGTCCCTGCTGCTCCTCGCAATGACACAATTTGATATTCGTAATTCTTAATTCGTACTTCTTAATTCTTTATTCGCTTCTTAGTACTTCTGCCGGTCTAACTTTTGCAATAATGAACGATGGTAAAGCGCTACCGATAATTGCGATTATAATCGCTGCACCTATTCCATAAAGAATAATATCGAAGCCGACTACCGCATGAAGATCCCGAACAGTATTTTGCAAACCGATACCCATATCCCCAATTCTAGCCATCATAGGTCCCGCACCTCTGCCAACTTGCCCAATTGCATGAGTAGTAGCGTCAGATGTTTCTGAATTATTCACCAAAACCTTTAAAACCGGGTTAGATAATGCAAGCCCGAGAATAATTCCAACTACACTGCTTATTAAAGTAAGAACTAGCGATTCAGCCATAAACTGCGCCATAATATTTGCGTTGGAAGCACCAATCGCCTTTAAAACGCCGATCTCTCTTCTTCTCTCTCGCACAATCATAATCATGGTCAGAAAAATAATTACTGCACCAGCCACCAACGAACCGATTAAACTGTATAATGAAATGGTTTTAATATTTTCAAGCGGCGCAACAGCACTTTGTGAGCTATCTTGCTGGCTTGTCACGTCAACTTTATCTCCAAGTTTTGTTTTAATGTCAGTTTGTACCTGTGAAACTGTATCGATCGAATTGGTTTCAACTGAAGCCGAAGATATTGCGCCAGCCTGGCTAGATAATGTCTGCAAAGCCCCAATTGGCATTACAATCCCGCCATTTGAAAAGGTATTGCCTCCATCAAAAATACCAACCACTTTAATATCTTTGCCATATGCTTGAAAAGTTGAACCAACACTTAAACTATTTTTTGTAGCCAAAGCTGTTCCAATCATCGCCACATTTTCAGTAGATGCAGAGTCAAATTTTTCTCCGCTTGTTACATCAAACTTTGAAACATTTAAATTAGCCGTCGCCGAAAGGTCACTAGTCCCTGTTATAGTGATTGGCATAGTAAAAGTTCGCTGTGTCCCTGTGCTTGTTGTGCCCTGTCTGCTACCTCCATCCGGCGGAGCCATTTCGGTACCTGTGCCATTCCTGCCTTGCTGACGCTGACCAAATGAACCTGCATCGATTGCCGTAGTTAAATTAGTATCAGTGCCGGTCGTAACCCTATCAGATAAAGTTTCCACTACATTTTTAACGTTAGTGACGCCCTTAATCGCAGCAACATTTTCACTAGTCAAAAGTTCACCGCCACCCTCAAAACCTCGAATTCCCGCTGGTGCTACAGAGATATAATTTCCAATAGAACTTTTTACACTCTCAATTTTCGATTGAACTGTTTTTAGCGACATTAGCATTATTAGTGCCATCGCTATGCTGATCGCTAGAATGAGCACAATCGAAAACGTCCTCACATTATTCCTAAAAGCATTCTTGAATCCTCTTGCCACTACTCCCATAGAGCCTCCTTCCGAATTACTACTATATTAAATACATTATAACTCAATTAAAACAGCCCCCGGGGGGAGTAGGGGCTGTTTTAATGAACTATTCTGCTCTGTGCATTCCTCTGCCACCACCCATACCATTACCTTCGCCATTTCCTGGTCCAAAGCCAATGTAGTCATGGATTTTATCAAAGTCGATGCCATTATCTGTATACCACTGCTTCATTGCATCTCTGTTTTTGCCGCGATTTTGTCCGTCGGTATTTGCAGCTTGATTTTCAGCCATTTTATCTAAAATCTTTTGCTTCTGTTCAGCTGTGATTGCACCATCGGTAACCGCCTGATCAAGCTTAGTCGAAACTTCCGCTTTTCTTTCAGCTTGTCGCTCGGTATGAATAGCATCCATAGCCTCAGTAACCTTAGACTCTTCAACATTTAGTTTGGCCGCAAGATCCTTAGCCATTTCGCCTCTTCGTTCAGTGTTTGCTGCATCAACACCAGTGTTATTCCAAAGAATTGCACCAGTTAAAGCAGCGCCAAGTACGATTACAGGTACTAAAATACTTTTTACTTTCATTTTCACTTCCTTCTGTTAATTACTTATTTATCGACCTTGCAATCATATTAATTCAGTAATCTGAAAATTGGCTGAATACATATGTTTTACGTCTGCCATATTGACAAATAGCTATCTAAAGAGTACAATTTCATCCAAAGAAAGGGGGCGACGGCTATGCAAGAGCTAGCCTCGTACACATTGCCTGATTCACAGGCAATGATGAACTCGCTCCTTAGGGCGAGCAATAACGACAGTGTGATGCGTCGCGAACTGTTCAACTACCTGGCCGAGTACGGCGGCATGACTCTCTCGAGTCGCCAGATCGCTGCTTTACTCCTGAAAGCCTCCGCCAGGTACCGCAAGGGCACTAGAGCACAGAACGGTTGTACTTGTGCCTACCTCACGATGACATTCCTAACGGTCATCGTCGACAATCCAATCACCTCTGCCGAGGTGCAACGGTACCTTGAAGAGCTACCCGGCTGGCACTGGCCATCAATGCAAGAGCTCTGGCCAGAGTCCTTCCGCAACCAGACCGATTCATACTGAACCGGTCATTTTTTTGCACAAAAAAAAGCACCCTGTATGGTATCAGGATGCCAGTGCTAAGACTCTACGCCGTAGGTCTGGGCGAGTTCGCGTACTCCAGCGAGAGTAGCCTGCACAGCGTCCCTGAACTGCTCGATCAAGTACGCCCTGATCTCGTCGTCAGTCTTGCTGTATTCGATGCTGAGGTTGCGAATCATGTTGACCATCGCACCCCATTCGTACTTGCGAAGATCGTCTGGCTTGAACTTTGTCTCCTCCCATTTGAGGCTGGCGACGCACTCCATGTGAGTATCATCGCTCACCCCAGAGACATAGCTGATACCGAGTGCACCAGCAACTGCCTTGAACCTGTCTTCGAACTCAGAATTGAACATGCGTCCACCACCTTAGCGATGTTGTTGCGCTCATTCAATATATACCTCATAACTTGAAAAAATACCACCCTTGGAGTAGCTTTGTAGTATGACAAAAATAATCATTGTAGACGAAAATGACAACGAAATCGGCGTTAAAGAACGTGATGGACAGGGAGACTATGTCATTTTTAGAGTTACCGCCCTTTGGCTGACCAACTCAGACGGTGATATTTTGTTGGCCCAAAGAAGCCTAAACAAAGTTAACTCACCTGGCAAATGGGGACCAGCCGTAGCGGGTACCGTTGAAGAAGGCGAAACTTATGAAAGCAACATTGTAAAAGAGACAGAAGAAGAGATCGGCCTTTCAAATATTGAATTCGCAAAAGGCCCGAAGATATTTAACCAAACCGGACCACTCAAAACATATTGGTGCCAGTACTTCATGGCCGTAATCGACAAAAAAGCCGAAGATTTTATCATCGACAAGGTTGAGGTGGAACAAGTTAAATGGTTTAAAAAAGAGTACTTAAAAAAAGATTTCGGCGAACACCCCGAAAATTATATTAGTTCAATCAAACATTTTCTCTAAATTAGACTTTATTCTCTGATCTACTAAATTTCACAACAAAATTTGTGCCTTTGCCAGCTTTGCTCTCCGCTTTTATATTACCGCCATGAAAATCAACTATCTGTTTTGCGATTGAGAGCCCAAGTCCGTAGCCATCGACTTTATCTTTATTTCTCGAATGATCTGCCCGGTAAAATCTATCAAAAATATGAGGCAAGTCAGATGCCTTAATCCCTATGCCACTGTCAGATATTTTGATCGAAACATCCTTACTATCCTCCAAAACAACAATTTTAATCTTGCTATTTTTGGGACTGTATTTGATAGCATTGTCCAGCAAAATTACAAACAGCTCAGTTAAACTTTGACGATCTCCCAAAATCGAAACATTGGGAAGTGATCCTGAACCAAGTTCAGGATGACACTCTATTTTAATCTCTTTTTCTCTGGCCAAACTTTCAACTTTTTCATACGCCTCGATTATTACATCTGAAACAACAACCTTCGAAAACTCTTTTGCGATCTGTCCATCATTCTTTGCCAATTTCAAAAGAGCGCTCGACAAAACTTCAAGTTTAGAAATCTCCTCGAGATTGCTATTTAGAAGTTCTCTAGCCTCCAGCAGATTCATTTTCTTATCTCGTATTGCCACCTCAATCTCCGTGCGCATCGCCGTCAGAGGTGTACGTAACTCATGCGATGCATCTGCCGTAAAACGGTTTTGTGCTTCCATCGCTTCTTCGATTGGATCAAGAGTTTTCTTCGCCAAAAAATAACCGGCGATACTCGAAAGAATAAGAATTAAGATATTGAAATAAAATAAATTCCATTTTATTCTAGCGCTACTTTCATCTAATTGTGACTGACGAATATTTTCAATCTGGTCAAATATTGAATTATCTCTCATCTGCATAGCGATGCGATTTTGTTTGCCTAGACCTTGATCAATCTCATTAGTCGAAATATTAAAGATCGCCACCGAAAAAGTAACGCTAACCAGCATGGCTACCATCATATAAAACAAAGCTAACTTTGTGTGGGCATTTTTAAAAATATTCATAAATACCTTAGTTTTTCACTTTCCGCTTTTCGTTTTTAGCTTGCTATTATCTTGTATCCAAACCCTCTTGCAGTCGTAATAATTTCAGGTTTATCTTTGAATGGTTTATCAATTTTATTGCGCAAATAACCGATGTAAACTTCAACTGTATTCGGTAGTATGTCGGCATCGTAATCCCAAACGTGGGAGATAATATTGTCTTTAGTTAATATTCTACCAGGATTTCGCATCAAATAATCCAAAAGCGCAAACTCTTTGCTAGTTAAATCAATCGGAGTCTTGCCTCTCTTCACTTCAAAAGTCTGTGTGTTTAAGGTCAAGTCATTAATTTTCAAAATATCTTCGGCAATCTCTTGAGGCCGACGCAACAGCGCTCGAATTCTAGCAAGCAACTCTTCGAAAGCGAACGGCTTAACCAAGTAATCATCCGCGCCAGCGTTCAATCCCTCAACTCTGTCCTTAATTTTATCCTTAGCGGTCAACATCAGAATCGGCATCTGAAGCTTCTTCTCGCGTAAAATACGACAGATCTCCACACCATCAATCTCCGGAAGCATACGATCCAAAACGATTAGATCATAATCAATAGTCCTCGCCTGACCCAAGCCGTCTTTGCCATCATAAGAAACATCACAAGCAAAGGACTCTTGTTCAAGCCCGCGTTTGACCGCATTTGCGATCTTTCTGTCATCTTCTACAATTAAAATTCTCATAGTATGGCTTTAAGCTGTTAGGTGCTAGCTGTTAGGAAATTATATACTCAAATAATTAAACTTTCAATATCAGTCATCGTTAATTCAGTGTGGCCAAGTCAATGCAGTAATTTCAAAATAGCCCCTAATGCTGAGATTCTGCTGATAGTATGTAACAAAACCAATAGCCTTTCCCTCTTTTTACCCTTTTTACTTTCTACCTTTCTACCCTTTTGCCTTTCCCCTTTCCACCTTCATGCCTTTATATTCTTTCCCTTGACATAGTATTTCGAATAAAATATACTTAAGTAACTAAACTATATAAGGAGCTATGTGATAAAATCTTTTCGATATTTAAAGCCATACATTTTACACATTATTGCGCTGATAATTTTGGTTTACATAACCGTTTACACCACTCTCCAGCTTCCAGATTATATGGCCAGAATCATCAACCAAGGAATTGTGGCCAAAGACAACAATTTCGTTCTCACGACCGGTCTAACTATGCTAATCATCTCTTTGGTCGGAGCCGCTTCAACCATTGGAGTCGGTTTCTTAGCCTCAAAAATTGCAACCGGTTTTTCAATGGATTTAAGAGAAAAACTTTTCTCAAGAGTTGAAAGTTTTTCGCTAGTAGAATTTAATAAATTCTCAACCGCTTCCTTAATCACACGTTCAACGAATGACATTCAACAAGTTCAGATGGTCTTGGTTATGCTTCTCCGCCTAGTTTTACAAGCTCCGATAACCGGCGTTTGGGCTATCTACAAAGCCTACCACCTGGCCCCTTCAATGAGCTGGATTATGGCACTAGCCGTAGCGATTCTTGTAACAATAATAATTATTTTATTTTCAGTAGCTTTACCGAAATTCAAAATCCTGCAAACTTTTGTTGACAAGCTAAACTTAGTAACCCGCCAAAATTTAACAGGATTGCGCGTCATTCGTGCTTTCAATAATGAAAAATTTGAAGAATCTAAATTCGAAAAAGCCAACCAAGAACTCACTAATATTAACTTATTTGTTAACCGCCTAATGGTCATAATGCAACCTGTTATGATGCTGATCATGAATCTAACAGCAGTACTCGTTGTTTGGACCGGTTCGCACCTTATCAGCACTGGAAACCTAGAAATCGGTAACATGATCGCCTTCATTCAATACTCCTTGCAAGTGATTGGGGCCTTCCTGATGATTTCGATCATATTTATCATGGTCCCAAGAGCTTCAGTCTCCGCCAAAAGAGTTATGGATGTAATTGAAACTGAACCTATTATCAAAGACCCAAAACAACCAAGGAAAACCAACAGTAAGAACGGTTTTGTCGAGTTTAAAAATGTTACCTTCTGCTATAAAAGTGCCGATACTCCAGTCATTGAAAATATCTCCTTTACCGCTCAGCCCGGTGAGACCACAGCAATAATCGGCTCAACCGGTAGCGGCAAATCTACCGTCATTAATCTAATACCTCGTTTTTATGACGTTTCTAGCGGAGAAGTTTTAATCGATGGAATCGATGTGAAAGATTATATGCTAGAGGATCTATACCAAAAAATCGGCTACGTACCGCAAAAAGCCGTTCTTTTTTCCGGTAGCGTAGAAGACAATATTAAATACGGCAAACCTAGAGCAACCACTAAAGAAATAGCAGAAGCCGCAAAAACTGCAGAAGCGAAGGAATTCATCAACAACCTTCCAGATCAATACAAGTCATCCATCGCACAAGGTGCTACCAATATTTCAGGAGGTCAGAAACAACGACTTTCTATAGCCCGCGCCATCGCCAAAAATCCAGAAATCTACATTTTTGACGACAGCTTCTCGGCGCTAGATTTTAAAACTGATCGTGCACTTAGAGACAATTTAACTCGCGAAATTAAACAAAAAACAGTAATTATTGTTGCACAAAGAATCTCCACCATTCTAAATGCCAATAAGATCTTAGTTTTAGATAATGGCAAAATTGTTGGAGAAGGCACACATGAAGAGTTGCTCAAAAGCAATAAAGTTTACAAAGAGATCGCCTACTCTCAGTTATCTGAAAAAGAGCTAAAAGCCTTTTCTCAAGAAAAAGCCAAAAAGAGCACTTTGCGCATGATCGGAGGTGCAGTATGAGTCAAGAAAAATCACAAACAAAAGGACCAATGCCTGGTGGCCGAGGACCTATGGGCGGACCGATGGGAGGCATGATGGGCGCCGGGGGAAAAGCCAAGAACTTCAAAGGCACCATGGCTAAACTTGCAAATTATCTTAAGCCTTACTGGACACAAATCATTGTTGTTCTTGTTTTTGCTGTTGCTAGCACCGTCTTTTCAATACTGGGGCCAAGAATGCTTGGCAATATGACAAACCAGGTTGTTAAAGATTATGTAAACACAAAGGCCTATGACCAAATTATTAGCAGTTTGCCACAGGGCACTGTTCTTCCAGCTGGCACTACCGGCGCCGATTTAATGAAAAATTTACCACCTGCTATGGCCCAAAAAATACCAGTCGATAAATTAGAGCAGATAAAAACCTTAGACTTATCGCACCGTCCAACTTACGATTTTGGATATTTAAAACGCATCTCTCTAATATTGCTTACCCTGTACCTCCTAAGCGGCCTTTTCTCCTACGCTCAAGGTTGGATTATGTCAGCTATCTCACAAAAAATCTCCTACCAGCTTCGTCGAAATATTTCAGAAAAAATAAACCGTTTACCACTTAAATATTTTGACTCGAAAACTTATGGCGAGGTTTTAAGCCGAGTTACCAACGATGTAGATACCGTCGGACAAACGCTTAACCAGAGTTTGGCGCAGATCGTCACCTCTGTAACTATGATCATCGGCATCCTTGTAATGATGCTAACTATTAGCTGGAACTTAACTCTCGTCGCCATCTTTACTATCCCACTAAGCTTCATTCTAATAAGTTTCGTCGTCAAGAAATCTCAGCACTATTTCAAAGAACAGCAAGACACGTTGGGCCAACTAAACGGCCACATTGAAGAGATGTATGCTGGCCACAATGTCATGAGAGTCTTTAACGGTGAACAAAGATCCATAAATAAATTTCAAAAAATCAATAAAAAACTTTACGGCAGCGCTTGGAAATCTCAATTCTTATCTGGCCTAATGATGCCGATCATGACTTTCATCAATAACCTTGGTTTTGTTGGCGTATCAGTTATCGGCGGTTACCTAGCCGTCAAAGGCAAACTACAAATTGGCGATATTCAAGCTTTCATTCAATACGTCAATCAATTTGGTCAGCCGATCGCTCAATCCGCATCCATCGCTAACGTTATGCAATCAACCGCAGCATCAGCTGAGCGTGTCTTTGAATTTTTGGAGGAAGAAGAACAGGTCGCTGAAGTTGAAACCTCCACTTCTCCCAACCAAGTTAAAGGTGCTGTTGAATTCAACAACGTCGTCTTCGGCTACGAAGAAGGCAAAAATATTATCAAAGGCTTCAATACTAAAATAATGCCCGGTCAAAAAGTCGCTATTGTCGGGCCAACCGGAGCTGGCAAAACAACGATGGTAAACCTTTTGATGCGTTTTTATGATGTAAATAAAGGATCGATCAAAGTCGACGGCGTAGATATACGCGAAATGAAACGAGCCGATCTGCACAAAATGTTTGGCATGGTTTTGCAAGATACTTGGCTCTTTAACGGTTCAATAAGAGAAAATATCGCCTACGGACGGCCAAGCGCTTCAGAAAAAGACATTGTAAAAGCTGCCAAAAACGCTCACGCCGACCACTTTATTCACGCCCTGCCAAAAGGCTATGACATGGAGATAAACGAAGAGGCTGACAATATCTCTCAAGGCGAAAAACAGCTCTTAACTATAGCCCGTGCGATGCTTGCAGATACTCCCATGCTCATCCTAGATGAAGCAACAAGTTCAGTTGACACAAGAACTGAAATCTTGATTCAAAGGGCCATGGAGAAGCTCATGGAAGGAAAAACCAGCTTTGTAATCGCCCATCGCCTCTCTACTATTCGCGAAGCAGATTTGATTTTGGTAATGCGCGATGGCAACATCGTTGAACAAGGCAAGCACACGGAGCTTCTCAACAAAAACGGTTTTTACGCCGATCTCTACAACTCCCAATTCGCAGGAAATACGATTTAATCGAATTGGGAAGTCAGAATTACGAATTAAGAATGTCTAATAAAAAAAAGTGATGGCATTACACCATCACACGGTTATTGAACGAGATACAGCCTCGGCGGACTGTTCACGCGTCTCCGCAACAAGCTCGCGA
>Ga0247841_10007070_pt1 | contig 16867 bp, 12 predicted proteins | sample LaCruzMarch2015__2_FD_192410 | JGI IMG/M metagenome (GOLD analysis project Ga0247841, IMG submission 192410) | Freshwater microbial communities from meromictic Lake La Cruz, Castile-La Mancha, Spain - LaCruzMarch2015_18m | ecosystem: Environmental > Aquatic > Freshwater > Lake | place: Spain... | reverse complement strand
TACTGCCAATCCAACTGTAATTATTCCATTCATGTTTTTTAAAATCCGATAATAATCAGGAGAATCGGGATGGGTTGAACAGGCAGGCGGATTGGCAGTAAGCCCTTCGGCTCCGGTTATTTTGTTGGCACTCACGTTGGGAATAGTGGCATTATCCTGTGCGGCAATGTAATAGTAAATGCTGTCACCTTCGGATACACCGCCACCAAAAGTAAAAGCATACTGGTTGCTGCCCATAGAAACTGCTGTTACGCTGCTGTAACTTCCCGAATTTACTTTCCAATACAAAACCGGAAGACCCGTGCCGGAAACAGGTATGCCAGCGGCATCAGTTATTGTTGCCGTCAACGTACGGCTGGTTGTAAAAGATGTATTGGAGAAGGGTGTAAAAGCAATTGTAGGCGGGATAATATCATTTGCAATGCCACCGAATTCGTCAGCTCCTACATCAGGCGCTGATGCTGGATGTGAAGGATGAACCGGATAACCAGCATTCGGGAACCTTGGTTGTCCATCAAAATCGTCATCTACCGCAACGGGACTGCTGATGATGCCAGCCCCGCTTTCGCAGGCTGTGGCAATTGAATCAACCAGATGCAGGTCATATGGGGCAAGTGTGTCATTAACAAACGGAGGATACTCACTGAAAGAACTTTGATCCATGGGTGAGATTAAACTCCTGAATGATTCAATGGTTTGGTAATAAATTTCACCATAGTTGCAAATTATATGTTTGGGCCCGGGAGTGCCGGCATAAAGACAATTGTTGTTTGATGACGGGGAATAATACGTATGATCACTAATGGCAAATGAAATTGCAACTGTATTGTATTCTCCTGCTGCGGTTGACTTGTTTACCAGTATATTGTTCCTCAGATCAAGCAGGATGTCCGACATGGTAGAGATTGCCTCACTTCCCGTTAAAGTAGCCGTTTTGATGAATATAGTATTGTTATACACATGGTTATTCCCGCTCATGAGATATAAACCTGTTATAGCCGGAATTGGGGTGGCGTTCGGTGCTTTAAGGTCGGAAATAAAGTTGTTATATAAATAGACATCAGTGCCCGGGCTGTTCTGGACACTTATGCCGAGTATAGACCGGCCAGTACCTGTGTAATTGATATCATATACCTGATTGTTATAAATATGCACCATAACACTCCACCTGGTTATCATCCCCCTTATCATGCAGTATTCGAGATTGCTCGACAATCCGTGTATGTTGTTGTTGTAAACCGTACGGACAGGCTCCCCTACTCCGCCAACTTCGATTCCAACCATTTCACAATAAAAATTATCAAATGATCCCCCTATTGAAAGATTATAAATCTCGTTGTTGTGCAAATCTTCATAAGTCATATTGGCATTGCAATAATAACCATACAGATAAACCATACCTGATGAACCTGATGTAGATGGCATGGAATTATTAAAAATATAATTATGATGGAATGTCACACCCGAATTATGGACATACACGCAGTAAAATGAACCATAAGCCCCCAGATGTTGGTTGTTGGCAACGGTATCGGAATACATATTCAATACCTGGGGATTTCCGGCATAAATCCCGTAAAATTCACCTGTGCCGGAGTAAGTATTACCTTTAACGGAATTGCTGTAAATATTCGCACCTCCTGGTTGGGGATATACATACACATTGTTGATGCCGTAAAAACTCCCGGTAGTAGCTGTGGGGTAGGAGCAATCAAGGACCTTGTTGTTGTAAATGCTGATCACATTATAGGTCCCGTCACCCCCGGCTTCATTGCCGATACCCCCGGCTTCTGCCGTTGTGCCCCCGGCCGTGATTGTAACCGTATTATTGTAAACATCAGCATTGGCTGCTTTAGCGGTACCCAAATAAATTCCATAAAGTATTCCTGAAGTACCGTTCCCGCCATTGATGATGTTGTTTGCGATATCAACCCCGTTTTGATTTTTTACATAGATGCCATAGGCTGCAACAGTCCCACCGCCGAAATTGCTGATATTGTTTGTCCCATCCTTCCCGATCTCATTATCCTGATCATAATACGTGTAAGGTGACGGGGCATTGTACCCAGTAATGGATATCCCTTTGTAACAGTGGTAGATCACATTGTTAAATATTTTCTCATAGGAATTGGTGCCGTTTGACGATGATACTGTCAGTTGGGTGGTCGAAGTTGCCGTGTGGTTGCCACCATAAATCCCTACCGAGGCAGTATTATATTTTGTGAGGGTAATATTGCAATTCTCAATGGTAATATGCTGAGAGCCATTAGTCCCTGATGATTTCAGGATAGCATACCCCCATTCCATCCACTCGGTCTGATTCTTGTTAACGGGGTTTTCTTTTACATCAATACCATTAAAAGTTACGTAATCCGTCCCTACAATTTTAATAATTCCATCAGTTGTAGTATTTGTACCTGTGAACGAGAGGATCAACGGGTTATCACCTGAACCTGTTTTCTGGAACACAATGGAATTCAGGGCTGTGCCCGTGTTTGTTGTGATGTTCCCTGCTGTCAGGGTAGTAAACGTTTCGCTGTGGCCCGCGGCTACATTGAAGGTTACTCCGCCGGAGCCTACCCCGTTCAGGTTCAGACTGGCAATGGCAGCCTGAATCGTTGCATAAGTGCCAGGAATGGTTTTGGTACCGGTCAGAGGCTGTCCGCTACCAGTGACTGTTAATAAAACAGCCAAAAGGAAGATACAAGCTGCTTTCATATTGAATTTTTTTGTAAAAATAATCTATTCAATTAAAAAATGCAAGCAGGTTTCATATATGGCCATTTAGAAAATCTATGAGCTTTAGAAAAAAAACATCATTTTTCTTCCTTTTCAGATAGGTTCGTGGGAAAAAAAGGAAAAAAAAGGAAGAATCTTACCCGTCACAATTTTTGCTTCTTTCTTTGAATTGCAGGTCCGGTATCAACTTCTGGGTATCATTTTAAAGATGGTTTTTACATACCCTTGCGTAATTTCAACCCGATATTACCGCAATTACTTAAGCACCCGTTTTTTTTCATTTCCGTTCCCGTTGCAGTTCAAATATCTTGTTAACTTTGGAAGTTTAAACCCAATCCCAAAAACAACAATCCAACCCAATGAAAACACGCTTTTTCCTGATTTCTGTGCTGCTTCTCCTTGCAGGGGCAGTGAGTGTATTTGCTCAAAAAACGTACAAGTACGAATCTGTTGCCGGGGACCCGCTGAACACACGGATTTACACCCTCAACAACGGCCTGAAAGTCTATCTTACAGTTTACAAGGAAACCCCTCGCATCCAGACTGCTGTTGCCGTGAGGTCAGGCAGCAAGAACGACCCTGCTGACAACACCGGGCTTTCACATTACCTCGAACATATCATGTTCAAAGGGACCACGCATTTCGGCACCAGCGACTACGCCAGAGAAGCTCCCCTGCTGCAACAGATCGAAGACCTTTTTGAAGTCTATCGCCAGACCACCGATACGTTGAAACGTAAAGCAATTTACCACCAGATTGACTCCGTTTCAGGGATTGCTGCCCAATATGCTATTGCCAACGAATATGATAAGTTGCTATCAGTCATCGGTGCCAAGGGAACCAACGCCTTCACCGGAAGTGAACAGACTGTATATATTAACGATATTCCATCGAACCAGATTCAAAACTGGCTGAAAATTGAAAGTGACCGTTTTACTAATGCTGTGTTCCGTATTTTCCACACCGAGCTGGAAACAGTGTACGAAGAAAAAAACATGAGCCTCGACCGCGACAACGACAAATTATTTGAAGCCTTGGATGCCGCGCTCTATCCTACCCATCCTTACGGAACGCAAACCACTCTGGGAACCATCGAACACCTGAAAAATCCCTCGTTGAAAGCCCTTAAACAATATTTCCACGATAGGTATGCACCAAACAATATGGCAATTTCGATGTCGGGCGATTTCGACCCCGACCAGACCATTGCACTGATTGATAAATATTTCGGCGTCATGGAATCCCGCGAAGTTAAACACTTTGTATCGCCCGTGGAGGCTCCCATTGCCAAACCTGTTATCAGGGAAGTCCTTGGCCCGGATGCCGAAAGTGTTGTGGTTGCTTTCAGGGTTGGCGGTATTCACACCCCGGATTTCAATTTATTGGAAATGGCTGGCGATGTGCTCTCTAACGGCAAGGCGGGTCTCATTGATCTGAATCTTAATCTTGCCCAGAAAGTGCTTTCGGCAAGAGCCAATACTGATATCCAGACCGATTACTCATCGCTCTCCCTTACCGGACGCCCCAAACAAGGTCAAACCCTGGAGGAAGTGAAGGATTTATTGCTTTCGCAAATTGAACTACTTAAGAAAGGGGAATTCCCCGACTGGTTGATACCTTCCATTCTGAGCAACCGCAAACTATTCAAAATCAGGCAACAGGAAAGCAACAGTTCGCGGGCGCTTGGAATCGTAAGCACTTTTATCACAGAGCAACCTTATGCTGATTATGTACACGGATTAGATATCCTTTCCAACATCACCAAAAAGGATATTATAGCATTTGCCAATAAAAATTTCGGCGAAAATTATGTGGTGGTTTACAAAAGGACAGGCACCGATTCGAATGTAAAGAAAGTGACAAAACCTGCCCTCACACCGGTAGTGATGAACCGCAACTCCGAATCTCAATTCCTGAAAGATATTATGGCTAACCAGATTGCCGAAATCAAACCGCAATTTATTGATTACAAGAACGATATTAAGAAATTTCAGACTTCGAAAGGGCTGGAAATCTTCTACGTTCCGAATACCGAAAATTCGGTATTCAACCTTTCCTATTATTTCGCCATGGGAAGCCAGAACGACCTGAAATTGGCAACAGCCGCAAATTATTTATCTTACCTGGGTACGTCAAAATTTACGCCTGAGCAACTTAAAGCAGAATTTTACAAACTTGCCTGCAATTACTCAGTTTCCGTGTCGAACGATGAAATATCCCTGACCCTGAGCGGTTTGAAAGAAAATATGGACAAAGCCATGGAGTTGTTCGAACAGTTGCTGGCCGATGCCCAACCCAACCAGGAAGCCCTCGACAATCTGGTGGCTGATGTGCTGAAATCGCGCAGCGACAATAAATTGAATAAAAATTCTATCCGCAGTGCCTTGTCAAGCTACGGAACCTACGGGTCAAAATCCCCGTTCACTAATATACTGGGCGAATCCGAACTGAAAGCACTGAGAGGCGGGGAACTCGTCAAACTGATCGCCGGACTGAACGCTTACCAGCACAAAGTATTATACTACGGGCCGGCTACCCAGGCAGAACTTGTGAAAGCCATAGATAATTTCCACCGTATCCCTGCCAAATTGAAAGAAGTCCCAGCAAGGGTAAAATATCTGCAACTGCCCACTGACGAAACCAAGGTGTTTGCCGTGGACTATACGATGAAACAGGTGGATATCGTGCTCCACTCGAAATCGTCAGCTTTCAACGCGCAGGAACTGCCTGTGATCCGTATGTTCAATGAGTATTTTGGCGGAAGCATGAATTCCATCGTCTTCCAGGAAATTCGTGAAGCAAAAGCACTGGCTTACTCCTCATCGGCAGCTTACCGCACCCCCTCCTACCCTGATGAGAACAACACAATATATGGTTTCGTAGGCACACAAAATGACAAACTGCCGGAAGCGCTGAAAGCCATGTTTTCCCTGTTCAACGACATGCCCGAATCGGAAAAGAGCTTCAATGCCGCCAAAGAAGGCATTGCCAACCAGATAAGTACCGAACGCATTACCAAATCGCGCATCCTCCAGAATTACATGGGAGCTTTGCGTTTCGGTTACGACCATGATATCCGTAAAGATGTCTATGAACTGGTTCCCACGATGAAATTTGCCGATATCAAAGCTTTCCAGCAAAAATATATGAAGGATAAAAAATTCACCATACTTATCGTTGGAAATGTCAGGAAATTGGATATGCCTACCCTCGAAAGCTATGGCAAGGTTACCATGCTGACATTAGAAGATATTTTCGGGTATTAGGAAGGATTCAGGGTGCGACCTCTGGGTCGCACCCTGAATAATCCGGATTTACAACGTTGCAATAAAGGATAACTGCAATCCTGCCATATATTCAAAGAAGCTTTTAAAATTATAATTATCAAGCTGTTAAGAATATTATATGGTGTCAGAATATTACGATTCTCCAGAAACTACAAACAACAAATGCGCAATGGCCAATAACCTTTAATGAACACGGAAGAAAACAGGTTTCAGATAGTTTATGATAAAACGGTTGCTGAATTATTGATAAAGAAAAAATCAGTTATAGCAATCAGCACTTATCAGGCGGGAAAGGTCATATTCATTGGTGCAGAAAATGAAGCGACTTTGTTTCAAATACCGTTTTCTTTCAAAAAGCCCATGGGAATTGCCTTATTGGACAATAAGCTGGCTGTTGCGACATTAGATGAAATCCAGATTTTTTCAAATTCAAAGGTACTTGCAAAACAATTTTCAGAAAACCCTGAACAATATGATTCGTTGTATTTGCCACGGGCAACCTATTATTGCGGAGAAACGGATTTGCATGATTTAAGTTTTGGGAATGGCGGGTTATGGGCCGTAAATACCCGTTTTTCCTGCTTGTCAACTTATGATATCAATTACAGTTTTACACCTCGATGGCAACCTTCCTTCATTACAGAATTAGCACCGGAAGACAGATGCCATTTGAATGGGATGGCAATGATTGATAAGACCCCAGCCTTTGTTACAGCCTTGGGAAGGACAGATAGCCGTGAAGGATGGAGGGACAATATCACAAAAGGAGGCGTTTTAATGAGCGTACCAGACGGTGAAATAATACTGGAACATCTCGCCATGCCACATTCACCAAGAATAATTGACAATGAACTTTATTTGTTGTTATCGGCAAGCGGGGAAATAATCAAATGTGATGTTAAGAACAAGAAATATGACGTCCTGGCCAAAATTCCCGGATTTGTTCGAGGGATGGCCTTTTATGACAATTACTTGTTTATTGGCCTTTCGAAAGTAAGGAATACCAGTAAAACATTTGGCAAACTTCCTGTTTCAGAGATGGTTGGCTCTGCAGGAATCATCGTTTTTGACCTAAAGAAAAATACAATCCTGGGAGAAATAAGGTATCAAACAACTGTAGAAGAAATATTCGATGTGCAAATACTGGCTGATACAATAAAGCCGGGATTGATCGGTATCCATGATGAAAGGCATAGATTGGCGGTAACCACAAAAAATATTTCATTCTGGAAGAAAAATAAACAGTAGATTTGTACGAACAAATAAATCAAGTATCATGAGAATAAATTAACTCAGCAACAAACTCATGCTTGCAGCGGCAGTGGTGATTGCGTTGAATTTTAGTAGCTGCAAAAAATATGAAGACGGCCCGATGTTCAGTTTAAGGACAAAAACAGCCCGGCTGACCGGAACATGGGAAGTCGTTAAAATTGACGGCGAAAACCCGGATGGCAAATTAATCCTTGAATTTGAAAAAGACGGGGATTTTACAGCCACTTTTGATTACGGGAGCTATTCGTGTTCCTCAGAAGGCGTTTGGGAATGGGCAAGCAAAAAAGAATCATTGGAGATAACCGTAGATGGCGACAAAACCGAATTTGATATACTGAGGTTGACAAACAAAGAGTTATGGTTCGAAGATGAAGACAATGCAGAATGGAAGTGTGAAAAGCAATGATTTTAATCCTGATGGACTAAGCTAACCCCTGACTTGCCCCGAGTCGCCAGTGGCTCGTGGCCAACCCCCACAATCCCTAACCCCTATAATCGCTGGTATTCGAACGAAGGAAATCCTTTCTCTCCCTTATTGTTATAAAAACCGACAAAACGGAATTTATACAGATAACCTCTCATGTCGCGGATAACAAATAACAGCTTAGTATCTACCGTGTAGCTTGCCGCGTTGAAATCGTAGATTTTCCATTTATAACCGATCACGTCCGCCTGCCTGCTGAAATTGAGGCTTTGCGCAGTGGAAAAATCCATATTGTCGAAAGTATGCAGGGTATCTTCAGCCACTTCCACGCCTGATTCGTTCAGCAGCACACCGGTAACCAGGTAGGGATAAGCTTCACCAAGATCGGTATAAAGCAAAGTAGTGTATTGCGTGAAAAGTATATCCCAGTCAGGGATTTCAGGTTCCGAAATAACGGCCGCCGGATTATCGAACGAGCATAGCACAAGGTTACATTCCGGGTTTTTAGCCACAGCAAACGACTGCACACCCGAACCATCTATTCGGGCAACCCTGAAGTAATAAGTACCACTACTCAGGCTGTCAATCATCAGTTGCCTGAATCCGCGGGATATGCCTTGCCCGTTCACGCCCCGGTCAATCAGCAGCATCTGCCCGTTGCCCAGAGTATCGTTTCCGTTAACAGTAAACCAGCGGCCTATGGCAAGCGAATCGGCACTCCCGTCTGACGGGTTGAAGATCCATTGTGCCCCTGCGGTATCGGCATGTAACCCGAAAGCCTGCCCTCCTGCATTGGCAGCCTTCATAAAGTTGCTGCTGTTAAGCAGTACACGCCAACCTTCGTGTGATGCTTCAAACCCAAGATCCCAACTTTCCTTTTCCAGTATTTTTACTACTTCGTTCTTCTGAAGGTTATAAAAAGCCTGAAAAGAATAAAATCCGGTGAGTGCGACCGTATCGGTGAGGGCGGTGCCCGGTTTGTGGGGCATCACCAGCTCGTCATCCTTGAAACAGGAAGTAACAATTAAGATTAAGGATAGGAGGAAGATTATATTTAGCGTTCGGAACATCAGTATTTATTCAGGTTTAATGATAATTGTACAAAATAAGTGCGTCCCCAGGCAATCTGTGAACTGCCATCGCCACCACCGCTGTGCGCCGACCCATTCATAACTGAAGATTGTACATCTTTCACGTTGAGCAGATTTTTGCCGCCAACAGAAATGGAAAGCTTATTTTGTATGAGGTTTTTCATTACCGATACATCGAGTGTGTGATACCCTTCGATAAACTGGTTAGCAAACTCGCCCTCAGGATCCAACTGCGGAAAACGACCAGTGTATTTATAGTTTGCGGTTGCCGAGGCGTTCCATTTGTCAAATTTATAGGTAACCTGGGAACTCAGGTCAGTGCTGTACCTGAACTTATTTTCAGCATCGTTGCTGGTATTATCAGGGAAACGTCGCCCGACTAATGACAATCCCCCTTTAAGGGAAATTGCCGGGTAAAAACTTACGCTTGCATTGGCCTGAACACCCTGAGAAATGAACCGGACAATGTTACTGTATTTGTACGAAGTGATTTCGGCTCCGTTTTTGTTGAGCCAGATGATATTATCCACGAAATTGTAAAACAGTCCGATTTCAGAAAAATAATAGGTTCTACTCGTTTCGCGGTTGTAACTGAGATTCATGTTCACATTGTGCGAAAACTCCGCTTCGAGGTTGGGGTTTCCGATAATATCATGGCTCGGATCCTTGAAATTCAGATAAAGTTCTTTGAGTGAAGGGGCCCTGAAACCACGGGCATAAGAAATCCTTAACGAGGTGTTTCTCAGCAATTCGTACTTTACATTTAATGAATAAACCAAGGGGGCACTGTACTTTGTGTTTTTGATCCATCGTACCCCTGGTTGCAACGAAAGTTTACCTGATGGTTCGTACTTAATGCTCAGAAAACCAGCATAATCGCCAATATATTGTGATCCATTGGTAATGCGTTCGCCGGCATTCCATTCGTAGTTGCCATCAAAACCTGCCTGGTAATTTATTTTAGTTTCAGGAAAATTCTGGTTATAAATTGCCCTGAGCAGGTAGTTCCCGAAAATTGTTGTGTCGCCCCCGGCAAGGTTTTTCTCCTGATTGGTAAGATTGTTATAATACACATCGCGCTTGCGGTCGAAATTGGAATATGCCCCTACCAGGCTGATTTGTTTGTCCGCTGTGAATTTGTAAGAAGCTTCCGCTTTCGCAGTCAGGCGGGTGGTGTTGTAATGATTGTCGAATGCTGTCTCAAAATACGGGGCAATTAAAGCACCTTTGTCGAGGAGCAACTCGTTGAAATATTGTCCCGACAACTTAATTCGGGTTTTTCGCCCCGAATACAGATGAAACACATCAAGGTTGTATTGCCTGCTTGGTTTCCATTGCAAGTAACGGGATGTTTCAATGGAAGAAAACCCATCGAAAAAATTACGGGAAAAATCGAGGGAAAAATGATTTTTTTTGAGGCGGACCGAACTTCCGGCATTGAGGTTATAAACACCTACTGATTCAATGTAAGCTTTTGCAAAACCTGTGAACGAGGAGTTCGCATGCTCTTTGGTGATGATATTTACCACACCAGCTATGGCATTGCTTCCATAAATTACCGACATAGGGCCTTCGATAATTTCAACGTGGTCGGCATTGTAAAGGTTCAACTGGTTGAGGTCTATATTGCCGTTAAGCCTACCCACTACAGGAACGCCGTCAAACAGGAATTTGACATTTTCGCCGGTAAGTCCTTGCAGGCTCAGGCTTGTACCCATCACCCCACCCTGCGACAGGCGCATATTGCTTTCGGTATTCAGCAGATCGCCAAGGTTGGTTGCAGCCCGCTGTTCGATCTGCTTGCTGTTGATTACATTGATTTTATAAATGGATTTATCGGCTTTCTCGGGCGTAAACTGTGCAGTGATAACCACTTCGCTCATGTTCAAAACGGTCGGCTTCAGCAAGAGAATTGCATCCTGCCCTGGCTGAATCGTGTCGTATAGCGTTTCGTACCCAACGTAGGAGATGGCAACTTTGGCCGGCTCCTGCATTTCATTTGGCACTTTGCCTTCCATGTCGGTTACAAAATGTCTTTTCTCAGTTGTTTTTAATCCTTCGAAACAAACATGCGCGTAAGCAATCGCTTCGTTGGTTTTACTGTCGGTAACTTTGACGGCAGCCGCATGCTGACCGGAGATGTTACCCCCGATCAGCAGCATGGCCATCAAACCTATAAACCTGATAAACAAAACCCTCAATTTTAATTGTTTACGATTATTTTACGGGTAACCGTATTCCCGTTAACGTGCATTTTGATTAAATATATGCCGGCTGAGATATCGGTAGTCGGAATACTCAGTGTGGACATTGTTTCTGGTTGAACTTCGAAAAGCTTTTCCATTATTTTGCGACCCGAAACATCAAGCAGGGAAACCGAAATAACAGATGCTCTGCCCGGACCAACAAAAAGATTAAGCATATCCGAAACCGGATTCGGGAAAACAACAAGATTCATATCGTTAGCCTGATTTTTGACAATTGCTAATGCCGAAACCTTTTGTTTGGTGAAAACAACCCGTCCCAGTGAACTTCCGGTAAATTCCTTAAAAACAAGCTTGTAGAGATTGCCCCCTTTATCCTGAACAAAATATACTGTTGAATCTTCTATGTGATAAATAGAACTTTCATAATATTTCCAATCAGCGCCTATTGCCGAGCGCGACGAATCCAGGTCATCGGCAACCCAGTTGCCAAAATCGAGTGCAACAGGATGGTATTTGGCGGCAGCAGTATTGTAATTGCTCAGCACACCGGTCATTGAATACGGAGTTGTGCCAGATAATCCCATGTATTTGGTAAAAAGCAAATCCCATGTGGAAGCATCAGCAGGTTCAAAATCAACCTGGACATTGTCGGAAAGCGAATAACCCAGGAAATTTTTCGAGATATAAGGATTGCAATCCACTATTACCTTATGCTCTGCCAGCCCATCAAGTCCGGCATACCGGAAAGATGTTTTATTGAAAGCAGAAGCCTTCCCGACAATCCATAGCTTACGGAATTCGCCATTCCGCAACTTGATAACATACAGCGAATCACCGGTCAGGTTATGGGTAGAAATATTGTAAACACCCCAACCGTAATCGTACATTCCCTTGCTATAGGTATTAAAAGCCCCTAATTCCCAATCGGTCAATGAATTGTAAAGTGGTTTCCAGCCAGAGATCCCGGCAGTATCTAATGTTGCCCAGCCTGAAGTATCCGCTTTCGGATAGGTATAAAGCATTACGCCTGATCCATCGTTGGTGATAATGGAGGCGGTTTGGATGGAAGTGCGGAAGGCAATATCCCATTGTCCCCGCAATGCAGAGGATTTTACTCCTGAAGCTAAGTTGTAGTAAACTTCGTGTGTGTAACCTGGATTCAATAAGACTGTATCGGTTACCAATCCATTGCCCTGACCTTTTACGGGTATAATTCCTGCGTAAGTGGTCGCCAGTACTGCAACAAATAAAACGTAAATCTTTTTCATGTGTTGGAAATAATATTTTGGTTATTAAATAGATATTCAGGTTGTTATCAGTAAATTAGCTGGATATTCTGTTTGTAGTCCGGAAATGGAACTGCTGAAAAAACTGCATGAGTTGAAAATACATGTACCCATACACAGATGATATCCTGTGTATTTATAAATGTATAAATAAATTTAGATGGAAGGAGGACCCCTCAGCGACCAGGCATCAAAGCCTGGAGATTTAATTGGAAAAGATGCAGAAAGGTAATAATCGGGAATGATTCCTACAGTTTCAACAGCATCAATTTCCCTGACCGGGGAAGTAAAATCAAAATGCTGTGCCGATTCGAGTGATTTAGGATTCCCTGAATTTTTTACAAAAGCAAGACAGGTTTTTTCTTTGCCCCTGGTTGATGAACAGGCTGCAGGGATAAGCTGCTTGCCCCAAATCCGGTTTTGATGAAAATTAACCAGGTTGCCAAGATAAATCCAAATCACAGCCACAGCCCAGCCTAAAATAATGGCTTTGCGCAATGCTGGTAAATGGATGTTCAGGCGATGCATGGAGTATGGATTGAAATCAGCCGCAAAGTTGAATAATTTTTCAAAACAAAATTACATATTCAGATACATTTATTTTAAATTTCGTTAACAAACTACTTGTTCCTTGATTTTCAAGTTAATAGCTGTTTAGAAAAGGGATATGTGAAATCTTTAAATACTCATCAAATACGGCTATCTGTCAACCGGGCTGGTTGAAAATCAATCTTCTAAATTCCGGCTTCTTTGCTTATCTGCTTTACCCATTCCCTGATGCGCTGGTTGGTGAACTCATGTTGAGTATCTTCGTCAATGGCAAGGCCGACAAACTGCCCGTCTTTTTCGGCTGTCGAATAATAGAAATTGTAACCACGGATCGAGGTAAATCCTACCACATTTTCTTTATTTTGCAACCGGCAATAAATGGTACCCATGCCATCCACAAAGCTTTCCGGATACATTTTCTGGTCTCCAAGCCCGAACAACGCAATTTTCTTGTCAGTGAGATCCGATTCGTTAAGCTGGTCCATGAAGCGTTCCCAATCGGAGTGCATCTCGCCAATCCCCCAGGCAGCCGTACCCAGGATGAGGAATTTGTACTTCTGCACATCAGCAACGCTGGCAGAGGCAACATTATGAATGGCGGCTGTATCGGTTCCAATTAATCCTTGTATTTTTGCAGCAACTATAGCAGTACTGCCATTATCCTTACCTCCATAAAAAATTCCCACATGTGTCATAACGGATCATTGGTTCATTAATAATTTTACAAAGTTAATCCATTAATCGAAGATACGGTTGACTATGCAATCACTTTTTCTGATTAATTTTGAGGTTTCAGCCAAAAATGATGAAATTAAAAAGTGAAATTAAAAAACGTCTCCTCCTGTATTTTATGCTATTTCCTTTGCCAATTTATGTGGTGGTTGGGATTGATGGCATATATGGAATTGGAACAACATGGGAGGCTGTATTATTTTGTACTTTACTAGCTGGCTGGCTGACAACATGTTATATAATAATTTGCCGGATATCCGATGATTTTGAGCAGCACAGAAAAAATCTGACTGAACTTGAAAAGGGGGCGATTTCCGGTTACACCGCAAAACCAAGTTCCTTGTTTGCGTCGTCAAACGACATATTGGACAATATCTCGCACCGCATCAAAAAACAGGAGGACGAACTTCAACGCGAGAAAATACGCAGGTTACGGTCGGTAATTGACGGGCAGGATCAGGAGCGTAACCGGCTTTCGCGTGAACTACACGATGGGCTTGGGCAATCGCTGATAGCCATAAAATTACAGCTCGAAAATGCCGAAACACAAAACTACTCCATGATGCGGGCCGGAATTGATTCGGCTAAGGACATGATTGACCTGACCATCGAAGAAGTCCGTAGGGTTTGCAACGCCTTGTTACCGGCTGCCCTTAACGAGTTTGGCATAGTTTCCACCCTCAGGGCACGTTGCGATGAAATGGCCACGCTCGCCAATTTTAAAGTTGTTTTTGAAACAGAAGGATCACTCGACCGGATTGACAAGAAGTCAAAAATATATCTGTACCGTATTGCACAAGAAGCACTTAACAACATTGCCAAGCATGCGCGGGCATCGGAAGTAGTCGTGTCACTCCGGCGATCCGACAATATAGTTACCCTTTTGGTCAAGGACAACGGAAAAGGCTTTATTTTTGACCCCGTAAGTTTTGCGCAACGCAACGGGCTTCAAAATATGCAGGAACGAACTTCGTTGCTGCATGGTGTTTTTACTCTTGACAGCAAACCGGGCAACGGAACAACGATAAAGGTAACCATACCTTACAACAGTGGTGATGGAAAAGATTAAACTTATATTGGTGGACGACCACCAACTTGTCAGAACTGGAATTGCCAACCTGCTTTCGGGCGAACAGGCATTTGAAATAATCGGGGAAGCATCCGAAGCAACGGGTTTTTTCAAAATGCTCGAAAAAATGCAGCCCGACATTGCTGTGCTTGATATCGCTTTGCCCGGTCTTTCAGGGATTGAGATTACCAAAAAACTTAAAAATGAGTTTCCTGCAATCAAGATACTGATCCTTTCGATGCACACATCCGAAGAATTTATCTTTAATGCGATAAATTCAGGTACCCGCGGCTACCTCCCGAAAAACACTTCCAGGAAAGAACTGATCGAGGCCATTTATGCTATTCATCGCGGTGATGTGTATTTTGCCGAGAGCATCTCCAATGTCATCCTGAAAAGCTATATCAAGAAATCCAAATCTGATACTGCAGTGGCCGAAAACAAGGAAAGCCTCCTTTCGAAACGCGAGATCGAAGTCCTTAAACTTTTTGCCGAAGGGATGACCAACAAGGAAATTGCCGACAAGCTTTTTATCAGCATCCGAACCGTGGAATCGCACAAAAACCATATCATGGCACGCCTCGAACTGAAAACCACTGTTGACCTGGTGAAATTCGCCATCAGGAACAATATTGTGTTGTTGTAAAACACAATTCACTGATTATCAAATATAAATATTTATTAAAGCCGAGATACTCCTACTCTCTACAGATAAAACAAAAATACCATAAATGAAAAATCTGCTATTTCTTGCCCTCATATTTTCCCCGACCATCCTGTCGGCACAGCAAATTAACAAAAAAGCAACCGATCCGAAAAGGAACAATGAAATGTTGATCGGTTATTGTGACCGCGCTGGTTTTCCCGCCATCAACAGTAATTTCGATTCAGCTTTCAGAGCAGAATATCTTCTGTATCAGCCTGATAAAACCACGCTTGATCTAATGGGGAAAAAACTGAGAGGCGTAAAAATCACCCTGGTGATGGCTACCTGGTGTGGCGACAGCAAAGAATGGGTTCCCCGGTTTTATAAAATAATGGACGAGCTGAAATTCAACTACCGCAACCTTACCCTGATTTGTGTTGACCGTGAAAAGAAAGCTCCTGGAACAATAGTAGAATCCCTCGGCATAAAACTTGTCCCGACTTTCATTTTCTTCCGGAAAAAAGCTGAATTGGGGCGCATCGTTGAAGTCCCCTCTGGTTTGCTGGAGAAAAACATACTCGAAATATTATCGAAATAAAAAACCATGATCCTACGCACCAATACCATCGCTGAGACGAAAAGATGGATTGCCGGACAGATCTCCCTCGGGAAAACCATAGGTTTCGTACCTACCATGGGAGCACTGCACGATGGGCATATCTCCCTTGTAAAGCAAGCTGCCGTTGAAACCGACTATGTGGTAGTGAGTATTTTCGTAAACCCTATCCAGTTCAATAACCCTGAAGACCTGTCAAAATACCCGCGAACCATCGAAACCGATTTACAAAAACTGGAAGGCAGCGGTTGCTGCCTGGTTTTTGCCCCTTCGGCCAACGAAATGTATCCCGAACCCGATACTACCGTATTCGATTTCGGGCAACTCGACAAGGTGATGGAAGGCAGGTTCAGGCCCGGGCACTTCAGGGGGGTTGCCGTAGTGGTGAAAAAGCTTTTTGAAATAACTACTCCGCATAAAGCATATTTTGGCTTGAAGGATTTTCAACAACTTGCCATTATCAAAAGAATGGTGCAAATGCTGCAAATTCCGGTCGAAATTGTGCCCTGCAACATCGTACGCGAACCCGACGGCCTTGCCATGAGTTCGCGTAATGCCCGCCTGATGCCGGAACAAAGGCAGGTGGCCAATGTAATTTTCAAAGCGCTCGCGGGGGCTGTGGAAAATTATTCATGGTTTACACCCGATGGCTTGAAGCTCCTTGTAAGAACCGAAATCGAACAGAGCCTGTATTTCAGGGTTGAATATGTGGACGTGGTGGATACCGAAACCCTGCAACCATTTGTTGACTGGCCGGATGTGGAACATGCCGTGGTGTGCGTGGCTGCTTTCCTGGGTGAGGTCAGGCTGATTGATAATGTGGTTTTGTATTGATTTAATGGTCACTAGTCAGTGGTCAGTCGTCAGTCATCAGTAGTTGGTTGATGGTTGCTTCATTTGTTAATAAAGTGCAATTGGATTAAAATCAGAATATTTATTAATACTCACA
>Ga0247841_10007069_pt1 | contig 16868 bp, 14 predicted proteins | sample LaCruzMarch2015__2_FD_192410 | JGI IMG/M metagenome (GOLD analysis project Ga0247841, IMG submission 192410) | Freshwater microbial communities from meromictic Lake La Cruz, Castile-La Mancha, Spain - LaCruzMarch2015_18m | ecosystem: Environmental > Aquatic > Freshwater > Lake | place: Spain... | reverse complement strand
AACTATTATTTGTTGGCACAACAAAATCGGCATTTCTGGATAAGCAAAATGCGTAAGTTATTGCAAAATAGACATAATTTTTCTGAAATTCGCTGCCAACTGTCAAACTCGAGTTTAAATATCGCGGGGATCTAACCGACACAATAACAGCTACTTTGGCTGCATGTAAACGTATGAAATTGCGCGTAAAAGTCAATAAATCAACCGATAAGGGATTAATGATAAAAGCGTGTGAAAAAATGAAATGGTTATCCACAAACTATCCAATTATGATTACAATTGAATCTAGCCCTATAGAGCAAGAGTGGGCTATTATTATTACTGGATCATGTGCTTTGTTTTCGATAACTCAAGACAATCATAATCACCAAGTAGTTCAAGAATTAGGTTCACTTATTAAAACATTATCGCCAGGAACTTCTACATAGTAAAGGGGTAGAGAAAGCTCATATCAATAAGAAAAAAGACTTTGAGGTCAAAGGCACTATCTCCAGCCAAAGCGCTGACTTTGGAATCCTTATCCTGCTCGAAAAGCCCACCAAAGGCATGATAGAGGAAGCAGTCAAAGAAGGTAACTTCAATTATAGCTACATGGAAGGCGTGACCCAAACCATTATCCCCAAAATCCAAATCGTAACCGTCGAAGATTTGTTCTGTGACTATATCAAAATAAAACTTCCCCCTAACGTCATCGAACCCTACAAAAAACCAGAAATCAAAAAGAACCCTGTCTATCAAGATGAGATAGAGATGTAAAAAAGAGCGGGGATTCCTGCCTCCGCAGGAATGACGCACAAGACAACTCGTGTTGAACATTGTCATTCCCGTGCAGACGGGAATCTACGCTCTTTATAAAAACTAAGAAAAGGGTACTATAAAATGAAACGGTTTTATGTATATATCCTTGTTAGAAATGGATGAAATTCTAATTATATTTAGTGATAAAGATTATAGAAATATCGCATAATTCATAGGAGAATATGATGTTAAGATTGTTTTTCTGCCTGTCGTTGATTGTTCTACTCTGTGCAGCTTGCAACCAGAGTACTAGGGAAGATAATAAGTGTGCTATACCAACTTTTAATCCTGCGGGAGGAACATACACAACAGCACAGTCTGTTACAATTGCATGTGCCACTATAAATACGACTGTCATTTATACAACAGACGGGAGCAACCCGGACTCAAATTCTCCTGTCTATTCAGAGCCGATCGAAATTCCATATAATACCGTGATGACAATAAAAGCCCAGTCATACAGAGATGGCTGGAATGACAGCCAAGTAGCCACGGCTACTTATCAAATAACAGGTAGGGTGGCGACGCCTGTGATCCAGCCGGGAAACGGAACCTACACAACAGCTCAGAATGTGTCAATTAATTGTGGAACAAGCGGTGCGACCATTCACTATACTATTGATGATAGTGAGCCATCCGAAACCTCACCAGTTTATACCAACCCTATCCAAATAGAATCGAATTGTGTAGTCAAAGCGAAAGCTTATAAGACTGATTGGATAACAAGCTTTACTGCTCATGCTACATACGTTTTCATGACTGCTATCCCCAATTTTAATCCGCCCGGTGGTTATTACCATAATCAATCAAGTGTAGCTATAAATTGTCAGACCCCGGGAACTTCTATCCATTACACTATGGACGGAAGTGATCCATCATTATCATCACCAATATATATAGATTCTTTATCGATTATTACCAATACAACTCTCAAAGCTATGTCCACGCTTAACGGAGTGACTAGCCCGATCAACTCAAATGTATATTTTATCACAGACCAACCGGTTCAGATTGAGTTGTCTTCTTTTACTGCTTTAGTTACTTCCCAGTATTTTGTAGATTTGCATTGGACCACGCAGTCAGAGACTAATGTTGCGGGTTATTACATTTATCGTAATACACTTGATGACCTGAATACCGCATTACATTTTTCTATCTTTATTTCTGCTGCCAATACTTCACAGGAAACCAATTACACCTTCGTTGACCAGGAAGTGGAAACGGGTCACAATTATTATTACTGGCTCGAAAGCATTGATCTGAACGGTTTATCATCCATATATGGTCCAATCGCCTGTTACATGCCTTGATTTTAGACTGCTGAACAATTTGAAGAAGTTGTAGCTTATGTTAAATCGATTTCTAATGATAACTCAAAAGCTGAAGTATAATATAGCTGTAATAAATTATTATTTAGTGAATTACCATAAATACGGAGGATAATATGCCAACATTAACCACAATAAAAAAATTGTATGCAAAGTCTAACAATCAATGTGCGTTTCCTGGATGCAGTTCACCTCTGGTGACTCGCGATAATACCATCATGGGTGACATTTGCCATATTAAGGCAAAGAACAGTAAAGGTAAAAGATATGACAAAAACCAAACAAAAGAAGAAAGACATGGTTTTGATAACCTCATCTTACTTTGTAAAAATCATCATCAAGAAATTGATACTAATGCAAGAAAGTATACTGTAGATGTTATAAGAGAGTTTAAACGTCAAAGTGAAAGCAAATTTGCAGAAATCACTCCAGAAATGACATCAGCCGCAGAGTTATTACTCAATAATTACAATTCAATTATGGTAGGCAATCATTCTAATGTCATTAGTAATAGTCCAGGAGCAACAATATCTAATGTTAGCATAAAAACAGAAAAAGGAAAAGCACCAAAAATAAATCAACCAATCGGGACAATTGGGTATGATCTTGGTAAAAAGGGATATGTAAAATATCTAATTGATAAATATAATGAATTCTCCAAAAAGGAAAAGCCGGATTTTAACTATGCGATATTCTATGAAAATATAACCCATGATTTTGGTATTAAATGGGATCTAATTGATGTTAATAGATTTGATTATTTGGTTACATATCTAAAAAGAAGAATAGATAGAACAAAAGAAGCAAAGATAAGAAAACATCTCAAAGGTAGAGCGTACCATACATACGAAGAGCACATTTTTATAATGAAAGGGAAAAAATAGTACAATCCAACTATACAAAATAGATACATTTTTATCTATTATCTTCTTTTTCTAAAAAAGGCTGGATTCCTGCCTGCGCAGGAATGACTGCTCAATGGGAGTTCGTTACTACTAATTGTTTAATCATCCACCCAGATGCACTTGGTACCGATGCGGAGATGAGCCATCAGCATGTAATAGAGGTTGGCGTCCCGCTTTTTGATGTTCTTTAGAAAGTAGCGGATTTCAGTGGTAACGGTGTGAATGGCTTTGGCTCTCTGTTCATCCACAAAGGTTTTGATGCCGTTGAGTCCATAGGTTTCTGCCAGATAGAGATTGAGCCGGTCAATCTCGGTTAAGATTACGCAAAGGCGGGCATCATCGTGATTCTGCCGATACAGCTTTTCCAGTTCACGCAGTCGGGCAAAGCGTTTCTGGATGGCTCGCAGTGTTTTCATATCGGTAAGCTGAATGGGAAAATCCGGTCTTCCACTTCTGATTTCCACATAATCCAGTTCATTTAAGTCAGCTTCGTCATAGATGTTGCCGTCCTCTGCTGCCGGGTCGAGCAAACTCAGCAGCCGTAAACAATCCAGATAGCTGTTCGTGTAATGCATCAATATTTGCAGATATGCCAAGCCATGCGCCTGCAGCATCCTGCCGGTGCAGATACTGAGCATTTGGGCGTTAAGGTCAGGTGTGTGGTGCAACATGATAATTTCCCCCGCTTTGGTCTTAGATAAACCTAATCATGTCTGATGTTTTTACCCTATCACCGGACAGACAAAAGACCAGTCACTTCTCTAATGCGTGATTTTGTTTCTGCTTCGCCCTTCGACTAAGCTCAGGGTGACACAAAATCACTTATCGATATTCGCTACCCACTCTATATGAAATATTACCTTGTTGTTTTGCCCTGCTGATTCATAATGCATAAATCAATCCATATTACAATTATTTCCTGATTACCGGTACTATATTTTATCAGATTGTTTGAACTATTTTTCAACTTATGCCCAAAAACCGGTAATTTATGCCTCATATAGAAAGATAAGGGTTATGAGTATCGAATGATAAGTAGGTCAACCGTTACGGCTAATGAGTTATGCGGCTCGTGAATTTGCTCATAACCAATAACTCAAGACCCGCAACCCAAATAAAACCGGAGGTTAACATGAAAATGTACTTCAAGTACGGTTACTCTGCCTTTTCAGGCATGCTTGACCAATTGGTCTGTCAAGCCTGGTTTGATGGGCGTTTGTGCTTAGGCAGAAGGTTTACCTATCCCGAGCTGACAGGTAATAATGAACACATCGGTTTGGTTGGTAAAAATTTGACCAGTGTGTATGACAACGCAAGTCCTACTTACATTCAGGACTTAAAAAAGTATTGCCAACGTAATAAGAAAGACAACATGCCCAGAAACATCGATTTGTATCATCCTATGCCCGGTCCTTTGCCTATCTTTATCAAGATGATGTTTGCCTGGTACAAAAGCGACCCGGAACACGTTGACCTGACCACTGTGACAATTGCCGATATTGTGGCTCTGGATGCAGACGTGCAAACAATAGCCAGCGCCGTCACAGCCGGCTTTTTACCAAAGATTAAGGTCTATTTGGATTTGACCAGTGGGATACAATAAAAGAATTACGAATTACGAATTATGAATTAGTAAAGAGGCTGGATTCCTGCCGGAGTTTATCCTGACGAATGGAAGGGCAGGAATGACGGGCAGGAATCCCAAGCCTTTTCTGTTTATTCTGTACTTTCTGGGGTGAAGAAAACTCAAATTACTTGACAGTCCATGCCAATCACGATATTAAAGTTTTCATACTAAAGGGAGTTTAAACATGGAAAAAATCTTTGTCCTTGATACCAATGTTTTGATTCATAATCCTCAGTCTATCTTTGCTTTTGATGAACATCGGGTCGTGATTCCCATAGTCGTGATTGAAGAAATCGACCAGTTCAAAAAAGGAATTGATGAAAAAAGCCGCAATGCACGTCAAATCGGCAGATATCTTGATTCGCTCAGAGAACTGGGAAGTCTGCAGGATGGGGTGCCCACTCCCCACGGCGGAACCATTCAAATCACCGTCAATAATGAAGTTACCGCTGCTGCGAGTCAGCTCTTTTTCTTAGATAGAAACGATAATCTGATTATCGGCACTGCGCTTTACATGCAAAAAAAATACCCCGATGCAATTGTGACTCTGGTTTCCAAAGACGCCAATGTCCGCATCAAAGCAGATTGCGTGGGCATCAAAGCAGACAATTTTGAAAATGATGCCTTGCATTTTGAAGAGCTTTATACCGGTTGGGAAAATCTGGAAGTCACACCCGAAGCCTTTGATGAAATCAATAAAAACCACTATATTGCCAATACATTCGGAGAGTTTTTCCCCAATGAATTCCTGCGGGTGCACACTGCCGACAGTCCCGATAAAGTGATTATCACCCGCTATAACAAAACACTCAATATACTAAACACCCTGTCAGGCTATAAAGGTGGAGAAGTTTACGGCTTGTCTCCCCGCAATGAAGAACAGATTATGGCGTTGGATTTGCTTTTGGATGATACAGTCAAACTCGTTTCACTGTCAGGTATTGCAGGCACGGGTAAAACTCTGCTCGCCATGGCAGCCGGTCTTAAAAAAGTGGTCGAAGACAGTATCTATTCACGTTTGGTCGTGTCACGTCCCATCTTCCCCATGGGTAAAGACTTGGGTTATCTGCCGGGTTCAAAGGCAGAAAAATTCAATCCCTGGATGCAGCCTATTTATGATAACATGGATATCCTGCTTTCCCTGCATGATGATAACCCCACAAAATCCAACGGAAACAGCAAAGAAAAGCTGAAAAAGACGAGTATCTTTGACTTTATGGATTACGGATTTGTGGAATTGGAGCCTTTGACTTACATCAGAGGACGCAGCCTGCCCAATCAATTTATCATCATTGACGAAGGGCAAAACCTTACTCCGCATGAGATGAAAACCATTATCACCAGAGCCGGGAAAGACACTAAAATCGTCTTGACGGGCGACCCTTATCAGATAGATATTCCCTATCTTGATTCACTTTCCAATGGTCTTAGCATTGCTGTTGAAAAAATGAAGCACGAAGATATTGTGGGTCACGTGACATTATCAAAGGGAGAACGCTCCCTATTGGCTGATTTAGCCGCCAAATACTTCGATTAAGGAAGTTTTATACATGATGAATGACAGAAGCTGGGTCGAGATAAATCTGGATAATTTCAGGCATAATCTGACCGAATTGAAGAAATTGATGTTTCCGGGTCAGGGCTTTTTACAGATTGTTAAAGCCGATGCTTACGGGCATGGAGCTTATGAAATTGCCAAAACAGCCATAAAAGAAGGCGCAGTCATGCTCGGTGTGGCAAACCATGAAGAAGGAAAACTGCTGCGGATTCAGGGCATTAAAGTGCCGATTCTGATACTTTCTCCCTCTTTGACTACCGAAATCCCCGAAATTGTGTCTGACAATCTCATTCCTACCATCTCTGATTTGGCTTTTGCTAAAGCGCTTTCAAAATATACGGCTGAACATAATGTCATCGTGCCTGTGCATGTAAAAGCGGATACAGGCATGCACAGAAGCGGAATCAGAGCTGAGGAATTCCTCACCATATATAAGAAAATCACTAAGTTACCCGGTCTGAAAATATATGGTATCTTTTCACATTATGCGTCCAGCGAGAATGATGATAAATATTGTATAAAGCAGAGTAAGGAGTTTGAAGCTATCGTGGATAAAATCAAACCACCTCCGTATCACATCCATCTGGCGAATAGCTCCGCTCTGCTTAAACATAATTCCTGGAAAACCAATCTGGTCAGGCTGGGTATTATGTCCTATGGTGTTTATACTGAACCTGAGCAATATCAGGCAATTGAACTCAAATCCGTTATGACTTTCAAATCCACTGTGGCTCAGGTCAAAGATATTAAAAAAGGTGAAGAGGTCGGATATAACCTGACCTGGAAAGCTGCTCAGGATGGTAAATACGGCATCATCCCCATCGGATATGCGGATGGTTATGATTTTCTGCTTTCCAATGCGGGTATTGTCAAAATCAATGACCAGATTTGTCCCGTGATTGGAAAAGTCAGCATGGACATGATAACGGTTGACCTTTCCCTTATTCCTGAAGTCAAAATCGGAGCTGAGGTCACTCTGATGGGCGGAGGTGCCAATCTGCTACGAGCTGAACAGCTTACTAAGAAATATCATGGTTCGCCGTATGAACTGCTGTGTCAGATTGGCAGGCGCGCCAAACGCTATTATTATGCCAAGGGCAAACTGGTTGCGCATGCGCCTTTGTCCAGACGTGAATTCGTCTCATCCGATTATAATGACACGAAATTGAGCTCGATAATTTCTTCCGCTATCAATCAACGTATGCAGGATGATGAGATTGCCGACCTGATATACCGTGAGGTGCTCAGGGGATTTTTCTATAACAAAGACAACGATGTGCAATACAGAAAAGACTTTGTGCACACGATTGAGTTTATAGATGATGTTTCTAATCCTGATTATTACATCACCAAAACTAAGCTGAGCTTCAGGAAAATCCTGCAGAATGACTATTTCATGGTTGCCTGCGCCAATAGTGATGAGGTTCTGAAACGCTATTTCATGCGGAAAGACGTGGAATACCGCTGGCTGATGGATACGAATTTTGCCTTGCAAGCCAGCCAGTTCAAAGTGACGAATGTGATGATTGGCAAGCAGAAACTAAAAGCAACTCCGATTGTGAATGACGGGTGTCTTGAGATACGCTGCTCTCACCCATCCCTCAAAGAATGTGTCGGCAAAGAAGTCATGTACACGATTGAAACAGAAACGCTCTATCCGAAATCCTCGCATCAACTGAGTATCTTTATTACTGAACTGACCAAAGGTGTGACTGTCAAATTTAAATATCCCAAGAGTATTGCTAATGTCGAAACAATAACCGTCTTTTCAGGACAGAATAAGTTTCCCAATCTGACCAAGGGAAAAGCCGGAATTACGATTCAAACAGTTGATGAGGAATGGGTTTTTCCCAATAGCGGAATCGTGTTTGCTTATTGAATGAGCTTTGGTAAATCTACTGAATCTATATTGTCTTTGAATTCAAACTCCAATCCAAAGAACTCTGCCTGTGCTTTTGCCTGCCACTTCCAAAACACAAAACCATCTATATAGTCCAGTTTGTTTGCAACTGCTTTGCTAACTAAGCTCGTCGTTTGCTTGCCATAAGGTAAATCAATCAGGTTAGAATATTCGGGCAATATATCCGGTTGGTCAGATTTCTTTAAACCAAAAGGAGTGCAGTTAATCAAGAGCTGATATGTCTTGTTATGAGATTTATCTTTTCTGTTTAGTTGAGTTATATCTGTAAATCCCAATTGTGCTAAAATATGCTGTGCAGTTTGAGCCGTGGCTCCTCTGCCATATATCAGAATACTGTCGGTTTTATCAAGGTTAAAATGCTCTATTGCCTGCTTCATGGCAATTTCGTCTGTATTTGTAAATGTGTTTGTTTCAGGCAGCCAGGAATTGACAATCTGCTGAGTATCGTTGATTAAAGATGAGATTGTCTGCTTGAAAGGCATTGTGACTGCCACACCTTTTACCATGGCTCTTTTTCTAATCCAGCATATCAGACTGCCTGCTTCCTCAGCAGAATTTGCCACAATCGGCAGGAATACTTTGTTCTGATTGGTTTGTTTGAACCATTGATTATAGACATAAACGCTGAGTGAATCCAGAATCTGCTCTTTGCCGATGATGGCATAAATCAGCGTATCAGAGTTAATAGTTTCTATTCTGCACTTTGTGATTAAATCGAGAGAAGGCTGATTGGATATAACAGGTTGAGCATTATGCACATAAGTTGCGCAGGAATGATAGAGCTTATATAAAAGTCTGGCAGATAGTGAACAGGGATAGGTGGGAATTATTATAAAGTTATCTGGCTTATTCTTTTTAATCAGGTCAGTGATTTCATCAAGCTCAGTTATGCTTTGGCATGAAACAGCCAGCTTGTAGTACTTGGCTGATATCTGTGTTTCTATAAATGATTTAATCAATTCATACTTATCAATATCAGTGTGTAGTGATAGTATTAGTCTTTCGGATGGGATTGACAGTCCAGAATGCTTGATTAAAAACTGATATTCACAATCTATCAGAGCTTTTGATGCCCGAAGGGATTCATTTATCAAGTAGCATTTTTGTTCTGATGATATTTGTTGCTTTCCACCCTCAGCTTGATCCCGGAAAGTAAGGATTGACTTTGCATCAAATCTATTCCATTCTGTTTGTATCAAATCCGAACCATAATCAAACCTATACTCGATAAAGTCTGCGCCGTCCGGCATTGCATGTAAGATGTTTTGGTATGATTTATATGGAACTGTCAGTATTATCAAGTCTGCATATTTCCAATGCATTAGCTAATATAGTTAAAACCTTTACTTTATCTAACCCCAGCTCCTTTGCTATGACTGTCCACTGGTCGGAAATTGCATTTTCTCTGGCTTCGTCTCTAAACTCCAGTCGGTTTTTCTGCTTTAGTTTCTTTACTTCCTTAACTACCTTTTTCCTACGGTACAAAAGCAGCAAAATATCCTCATCTATCTTATCTATGGCTTCCCGGTAATCGTCAAGCGTGAGTTCCTCTCCTGCTATTTGTTTTTGCCAGGCAATCGTATCCGCCAAAGTGAGTTTTATCATGGCTTCAATAACGGGCAATATCCGTGGAATATGACTGACATCATGCCTACCAACAATTTGAATTTCGAGTTCTTCCCCTTTTTTATTAAGGGTTTTTTGTGGTTTTCCGTGAGAAGATACAGGTTTGACGGCAATGTTAATAATTATCGGTTGTCCGGTAGAAATGCCTGCGTTTATTCCTCCCGCATGATTGCTGAGAAACCCGCCTTTGTCCATCTGATCATTGGCAAGGGAACCTGTCAGATTAGCAACCTCGAATCCGTCTCCAAACGAAATGCCTTTAACAGTACCGATAGACATGATGGCTTTTGACAGATTGGCATTGAGCTTTTCGTAAACAGGGTCGCCCAAACCGGCTGGCACATTGGCAAGCAGGACTCTGACAATTCCGCCAACTGTATCATTGTCTGCTTTAATGACATTCAAATATTCGGTTAAGCTGGAAATCTTATCAATATCTGCCCAACAGAATGGGTTTTCCTGTGTTATACTATAGAAGTTTTGATTGGGTTCGCAGGTTAATGAGCCAATCTGAATAGTCTGGAACTTTATTTCGATTGGTTGAATTAATTCATTTACAAAAACAGATGCTGCCACTCTGGATATGGTTTCTCGTCCTGATGCCCTGCCACCACCTCTGTAGTCGTAAATCTTAAACTTCTGAAACCAACTGTAGTCTGCATGGCCTGGTCTGAATACATCCTTCAGATATTCATAGTCCTGGGATTGGGCGTCTTTATTCCAAAACAAGATGCAGATTGGCATGCCGGTTGTTTTACCTTCAAATATTCCGGATACAATCTGATATTCATCAGTCTCATTGCGAGTTGTTGAATAGAGTGTTGATTGTGGTTTTCTGAATGAAAGAAGTCGATTTAGCTCGTAGTAGGGAAACTTTATTCCGGGCTTAATATCCTCGATAACAATTCCCAACGCCGGACTATGGCTTTCTCCGAAAGTAGAAAAGCCAAGAAAGGAAGAGAGCCTGTTAGACCGCATTATCGAATATTTTTATGGATGCCTGACAACGCTCTCTGAGCTCATTCACAATTCTTGCATAGGTAATTTCATGCTCAATATTTTTGAGACTTTCTTTCAAACTGTCCTTGATTTGTTCAAATGGTATTGAACACTTTTCTTTTTTATCAGTCACCATCAGAATATGATAGCCATATTGGGTCAGAAACGGCTGGCTAATTTCATTAACCTTCAGAGAAAAAGCAACATCATCAATGGCAGGAATCATTCTCCCTCGGGGGAAATATCCCAAATCACCACAATTTACGCCGCTGGGACAATCGGAATTCGAATTACTCAAACGAGCAAAATCTGAAGCACATTTAATGCTCTTCCTAATTTTGTTAATCATTACACAAGCTTCAGGGTGGTTCCCCTTGATCAAAATGTGGGATGCTCTAACTTCTTCTTCTTTATAGAAATAGTCTTTACGCTCCTGATAGAATTTTTGAAGCTTCGCATCATTGATGGAGTCAAAAATTTTGTTGAGTGAATTGACATATTTACAAATCAGCAGATTGCACTTTATAATGCGTTCAATTTGTTCACCTGCAAAGTTTGTGTTACCAAGAGTGGAATAGAATGACGCTTCTTTTGATAAAGAAATATCCAGAGACTCAACATCATCCAAAAGATCAAGAAAAGCAGCATCGTATTCCTCTTCGTCTATCATAAAGCCTTTGTCCAAAGCTTCATACATCAGAAGATAACGATCTATCAATTGTTTCAAAGCTGTGTTATTTAATTCATTAATTTGAGCTTCAGGATACTGTTTTTTTAGTTTATAGCGTTCATATTCTAATTCAGTTCTGGTTATTTTCCAATCAAACACTTGAGCAACTATATCCATCTATTCCCTCAGACTATTTTTTTTCAAAGAAAGACATGATTTTATCTTCAACACTACTTATTCTAATCGAAGAATATCTGTCTGCCAAATTAAAAGTGCATTTTTTGTACCAAGTGAACTGTCTTTTTGCATAATTGCGGGTATGCTGTTGAACTTTATCCAAGCAGTCTTCCCGGCTTAAAACTTTAGTGAAGTATGGTTTAAACTCTTTATAGCCCACACTGTTCATTCCCGGCATTGACCACAATAATCCTTGCTCCAATAATGTTTCAATCTCTTTTAACAATCCTCTCTCGAGCATCGACAAAACTCGTTGGTCGATACGCGCATACAAAACTGCTCTGTCTTCTTCAAGCAGGATACGAAAGGGTATTAGCTCGTTATTCTTTCCCTGCTGAAGATAGTGTTCGCTGATTGGAATACCGGTTGCCCGATAAACTTCCAAAGCTCTTAAGATGCGCTGTTTGTCGTTGCAGCTCAAAGTTTGCGCGTAAGCCGGGTCAACTTTTGTGAGTTCACTGTACAAAATTGGCAGTCCTTTCTCGAAAAATTCTGCCGCCAATTGCTCACGCATATCCCCATGCTCAAATTCTGCCAAAAACAGACCTTCCAGAAGTGCTTTGATATATAAGCCTGTGCCTCCGCAGATTATGGGAATCTTCCCCAGTTGGTTTAACCTCTTGATGATTGTCATCGCTTTGTTTCGAAAGAGACCGGCATTAAAACTTTCATTGGGTTCGATTATACTGATTAAATGGTGTTGAATCAGGGCAAGTTCATCTTTGGAGGGTTTGGCGGTGCCAATATCAAGGTATTTATACACTTGCCGAGAATCTGCGGAAATAATTTCCGTATTAAGAACCTGAGCCAGTGCGAGAGCTAAAGCTGTTTTACCTGATGCAGTCGGTCCTTCTATGGTGATGACAGGTATCATAGAGTGCGTTTGAATCTCTTTTCAAATTCAGGCAAATCCATTTTAAACATCAGCGGTCTGCCATGCGGACAAAAGTAAGGAGTCTGGCAGGCAAAAAGCTCATTTATCAGATTAAGCATTTCTTTTTTTGAAAGATATTGCCCGGCTTTAATTGCTGCTTTGCAGGCAATAGACTTTGCCAGGCTATCCCGGAAGTCTTTACTGATATCGATTTCTGACTGAAGCTGTTTCAGTATTTCGATAAATACTTTCCCACCCTGCCAATCATCCAACTCAGCCGGAATTTCTTCCACAACTATAGAAGTTCCGCTAAATTTCTTTAAGTTAAACCCGATTTTTTGCAGCAATTCCAGATTTTCTTCCAATTGTTCCTGAATGATGGGTAGGATAAAGGGCGGAATATCAATAACCAAAGGAAACAGAAGCTTTTGCCGCACAGCCGGTGCGCCTTTGGTGCGGTGTATCATCTTTTCATAAAGAATGCGTTCATGAGCTGCGTGCTGGTCAATCACGACAAGTCCGTCCTCAACCTGCACAAATATATAGCTGTTATGCAGCTGCCAGGGATTGACATAATCTTCCTCAAGTTTGGACAGAAGCGGCATGGAAAACGAGTCATTAGGTAGTTCAGGAAAAAGCTCAGCCTGATTGTGACCATCTCTTTTTTCTGAATTCACAAAAGGAATATCCGTTTTTCGGGTTGTATCTTGAGTTCGGAATAAATCCGGCTGGTACAAATTGCCCAGTTCTTTTTTGTAAGTGGAAAAGCGGGGTATTTCTATCCTGCTTTTATAGATTTCCTGTTCCACTGAAGTAGCTTTACTGACATTGGAAGCAAAGTGATATTTATCTTTGGCAGACTGATATTTGCTTTCTTCATATAAAGTTAGAGCACTACTGACAGTGTTTTTCACAAAAGAATGTACCAGCTGTTGGTCACGGAAACGAACTTCAAGTTTGGCAGGATGGACATTGAAATCTATCAATTCCGGCAGGATGTTAAAAAACAAGATATAGGGCGGCGTGCTGCCCTGTGACCAGATTCTTGTTTTTGCTATAAAAGGCGCATAAGCGCTGCGGATGCTGTGATAAATCGTCTTATCACTAATATATCTGCCATTGATGAAAATATATCTTTCATCAAGCATACTGTCTTTGTTTTCTTCCAGACCAAATATGTACCCCGAGAGATTAATTTCCGGCTGGGTTATGCTGATTGGAATAATATCCTGCTCAAAAAACTTGCTGCCAAAGACATCTGCCAGTCTGCTTTGAATGTCATCTGCCTGTTTATAATGCAGTTTTTCTTTGCCATTGACCACCAGCTTGAAAGTAATTTCCGGATAGAGCAGCGACTGATAATGAAAATACTTCAGAATGTGTTTTAATTCTGCTGTTTCTGAACGCAGAAATTTCCGGCGGGCAGGTAAATTTTTGAAAAGACCTCTGACTGTAATGACTGTGCCGATATTAGCAGAAGTTTTGCTAACCTCCATCAATTTCCCATCCGAAAAATCCAAGCGGGTGGCAACATCTGAATCTGCATCTTTGGAAATCAAACTGAGCTGGCTGACAGAGGCTATACTGGGCAGTGCTTCACCCCTAAAACCCAGGGTATCGATATGGATAATATCGTCTATAGTTCTGATTTTACTGGTAGCATGGCGTTCAAAAGCCCAAAGAGCATCATCTTCACTCATGCCAATCCCGTTATCAATTACCTGGATAAAATCCTTGCCTCCGTTTTCGATGGCAACCGTAATTTGAGTAGCTTGTGCATCAATGGAATTTTCCACAAGTTCTTTAATAACCGAAGCAGGTCTTTCAATCACCTCTCCGGCTGCAATTTTATTTCTGACATCTTCAGCCAAAATGTGGATTCTATTCAATCATAACTCCATAATAATAAGTATCTTAAAAACACTATCCTTACTCTTTTTCATGAACATTTTTGTCAAGCTATTCAAGCGATATTTGAGTTGTATATAAAGAAACACCGCTATATGCAAATATTGCCATTCTCGGCTCGATAGACAATCCGGAAATGCTATTGTCGGAGATTACATAAAATCTCTTGCACCATGGGTAAGCAATGGACAAATAGTCTATAATCGCAGTGCTGAACCAATCAGTATCTTGGGAGCTGATAAAGGAAAAGACTACTATTAGAAAAAATGGATTACTTGATTCACAAATAGCACCATTATTATTTAGTTAAAGTCACACCTTCTAATTTGATGATTTTGTTTATAATGATGTCTGCTGACACTTTCAGCATCAGATAAATTCAGTTCTTTTACTCTTATTCTCTTCTTTCTTTGATTACCTCATCACTTAATGAGCTTTTTATTCTCTTGGTAATATGCCTTGCTGAAAGAAAATGAAAGCTGTTGATATCTATTTTGTCTTTTACTTCAGTGGGTATTTCGTCCAGAAATGTCACAATCACATTGATAGGTTTGATTGTGGTGACTTCCTCATCCAAAATTAACCTGCCGTTCTGATAAATACCTTTCACTGCTAACATATATCCTCCTTAACCGGATTATTCATAAGCAAACAATTCCGAAACAGTACTTCTGTCAATGCACTACTATTCAATTTTATTATGTACCAAATACCATTCATCTAATAAAAGAATCCTGTCAATCCAATTTACTATAAGCTGGTGCAAGTATATTAGTATTCAGACTTTAGCCGCAATTTAACGACTGCCGATTTGCCAAATAAATCATACAGTTGAGCTATTTCACTGCAAGATAAATCTCGCATTGCGTACCCATACCTTGCACGATGTGCTTAGTGCTTCAATCAGAGGCACGTAAAACAAGATTTATTTTGTTGCGCTCCAAAAATCACTGTCTTTCCCGACCTGATCGGGAATCCAGATGTGCTACTGCCAAAGATATTATCAAAATCTTTACAGAGAAACTTCATATTTGTAATTCTTAATTCATAGTTCATAATTATTTATCCTCCCTTCCCACCCTTTCATTGGAAGTGTAGGATGACAACGGTAGTTATGTAGAGAAATGCTTTATCAACCTGATTATATCTAAACAAATGGCTTCACGGCTGTTCGGTAATACTACTAAGCCATGCAGCCCGGTTTTCTCTTTGTCCCGCTTGCGGGAGCAGGATAGAAATCTGGATTTTCCCTTTGATGACCTGCCGTGCGTACATAGCAGGTTCTGCGTTGAAGATACTACAGAGGCGAAAGCCTATATTGTTGTTGCTGTTAGTCGCATTGTTGTTGTTACGATTGGAAACGGTGCAGTTGTTGGCATTGTTATTCCAGCTACCGCCGCGTTTCACCCGGTTAGACCCGCTTGCTGATTTCTACCCCAGATTGACTGTAACAATTGTGTGCTGCGAGCATAGCCGATAAATCCCATCCGGCTGCGTGTGCTTTGGTACAAGACCTCTGCACTTATTTTCCCTTTTATATATGCTTGTTCGGATTTTTCGATTCCCTTCATGCATCTTTTCAGGTTTTCTTGCCTGATTCTCAGTAACTTGGGAAAGATACGATAACCCAAGTAGGGAATGCCGAGCGAAACTCTGTTGATTTGCACTGATTTGGGTTTGATGCGTAGCTCAAGTTGCTGCTGTACAAATTGCTTTATTTGCTCGAGAGCTTGCTTCAACTCAATAGGGTCATCTGAGAATAAGACAAAATCATCCATATAGCGCACATAAGCTCGATAACCGAGAGACTGCTTTACAAAGTGATCCAGTTGATTCAAATAGATATTGGCAAAGAACTGCGAAGTCAGGTTGCCCACCGGCAAACCTTTACTTCCCATATGCAATTCTTTCTTATTCCCCAGCCCCATGCTCACTGTCTGGTTGCTCAGGATTATCCGGCAGAGTGACATCACAGCGGGGTCTTTGATTTTGCGGTTTATCAATTTAAGCAGTATCTCGTGATTGACACTGGCAAAGAACTTCTCGATATCCAGCTTCAAATACCATTGATATTCGCAGGCATAGTTTTGGGCAGCCTGGACTGCCAGATGCAAGCCCTTATTCTTTCTGGTGGCATAGGAATCCTTGATAAAGGCTGCTTCAAAATACGGCTCGATGATATTTACCAAAGCATGATGCACCACTCTGTCCCGGAAAGCAGCTACGCTGATAATGCGCTCTTTGGGTTCTCTGATGACGAAATACTTGTAAGGCTGTGGCTTGTAACTACAGTTGCTCCGAGTGTCAGCAAATGTGCTCACCTCAGCACACGGGGCGTGTGCAAATACTGGCTGTGATTGGCTACCCAATGCCTTTAGCTCTGCCTGCAACTCAAACAGATACTTTTCGCAGTTATA